>JAABUK010002923.1_pt1 | contig 29808 bp, 51 predicted proteins | sample 5559141 | NCBI WGS metagenome assembly JAABUK01 (sample SAMN10711869, study PRJNA513367) | rock metagenome | isolation source: Antarctica rocks | place: Antarctica: Victoria Land, Pudding Butte nord | collected 2016-01-03
AAACCCCGTACCCCCCCCCCCCCACACCCCCCCCCCCCCCCCCCCCCACCCGCCAGCCCCCACCCCAAACTGACCATGAGCATTGGGGTGTCATGTTTGCAGAAGGGGAGACAGGCAACAGTGGCATTGGCAGCAATGTAGAGCAGACAAGGGCCTTGGTGGCATCCTTGCAGACTGCTGTACACTTCATCCAGGTTCTGTCTGAGTCTCTAGCAGTCGTCACCCAGCTGCTAGCCTCCTCCACAATGACTGATGTCCAGGAGTCCATCACGCTGCTCATCTACTGCCACAAGTTCCAGGTACAACTTTGGAGTCATACACGCTGGTGTTGGCATTCAAGACTAACGCATTAGTGTACCTTACAGAGATGCACAATACAGCCTGCTCTGGAGAGACAAGACTTGTCCTGCACCTGCCTAGCTCATCATGAGCTGGAGAGCATTCTTGTCATCATCATTATTGTTGTTATTATCACTTTTACTATTGTTCTTAGTACACAGTCATAGCCATGTACGGTGCATTCTGCCCTCATTGCTCAATCAACTCACAGAAAGGCTGAAGGCTGCCAGTCAAGCTAAGTGAATGTTTGTGTTGTTAGTGGCCATGTTCAAAAAATCATGCCAGACACCCATGTGCCAATGTCTGAGGCCCAAAACTGAAATCCAGTCTAGAGACGCTGCAATGGCACATATAGCATGCCTGGCAGTCAGGTGCTTTGAGCCTGGTGCATGTGCACGGGAACAACAGCAATCACAGGCGTGTATGTTTGCACAGATTCATGGAGCACAGGCAGCATTGCACAAGATGCTGCCCCTCATGTTTTCAAGGGAACAAGGTATGCTTCTTGCTGCCACCTATGTCAAGCTGACCTTGCTTGCAGTAGTGCAGTCATGCTGCCCTGAACCTGGGACACGCTTCTCATGCTATGTCAGCTGGACTCAGATCATCAGAGAGGCACTTTGATTGTATTGGCCACCTGTTGAATACGCAGATAACACCAGCTCAAAGTAACTTTGTTTGCTGCATACATAGCCTTCAGCAAGCTTGGCTGCTGCACATGACACATGCTCATCCTTGTCTTGCCAAAATGCACCTGCCATATTGAGAAACAGAGTTAAGCAAGCTTACCATCTGTCTGCTTTCATGCTGTATGAGCTTTCCCCCTGACTGTCTGCAACAGATGCCAGCCGTCCCCTGATACCCCTACCATCATCTCCAAGTGCATCAAAAACACACTGTGGTAAGACGCAAGCGAAAGCTTCTGTTCATACAACAAGACAAGATGTCTACGGTGGTGATTGAGAGCATGATGCCTAAAGTACTGACAACCCTGGCACATCTGTACAACCTAGTTGGTTGGCTGAAAATGTGTGACTCCTACTCCTGATCTGCCAGGTGTGAAGGATGCCGTAGTGGATGCTGTAGAGGAGCTGTACCTGAAAGCTGCCACAGGCTTTCTGGATCCTCGCCAGGCGGCAATGAACATGGTTACCTTGGCGCAGGGGTCCACTCTAGGTCGGTTTGTTTGGCTAATCCTGTGACTGTTCATGCACGACTTGCTGTAGGATGGGGTAGCCAAACATACCTGTTACAATACTTAATGTAACCGCCTTGAGACATACATGCAGGCTGGTGATTGCGTGCATTTTGTGCATGCTTACACATGACGAGGTTTGTGAGGTCACGACACTCGCTGTTCTGCTCGGTTACTGTTTTGATGCATCATGAGTGCAAGGCGATGCTACTTATTGTACAGGCTGTATTTTGATGCATAATATAGTGCAGGGCAGCTCAACTGAATAGGAAGTGCAATTGCAGCTGATCAGTCCAAGCTGCTGCTGGCAGAGGTCGACATGTTTTTGTGCAAACTTGCTGTTGACACACGGCCAAAGTTCCAAGGAAAGACCAGCTGGTCGTCTGATATGTGTCAATGACTCTACAGCTGCAGTGGAGTCAAACAATCATTGATAACGTGTGATGTTATTGTCGTTTGCATGAGCGTGGGCAAGCTAGACGCTTTAATGCAACTGGTGGGTCAGCTGGCTGCTGATATATGGTTGCAAGACCATGACTGTGAGAAGCTTCACGCCATAGGTCTGTGAGGTTATGCACATCCAGCAATGACTGATAGACCTTGTCGTCATGTGATGCAGGGGAGCTAGGAGCATTAGAGGAGGTGGTGGGGCAGTTGGTCACCAGGGGCTTGATGAAGCCAATGACCCTGAAGGCCCTCTGGTTCATCTGCTCCAATGCTCATGACCAACTCGCTGCTAGTGTAAGTTGGCAAACTTTCAGAGAGATTTGTGTCAATGCATTGTTCCAAAGTGCTGCACGGTCACAACAGGACTGCCAGTTGTCTCTGTCATTGACCTGACCTGATGCAAGGTGACAGAACTGTTGGCATCAGCCCTGCTGCAGATCGCACAGCTGGCTTGTGACACTAGCAATGACGTGTGGATTGAGTATGTGTGGCAGACCGAGTGCAGGCAAGCTCCTATGATTGGCCGATATGGATTGCGCCTGCTGTTTCTGCTTACTGCAGTCTCAAAGTGAGACGCCCATGTAGGGAGGGCAGAGTGAGGGGCTTCTACAGGAGGTACGCAGCAGCTTGGCGGTGATCAGCATGGCAGCAATGAAGCAGCCCCACCTTGTGGCAGAGCGTCTGGATCTTCTGCTCAAGGTACAGAGGATGGCGTGTAGCTCCCGGTCTTTGATGGGGTGTGCATGCACAGCACAGATCACAGAACGTTGCTGCTATGCATCGAGTACACCATTCATTATTCGAGCTTGCAGCGACCATTGATACAGTATGTCAAGGCCTTGCATGTGCAAATTTATAGTATCAAACTCAATTCATTGTAGACCGTCAAGTGGTTGATGTGTGTCACAATGCTACAGCACGATCCGCATGCTTTGTTGCTGGAACGGATTCACTCTTGTAGCTTGGCTTGTGCGGCACGCCTGGCGGCTGCTGGCCTCACAAACACCACACAAGCATTGCATTGTGCATTGCTGTGGCAACCCCACCATCAGCTGCAGCAGGCCAACAATGGCACACATCACAAGCCACAAGCCCACCCACACTTTCAGCCATCTGGGCAACGCACCTTCAGCAGCTGCAGGCAGTAACCCTGGCTGAATGTAAGAGAAAGATAACAAAAGACTACACCTTTTGCCTTCAGTTTAATGATGAAAGCCATGAATGTTCTGCATGTACTTAGCTGAGCTGGAGAGCGTTTTCATTATTGTGGCTTTTGTCATTATCATTATTATTGTTCGGCAATAAGTCTGGCTGAGTGCAACTGGTGTGACTGCAGGTGGGCTTCAGCAGTCAGCACAAGGATGCCCTCATCACCCGGCAGGCCTGCATTGCACTCACCCAGCTGGCCTCCATGCCTGACAGGCCCAGCCACACCACCATGCAGCCAGTCTACAAAGCTCTCATGCGTACTCTGCTGTCAGACAGCCTGCCTGACAGCTTCTGGTACACCGCTGCTGAGGCTGCTGTCACAGCAGTGTATGCTCTGCATCCTGCTCCTCAGGAGTTGGCACAGGCTGTGGTGCATAGGCAGGGCAAAGTGGCACTGCAAAACAGAGCTTGTGATGAGCCGGGAACAGGTGTGCATGTGGCTTGTGTGGCTGTGTGTGTCCATGTGAGTGTGCATCTGTTGCACCATGGCCAGTGAAGACATGTGATGTTGCATTTGCTGGCATGACCCACATGTCCCTGAGGATAGTTGATAGACATCACGCATGGCATCACCGTCAATGTTGCATGCACCTGCACCATACACCACAAGAGAATGATGCTGTCACAGTGGCACCACTGTGGTGGTGTTATACTCAGGAATCAGACTTTGCTTGGAGCCTAGTGCACCAGCATTAGAGCCATGGCAACCGAACCTCACAGCTTGCAAGCGCAACAAAAGCAAAGCTAGTTGGCAACCGCATCCTTATTGGACATACTGACCAGAGTACCTCTGTCGATGTAATCCAAATCTAAGTGCAAGAACTTGGCTGTGTTACTGCAAAGCCTCATGCAACAACAGGTGAGTGTCACGTGCTGCAGGTGAGGCCATGGACACAGATGATGCAAGTCAGGGTGCGGTGCCTGCTGAAGCCAGCAGCGCTGTCTCAGCCTCCGGCCTCAGCCGCCTCTTTTTCATCCTAGGCCAAGTCGCCATCCAGCATCTAGTAAGCTTGCTACAACCATTCCATGTCATGATCACTCCATATCATGTGAAGCACCGCATAGCCCAAACAGTGAGTGCATGGCCTCTGCCATGGAACCATCACTGTATGCTGGCATCCCGTCTGTCTTGTATAATGGCCGCTCAATCAGTAAGGGAGTGAGCTATGTTTGTCTGGCGTCACTTTTAGGCATGCATCAGCACAAAGCGGCATGCAGTCAATGTCACCAAAAGAAAGCATGTGCTAGTTGGCATTGTTGCAACCAACAGCTGAGCCCCATACTGAGTAGTGCACACATACCACAAGCTTAGGCACAGCTTGCACGTCGTCTTTGTGACAATTGTTCAGTGTTGTTTCTGTCCTGCATTCAGCTGTATGTGGAGCGTCTGGCCAAGGCAGTGAGGAAGAAGAGGGCGGATGCTGAGAAGGCAGCTGCTGAGGCTCATCATGGGATGGGAGCCAAGCAAGCAGCTGCACAAGGTGACTCTACATCAAGCAATTCATCTGACATGTTTCTTGGAGCTGTCAGTTCAGTTGCAGATTCATTGGGAAGCTTTGAACTTGGACTGCCTTGCTTTACTACAACAGTGGGTGACACGTGGCAGTCTCTTCAGATCATCAATACTGTGTGGGACGTAGCTCTTGTGTGAATATTTGCCCTATCAAAACAAAATCAATACTTGTGAGTAAAACGCAAGGATTGCCGCAGTGTCCTTGAGGCTTGTGAGCAGGCGCATGTGCAAGAGACTGACAGAAGTACAAACGCTAAGTGGTGTGATAGCGCCATGTCCAGCAGTTTGTTCTCCGAGCTGCAACATCATACAAGGCACTTTGCATTGTTCTCTGATGCAACATCATACAAAGCACAATGCATTGTTCTCTAACTCACCATCATATAAAGCAATTTGCATTGGTCTCTGTACTACACCATCATACAAAGCACCTTGCATTGTTCTCTGTGCTGCACCATCATACAGAGCACTATGCATTGGCTGGAACAGCATCAGAAAGTTCACAGAATTGTGAACCTACCCCTAAATGAATCAAGGCTGACTAGTCACTTACACAAGCAGCATCATTGCACCCATGTCAGTGAGGCAAAACACATTTCAAAAAGCTTGGCTCAACAACAGTGTCATTGCAGGGCATGACAGTGAGGATGAGGACATTGCAGCACAGCTGGGGGTGGGTTCCCTGGCTGCTGACGTGGAGCTGGATGCCCTGAAGGATGCTGCTGAAGGGGAGATAGTGGGCATGAAGAGCCTTCTAGGCCGCTACGCTCCCCTTCTGGCTGCCCTTTGCCACAACAGGTAGTCAATCCTATTGGCCTTGCTATATACTGTTGCTGTGCAGTCCCTTTATGCTATTCACCCCTGCTGTGCATGCTGTAAACTTCCTTCGATTCAAAATGATTGTCCTGAAATTTTGGTGTCGTGACGCAACGCCACCTTGGTCAGACAGCATCAACATGACAAAGAAGCCATGAGAAGTGCGTCACGGACCACATATCCACAATCATAAGGGACTGTGGAAGAGTGCAGACAGCAGATCACTGAGGCTGAATGAGGCACCTGTTCTGTGATGGGTATCCTGTTCTGCAGCGCCTTGTTGGGCCCTCATCTGCGCTACCATCCATGCCTGCCTGTTGATGCTGTCTGCGCTTCACTTTTGTGTTTCTGCAGGGCATTGTTGGGGGCTCACGTGCACCTGCGCAGCTCAGCGCTGCTGGCGCTGACCAAGCTGATGGCCATCGACCCCTCCTTCTGTGATGCCAACCTGGCACTTGTCTTCACCCTGCTGGAGAAGAGGTCAGCAGTGTGACATGTGGCTTTTCACTCTTCAATGGACCTTGCTAAACCTGGCATTACAAGGTCTTTGAAGTGTGCTGTGACGCATGAGCATGGCCAATCTTGGCTGCTGCAGCCAGCATTGCTAAGTCGCAATTGTGCTGTAGTGTACTGTAGTGTAGCTCCATCTTGTGCTGCTGAGAGATGTATCTGTTGTGTTATGGAAAGTGTGTTGACACAATGCAATGCTGGTGGCCCTGCATGAGGCTTGGAACCCTCTGCCCCTGCCCCCTCGCCCCCTAGGGACTAGTCTGTATGTGGCCCTGTGCCTTCTGATCCCATGTCCATGGCATAGCTCAATGCTCTCTGCATCCATTGGGCGTGTCTTTCTGAGTGTTGCCTTTGCTGCAAATGCATCATGCAATGCAAGACAAGAAAAAGGGAAGAAAAGACTACATCGTTTGGCATTAAATTCCTGAGAAGCCAAGTGCTATACTGGGCTGCCCAGGTCATGCAGCGCAACTTGTGTTGTGTTGGCCAGGTTGGTGGAGCCAGCGGTGCGCAGCAACTTGGTGATAGCTCTGGGAGACCTGGCCTTCAGATTCCCCAACCTGCTGGAGCCTTGGACTGAGCGCATCTACGGGCCCCTATCTGACCCTGACACCAGTAAACCCCTCCCCGCCTGTCCGCTGTCTTGTCGTCTGATGCTTACCATGTCTGGCCTGTCCTGTCTCCTATGTACGCCCACATTTGTGCTCACAACGCTGGTGTCATGCACACAGCAGCTCCCAAGTGTGTGAGACAGTGCAGGTATGCAGAGCATGAGTTGGATGTTGCTGACTCATCTGATCATGTGACCAGCACGACATGTAGGCTTGCAAAACCAGGTCTGGTCTTCTTTGCACTATACGGTGCACAACCAGGTGCACTGCTCTATAGGGTGCACTACAGGGTGCACTGCACCAAAGGGTAAGGGGATAATGACCATGTTTTACATTATTTGTGTTCAGGACAGGAATGCATCAGAACAGCCTGTTGGTGCTGCATAATGCGCCGCCTAAAAGCCTCAACAACAAGACCTGCACAAGCAAAACTCAAGGTTGCAGTCAACGGTTGCTGTCCTGTCGCAGGTGTGCGCAAGAACAGCCTGATGGTGCTGACCCACTTGATCATGAATGACATGATGAAGGTGAAGGGCCACATCGCGCGCATGGCCCTGTGCCTGCAGGACCCCCACCCCCGCATCAAGGACCTCGCACACCTCTTCTTCCATGAGCTCGCTCAAAAGAACTACAAGGTGACTGACTGCTTCTGTGCTGTACACATCAAGCTTGTACACAGTTGTCTCTACCAAGCTTTTAGACAGTTGTTTCTATTAAACTTGTAGACAGTTGTTGTCTCTACCAAGGCCTCGCCTAGCAACTTTCTCTGAGTTGCATGAGGGCGTTACACAATGTTGTGGGGGACAAGCGCATAGCGGAACAGCTTGTTATCAGTTCTTGCTGCAAACCTCTTTCTGAGCTTCCTCTCGGCACTTGAACGCATGCAGCAGGGTATTTGAAAGATCTGATCATTTGCATGACGAAGCAGCCTCATAATTGACATGAGGTCCCTACATCTGATCTTTTACAAAAGGATGAGGATTAGCATAGCTTTTGGAAATTGCATCAAACACCCTCGGGCGTCTTGCTCAGTATCAATTTGATGCACTGCAGGAGACAAAGGCTTGGCTGCACACAAACACCTGCAACCTTATTCAGCGTACAAGCCCCATCTACAACCTGCTGCCAGACATGTTATCATCATTGGATGGTGTTGCAGGGTACAAGCCCCATCTACAACCTGCTGCCAGACATGTTATCCAGCCTGTCCAGCGAGACCAGCCTCCCCTCCTGTTATGATCGCTGAAAAGCATAAACTTCGCATTTTCTTCTCTTTTTCTTCAGGGTACAAGCCCCATCTACAACCTGCTGCCGGACATGTTGTCCAGCCTGTCCAGCGAGGCCAGCCTGCCCCCAGAGCACTTCCAGGCCATCATGCGCCACCTGCTCACCTTCATCGCCAAGGAGAAGCAAGTCGACTCCCTGGTGGAGAAGCTCTGCCTGCGCTTCGCTGCCACTCAGGCAAGCAAGCTGCCGCCCCAAGGCTTTGCTACATGGCTGATTTGGCCCTTTGTATGTTTCATTATAACTATAATATTATATATATAAAATGAAGAGTAGTAGTAGTAGTAGATACAATAATAATAATAATAGTAGTAATAATGACAATAATAGTAATAATAATAATAATAAATAAACGCTTTCCAGCTCATGATGAGCTAGGTACGTACAGCACAAGTTTGTATGTTTGGCGCTGCATCATGTCATCCAGCACTCACATAGCCAGTTTGCAACAGCAGGTCCTACAGTGGCAGGCATGTACTGCCAAGAATGACACGGGCTAATACTCAATGCAGCTTTGAGTGGATTAGCATGTGATGATCTCAGCAAAGAAGCTGTGCCACTACATTTCTGACTTCCCAGCAAACACAGCATGATCTTGCCTCACAGAACTGTTCCAAGCTGTTCTCAATTCGTCTGCGCCCTGTTTCCAAGCTGTGTGACATGGCCATCTGGCAGGGGCGTCAGCGGTCTGCTGTCCCTCAAGGCAGGCCACTATGATCTTGGCTGATTCAGGATGACCCTGCCAGCGCTTGCTGTTCTGTTCATGACACACTTCCATGCCGATCTTAAATTTGTTATTAGTATTACTGTTGTTTCTTTTTACACTTTGTCAAGCACAGCTTGACAGAAACACTCAGGGAGACCCTTAATGGCTTTTTTGCATCAGCTGCTTGGCTGCTTGCGTTTGTCTATGATTTTGTATCAAACCTCAATTTTGAAAAAACCCCAAGTCCTTCATGCAGCTGTGCTGAGCTGGACCCAAATTAGTGCCAGCACTGCACCATGAGTCTGCTTGTCTTCATCTGTCAGTGTCTGATCTGTCTGTCTGTGTGCAGGACCACAAGCAGTGGAGGAACATAGCCTTCTGCCTGGGGCAGTTGAGCATTGGGGAGAAGGGCTTCCGCAAGATGGCCGACCTCTTCCGCTGCTATAATGACAGCCTGGCAGACCCACACATTCTGACTTTCTTCCAGGTGACTCCTTGTCACAGCAGCATTGTTGGTCTGTTTGCTCCTCATCACTCATGCTTCTTGCTCATCACTCAGCTGTTCTGGTGCTTGGAGATTGGGACAATATGATGCTTGACAGGAACCTGTTGAGCGCCCGTGATTGACAGCCAGCAGTCCAGAATCTATCCCAAGCAACGCAAGAGAGCGCAGGACTAGGTAGCACTGGATTTGCCTGCCATTTCCGGTGCTTGTGCTCAGCCAAACTCAACCAACTTGCATGCTTGCAGCGGCACCCTATTCTCACCTGTATGTGCACCCCACTGTCATGCCTGAGGTCTCGAATCCCTTCTGTGCACATGTCAATGCATGGTACCTTCTAGTGTGGACGGGACATGCTCTCGTGCAAATCCGAATCTCGCACATTGAGTCTCAAAAGTCATTAAAGGCCAACTGGTCTGAAGCGCCCTATTGTGTTGATTACAAACATTTTGGCCTTTTGTAACGTGACCGTGAGATTCACCTCTGCCAGTGCTGTGGTTCAGGGTTGCACTGCCAAGGCCAAGAAGCTGCCCAAGCTGAGCCCAGAGACCAAGGCAGACATAGAGGCCTTTGAAGGCAAGCTGGAAGCGGCTGCTGCTGAGAGGCGCGAGGAGCAGGCCACTGCCAAGGCTGCCCTGCAGCATTCTGGTGCCTCAGAAGACATGGTCACGGACACAGGTGAACCCACTGCCTGTGCTGTCAATGACCTTACTGCTTACATGACGTAGTTGCTGCTGAAAGATGAGATGAGGTGGTGTCAAGGACTTTATTGCTCATACGAGTAGTTGCTGCTGAAAGACCTGAGGAGGAGGCAGCCACTCCCAAGGCTAATCATAGAGGATGTGAAGTCAGTGGTAGAGACCACCATGGTGGGCGAAACCTGCTGACTGTGCGTGTGTGCATGCTTGTGAGTGTCTGCGAGCCAAAGAAGCGATTGCTGCTGCAGCTGCTACTGCTGAGAAACAGCAAGCCTGTGTCTGTGATGCAGTAATGCGCTGACAAACGCATGCAAATGATCAACTGTGCACCGACAAGTTTGAACCTGGCGCACCATATGCAAAACACTTGGAGGAGCATCTGCTTGCACAGCATTGCGGGCTGCAGTATGAACACCTGATTTCAAGTCTGAGCCCACTGCAAACATGCTTCAGATGTGGAACAAGACTCTGGCCAGGTTGACACCGCCTCTGGCAGAGACACATCAGAGTTGGGTGCTGAATCTGGAGCTGCAGATCTTGGTTCTGACACTGCAGCAGCACCATCACCTGATGCTGCAATGCATGGTCAATACTCTGCCTCTGCCGTTGCTGCTGCTGCTGCTGCCAAGCCAGCAGGCACATCAGAGGATGATGTGATGAGTGCGACAAGCAGCCGAGGAAGGGTGGCAAAGCAGGCAGAGCCCAGTGGTGCTGCAGCTGATGAAAGTAAAGAAAAGGAGGAGGAGGAGGCAGACGGTGGGGTAGTTGGTGTTGAGCAGCAGCTGCAACAGATGGCTCTGCAGCACCCTACAGGCACATCAGGTGTGACACAATTCAACCTTGTTTGCTTGCCCAGATGGCGGGCTGACTGGCCGGGGTTCTCATGTGCCTCAGGCTCACTGTAAGTCAAGATGGGGGAAGTCAGGCAGTCAGGAAGGGCGGTCACTTGGCTTGCTTCAGCCTTGCAATGCTTGTCTGATGTTGACGCAGCCTTGCTTGTAATCCAAGATGGCAATCTTACCTGATGTCTATTGTGTGTGTGTGTGTGTGTGTGTGTGTGTGTGTGTGTGTTGATTTTTACGAACTCTGGTTTGTTTTGCCTTTTCGGATCAACAGTGCACAGTCTTGCTTGAGGGGTGTAAGCGTGTGTCTGTTGATATTGACGCACATCTGTCTGGTCTGCCCTTTCAGCACTGCAGTGCACAGTCTTACTTGGAGGTTGCGTGTATGGGTGTGTGTCTGAGTCTTCTTGGCACGTGCAGATGAAGAACAAGAGGATCCAGATGATGCCATGTCTTCAAAGGAGAACAAGCCAGCCAGTGGCAATACACACTCTGCGTCAAGACAGCCGAGGTCATCTGTGGAATCAAGCAAAGCCACAGGCCGCACCAGCGCTGCTGCCTCCACCAAGACTCGCAGGAGTGCCAGACTCAGTGGTAGCAGTACCAACTCAGCTACTCAGCACTCACCTGGACCAGGAGCCCCTCAGGAACCAGCCACTCAGGACTCAGCAGCTCCAGACTCACTTGCTCAAGCCCCAGCCAGGCAAAGCAGTGTGAGTGAGCAAGAAGCTGCTGTGACACCTGTAAAGGCTCACCAGGCTAAGCCAGCAGATGATCTGGATAAGCTGCTGGGCAGTAGGCTCAAGTCGGTGAGGCCGCAAGTCGAGCTGAGACCGAGTGAACAGGCAGCTGCGAGTCCTGTGGCTGCGCTCAGGGGGCAGCTGAGGCGAGTCAAGCTTGAGCCTGATGAACCTGGCTTTCCATCAGCAAGGCAGGGTCAAGGGCAGGGGACTGGAGGGATAGCTGATGGCCCTGTTCAGGTCAGAACAGCACACGTTTGCAAGCTGGGAAGCACAAGAAAGCTTCTGGACCAAGAAATGATCCACAGTGTGTGTGGCATCCTGTGCATTGCGTCAGTGCATTCATTATGTACAGCTGAGGTTGCTCCAGGAGGGATGCTCTGTCTGCACAACCTCTGCTTAAACATGCACTCAATTTCCTCTGTCACCTATCATGTATTTGTCCAAGTTGGTAAAACCAGGCGGGGCCTGGGAGTCTAGTCACAGGCAATGTGGCAAGATCAGCCCAACAGTATCAATTGCTGCTCTGACATGCCTGGTGTGCTCAGGCTGCGCCAGCCGTCCAATTGAGGAAGGTAAAGCAAGAGCCAGAGGAGCATTTCGGCCCAGACTCACAGACAGACGGTGTGCAAGGCAAGGCACACGCAAACAAGAGTGGGGTCTCTGCTCTGAAGGGATTCTGGGAAACACAGAGCGCCGCAAAGCTGCAGCGTTGATGTGCTGCATACAAGAGTCCAGCAATGCCTTAAGGTTGTGTGTTGATTACATCAAGCAATTTGACAATGTAGGCATCTACAAAAGACAAGTTTTGAACTGATGTGAGTAGTGGAGGGTACTGCTGTAGAATTGATGACAGCTGCTTGTATAGACTCGGGGATCTTAGCAAAGTCCGGACCTTGTGCTTTAGACTGAGATGACATCAACAGCTTTTGTACATTGAGTTGCCTTTAAGGAGAGCCGCAAAATTGATACGCACAGAGCATTGCAAAGGCGTCTGTTCTGAGCAACGTCAGCCTCTTGTAACAGATTTGGCAGATGTGTTGTTTTCTAAAAGGATGCATGTATGTATCTGTGTAGGTATGAATGGTTGCTATCAATACAGTGTACAGTAAGTAAATTGCAATCTGCATCAAACAAGCATGTACTAAACAGAACAACAACAAAGTGACAAGGACCTGCTGCATATGGTACAAATGTGTACAAATACAAGTCATCACAACTTGAAGCCTTGCAGCCTATCCCCAATGTCTCTGGAACTGCTGGATGTGCGTCTCCATGCTGATGACAAGCTATCACTCAGGTGGCCACTCACCCGCTTTGTGTACTGGCTGACGCTAGACAAGGTCTCTGCTGCAAGCGGTGCCCCTCTGCAAAACATTGCAGTACATGTCAAGCAATATCCGGACTCATTACTTGTATTGGTGCAGCAGTGGAGTTAGATGTCAAGTAACAGCAGACAAACTTTTCATGACAGCATAATGACTATGAAAAGCACTTTCTACATTGTTGACTGTACGTATTTTGCTCGTCAGCGTCACCCTAAAGCAAGCTGTGTATGTTGCTTCATACATACGCATCAGGCCGCAGTACAGATGTCATCACAAACAGTGTCAGAAAGGCAGCTTACTTATGACTGGAGCTCCTGCTCAGCCTATCACTACCACTTGCTGAAGTGCTGTTATGACTGACCCGCCTGCCTCCCTGTATAGCTGCAATCCTATCACTGCTACTCTGAACACGGCTGAGAGCCGCTGCATTGGCTGACACCTGTGGCTTAACAGATGGGAGGCTGGGAGTGACCGCTGCACTGCTGGTCACACGGCCTGAAGGCTGCATCTGCATTGAAGGGGCATAGGCAGAGGGCACATGGGCTCCTGCGAGGGAAGTGCTATGTCTCAAAGGGGAGGCTGCCCTTTGTCTCTGAGGGCTGCCACCGTGCTGCCTGTGGCTCCTGCATGGCAATCAAGCACCTGAGTGCTGTACTGACCACACTGAATATGCATAATGGCTATACTGGTTTGAGACAATTTTCGAAAATACACTTTTGACATATTTTGTGATGGGAGGCGCTTTTCCTGGCTGCTAGCACAAAGCAGGTTGCAGCACGACACATATAGGACATGGAACAGGATGTCATGCAATGTGTTCCAGCAGCTTCCTGCATTTCTGCTATTGCATGTCCAGGTTTGAGTATTGCATCAATGACTGACTCATACATGCCTGCCAGCTTTGCAGCAGGTGTTGCGTCCTGTCATAGACTTTACAATAACGCTTCCTGCACTGCTGCAATGCGCCTTGCGACGGGTGTCAGGTTGCATTTTTTATCTGTCTGCTGGCATGCAACAAGACAGCAGGAGATGTCAGCAGCTACCTGAAAAGATCATCAGAAGCCGACCTCCTGAGAGCATTTGAATTTCTCGTGACAGCAGCAGCCATAGAGCGAGGTGCAGCACTGGAAAGCAGCCCCGCTGTGGCTCCTGAAGCCAGGCTGCCCACTAGATCTTGCCCTTTGCCCACTACACTCTGCCCTTTGCTCAGTAGGCCCTGCCCTTTGGTGATGGGCTGCAGCGAAAGGGGCTCCCCTGACAGAAGGCGCCGTACTTGGGTACGCTGGATTGCTGTCTGCGGTGATCGCACATTCTGAGGGTAACGGCGCGCGTCATGGAAGGCCTGAGTGTATTTGAGTGCCTCGCCACAGCTGAGGCCATACAGCTTGGCCAGCATCAGAGCCACCTGAAAACCAGGAGTACAAGGTTGTAGTGTTGATTTTGTGATCAACAGCTCTGTCAAAATAGGCTGGAAGAAACATCTGTGACATCACGCCTGATCTATGTATGCAGAAATTGCAAGTGACTCACACAGAGGTTCAGTCATAATTAAAGAGAAAGCACGAACTCCAATTGTGCATGAGAGTCTTGCACCAACTGTAGGCACATGTAGAATGCCCTGAAATGCTGTTTGTGCCAGGAGTTTACTTACCAGGGTACCTGTTCTGCCATGCCCACCCCAACAATGAATGTACAGCTTCTGGCCAGAGCGCACGCGATCACAGCAGTCGTCGGCCAATCTGCTGATGGCACTGTCTGTCGTGATGCTGCCATCTATGATTGCCAGGTGCAGGAAGTTCAGCTTGCTCTGTGCTATGCGTGGGTTGCCATACTCTCGCGCTCTGGTCAAGATCTTCTGTGCATCCTTGATGTAAGGCCTGTAGACAGACAGACATGTCAGAGTAAGCAGCTAAGGCAGTGTGACAACCAGACCAAGACAGCAGTGGGACACACCATGAAGATAGGCTTGATTACCTCAAGCCTCTCCCTGCACGCCACATTGACTCTGGGATGTTTAAAGACACCTCTGCTTGGAGGCAAACAAACACTTCCATGCCGTGCTCAAGCAGGATTGTAAGGATCTTGTCTGTCTCCTTATCGTCTGTGCTTGCTGGATATGCCCCAGCCAACACTTGCCCACGAATGACCCAGTTGCACCAGGGTGTAGGACCGGCCATACTAGCTGGGTTCTTGGGCAAGGCTGGAAGCTCAGATTGTTTTCCATTGGTCACAGGGTACTGAGCTCGGTTGCTGAGGATCTGCTGGCTTCTGCTGTCTGGCGAAGGCATCAGGGTGATGTGTGGCTGACGACACGCATTTATTGCAAACCTGCCGCAAAGGCAACGACAATGGCCGTTGACCTAACACATCACTACCCCTTGAACGCCGCTGTCAAGGGGCAACACATGCAGAACTTCCTCAGAAACGGTCGGGACTGCAGAGACCGCAGAAACTTGACTTGTACACGATGCAGAGGCAGACTCGAGCCGCAGAGTTGACCACTTCAACCAACAAGCCAGTCACGGTGCGTTTAATAGGAATGTTCACAAAAGCTCGTGACTGACAGCCTGCCCACAGAACTTAAACACGCCACAGGACTGAAAACCGCAGCAGCGGATCAAGCAACTGCACAGACGCTGAGCGAGCGATGTCAGCGCTCTGGTTGGACACATCTAGAGGCTTAGGTTAGTTGGCAAAAATGGACAATGTTCTCTGCCAATTTGGCACAAACTTTCATGAAGCAGACCTCTGCTGTAGCAGCAACACCCTGCATACGCTCATTCAAAAGACCCATTTCATGCTCATATGGTGTTCACAAGGCCATTTCCGATCAAGGCATCGTGCAAGGGACTGCTGTCAGCATCCAGCTGCAAGCTGTCCGCAGCTCCCTTGCACTTATGCTGTACAATTGCGCACGTAAAGCAGTCGCCAAGAACATTTGGAATGGAGCGACACCTGTCCAGAAACCAATCAAGTGCGAAGATTATGCCTATGTCTGCCAAGTATGCCTCTAAATTTGCTGCCTGCAACAAGCAGCACTTTGTCAAGACATTCATCTGCGTCAAATTTGCTCCTGATTGTGATTACAGGACAGATGTACATCACTGTTTTTTCAGTATGTGAATCAGTCGGATGCATCCATAAAGTATACACTGATGCATTGAACTGTCGGCAAACACAGACCAGACAACACACAGCTGACATTCCCAGCTTGCTGAAATCACATGAAAGCATACACCACAGAGGGCAAAATCGCCAATGTCCAAGATATAGATTCACCTGCATAACCATTACCATAGTGACAAGACCTGCTGAAGGGATTGCAGCTGCACTGATGGCTGCCAGCACAGCACAAGTCCCTATCACAACCAGCTGAGCTATGCTGAGACTCACCCCGTGTGCCTGCAGCCATTGGCATAGCTTTGGTCAACATACAAGAGTTACAACCTGTGGCTAAGTGGGTGTGGGGCCAGTTTTGCTTCCTCACCTTTGCTCATGTGCCATGCATTCCTTTTTGTTGGACAGGATGACTGTTTGAGGACATGTCATTATACCAGGACTTGTCATCACGCCAGCAAACAAAGAGGGGTTTTTCAGCATGTCAGGAACAGTTTCAGAGGTATCAGTGGCAGCAATGATAGAGGCAGCAACAAGGATAGGCCACATCTTCAAGGGCAAGAGAGAACAGGAGCAGCACGCACAGCAGCAGCATCACACGCAGTACATTTGACAGCAGTAACAGAGAGCGATAACATATTTATCACAACACTGAGGACCACATACATTGTGACTCTTGGGATGTTGTTGCTGTCTAAATCAGCTTTGTCAAAGCAGTCAATATTAGACAATAGCAGCATTCGTCCCTAGAGTCACAGTTGATGTGGTGCTCAGTGTCATGAAGCAAAACTGCAGCGACTTAGGACTCCAAAATACACACAAAGAAATAGCACATTTGTCTTGACCAAAAGACATGAAGGCATCAAGGTGCATATGCAACAGACCTCGAGCACACCTGTGCAATAAAGATGACAGTGAGTGCCTCAAAGAAAGCCGTTCCATTCATGTTGATTGTAGCTCCCAGTGGGAGCACAAAGCGCGCCACAGGCTCACTGATGCCATGCTCACTGGCACAGCGCAGTGTGACAGGCAGTGTGGCTATGCTGGAGTCTGTGCCAAAGACTGTGACCAGAGCTTGTGCAAATGCCCTGCAGACCAGGCAAATGTAAGCAGAATGTTGCATGCAGGCGTAAGCAGGATATTACATGCAGACGTAAGCAGAGTCTTACATGCAGATGTAAGCAGAGTGTTACATGCAGATGTAAGCAGAGTGTTATATGCAGATGAAAGCAGAGTGTTACATGCAGACGTAAGCAGAATGTTACATGTAGACGTAAGCCGAGTGTTACATGCAGAGCCAAGCAGAATGATACATGCAGACGTAAGCAGAATGTTATAGCAGACATTGACATGCAGACGTAGGCAGAATGTTACACGCAGACGTAAGCTGAATGCTACATGCTGGACCAGGAGTTGGCAATGCATTGGTTGCTCCAGTTTGTGCGCCAGACTGTAGTCAAGGCTTGCGCAGATGCTATGCACTTCTGAGTGAGGGAATAGCAAGTGATGTGCCTTTCATGGGCAGTCTGTCTACAATGGAGGGTGTGATCAGCAAGGCTTGTGAAAACAGCACAGCATTTGTGGCAGCAGCTAGCAAACAGCAGTGTATTGTTCCTATCAGATATTGCTGATGGGCTGAAGTCAACATGCAGCACAGCAGAGCTGCAGAGCATGTCATAAAGAAGGAGCAGCCACATCACAACCAACTTGAGCTTGAGATCAGACTGGTCAGAAAACATGGTGCAGTGAGTCAACATCAGCAGAGCAGGTCTTTACCTGTATACTGGTAGGGGAGATTGCCGAGTGGATAGCCAAAACACAGCAGGATACAACACCAGGCAGATCAGCGCTAGGCCAGCCAAGTACACCCCAATGAATGTGGCCAGAGCTCCAACAGTTCTTGCCAGGTCTTCTGTTCTGCAGATGCTGGAAGCAATGAGTGAGGCAATACCCAGGGGAGATACGTATATGATGGCTGTCACCTGCAAGGAGGGAGGGACTCAGCCTCAACAGGTGTGCAGCTGGTGTCTGCCCACCTGCATGCATGTAGTTCGCGTGAAATGTCTGCTTCAGCACTCTTGAAGAAATTCAGAGGCTGTGCATGCTGAAACATTGCTGAGCAGCCATTTCACTCTACTAAATCAGCAATATGACACAGGCACTGCTATACATCAAATGTACAACAGAGATAGCATTATGAGGAGCTTTGCATGCAAGACAGTATGCTTTCAACATATTGACATCATCAAGTGCAGTCCTTGCCATTTTGATGATAACTTGGTTGAAGGCCTCGACCCCCCTGATGATCTGGCCACACCCTTCCTCATGCCCCAGCAGAGATAGGGCCACCCCAAAGAAGACAGAGAAGAAAATGATTCCCAAAATGTTCATGTCTGTGGCTGCTGCTGCAATGTTGTCTGGGATGAGATCACGTAGCAGCTTCAGAAAGGCATCTAAAGGCGATTTGGGCTTTGCAGGATCATCTCCCATTTCACTGCAGTCAGAAGACACCAGTTGTTTTTGCGGAAATGGGTAGTGTTTGAAGTTCTCTTGTCATTATGTCCGTGGATTTGCGCCAATCATAGATGTCATGCTACAAGATGTGCAACTTCAGGCACTAATCAATGAACAAAACAGGACATGTATGGACTGGGTTGGGGCACAGAGTGTGCAGCACTTGCTGTCATCAGCACTTGGCTTGCCTGCTCAACACTGAGTGTTTGGGGATTGGACTTGCCTAGGCCTTGTGTCATGACACATGGCAGAATGAGTAACTAAAGATGGCACATGTGTGACTTGGTCCAGGGTTAGTGCTGTTATCATTACAGTGGACCCGGTGTTTTCAAAGTCCATAGGGGCTCCTGCAAAGACAGCCAGTCCTGGATCAATGTGTCAGAGGGTAGATGTGATGTATGTAATGACAAATGTCTCAGATATCTGAGCATGCTAGGCTTCAGGCAACATGTGATGGAGCACATATGCTGCTGAAACCAGCATGCTGAGCAGGAGCAGAGATAGATGCTGCAGCTGCAATTTCAAGGAGAGACCAAAACTCACTCTCCTGTTTGCAGAGTTCAGACAGACAACGCTTTACATTGGCTCACCTGGCACAGACAGGTCACCATTGTGTCCAGGCTGCACAAGCACAGCAAGCACAACTCCTAAAGATGCTGCTGTACAAGTGGTGGCAAAAAAGAGCCCAAGAGTCCAGGCTGCTGTGCGTCCCATGCCACTGCCAGCTTCGCCTAGGGCACAGACAGATGCAACCATGCAGCCAGCAACTAATGGCAAGACCAGCATCTTCAGACTCCTAATCATGAGCTCGCCAAGCAGACCTACAGGCAGATTGTCCAGGCTCCGGAGACTGAACGCACAGAATTCAATACGGGATCAAATCGAGATTGCAACTGGGCAGTTTAATGGCTGACCCAGCAGCTCGATGCCTCGAGGAGAGGGGTGAAGACCCCTTGCCAATGTCCCAGTCACAATGCCGACGATCACGGCCACCAACATGGCAACGAGCAGCGGCTCCTTTCGTAAAGTTCGCCGCACACTTGATATAACCCCTGCCGGCAAGTTGCGGTGTCAGGCATCGCGTGTCAGAATCAGCATGCAATATTAATATAAACAAGCAAGCTTGCCCTTAAGGGCTCCCAGCAGACTGTGCATACCGTCCGACTCAAGCCTAATGTCATCAAGCAACGTCCCACTCCTCCTGCTACCATCTGGAATAGAGTGCAGGTGGTCTGCCATGTCAGTTATGACTGCGGATCAGGCTGCGTGCATCAACATCCGGAACAACCTGCCTTTGTGCCGAATGCATCACAGGCAGAGCGCATCGCTTAAAAGTTCGTTGGCTCCTTTTGAATGATGTGCACGCATGATGTGCAACAAACAACATACAAAACATAACGCTCGCTAAAGCTCATCGAGACAAATGACTAATCGTGGTGTGCTCTGCTGCGCAATACGACCACCTTGGCGTGACCGGCATGCATTCGTCGTCAATGACAGGGATGAAAGCTTTGAGTCGGTAGCCCATAGGAGCATAAATTGTCTATCTCGCGCCGCCCATGTTGGTGTTGCCACATGCATCCGCTACGGCATTGCGGCTTTGTCGGGGACGTGACTGCCCTCCAACTGATCCCATTCGAGTCTCGTCATAAACAGCTCGATCAAGATTATGTTGCAGCAGGTAACTGACTTGACGATAGACGTTCTGGCAACGCCTTGGCAAACCTGACTTGTCCCGACGTTGACAGGCATGGGCTCTCAGCTGTTGGTCTATCAGCTTTCGACCGGCCGCTTGCTCCTGGAGAATACAGCTTTCTCATCTGGGGTACATGTGCATGGCATACATGCAGTCCAGCTGCCAAAAGCCTGCTTGTTAGCAGTGCATGGGGAGAGAGCAGTCAAGGTCAGTCCAGAGCCCGTGAATCACAATGCACTACCACCAACGATGTGCAAATCTCCCACAGACAATGTGTCTTGCCATGCAGATTTTCATGCTGCGCAAAACGCAGTCAGGCTTGACTCTTTCACTGCAAGAAATGCTTCAGATTGGCCCTTTTGCTCAATGGACCATGGATTGTAAGCTGTCTTTATGCCCTGGCGACCATTCAAGCCAAAGTGAAACCACAAGTCAACACAACTTTGGGCAGGCAACGCTTGCAGTTGGGCTGAGTGACAATACAGTGCAGATGCGCAAGCTGACGATGGTAGAAGCTGAAATGGTAGGCCAAGTTCAAGTTCCATACCGCTTTCTGCCATATGCATGTCAGTGTCATGCCACCTCAGCAGTCACGTTGTGTTGAAATGTGCGACGCCCCATAGAAAGCTTGCTAAAGGCAAAGTGTGCAAATTTGTCCTATGCCCACTGTTAAAACTTACCCTCATGCATCTCACTGAATAGCTGTCGTTGTAAGCAGCAGCAGCTGTTCAATGATCACCTTCCATGTCATGCACCATTGCGTCATAAACAACAAGAAGTGTCAGCTTGGTGCTGCAGGTTGCTCAATGTACAAGTACATGCAAGTGCTCGGAAAGGTCATTGCTGTATTCCATGTCACTGTTGCAGGCAAGTGAGTCATCTGTGGGTATTGCCATTGGGCAGCAATGACCTGCCAGTCCCTTTTGTCAGCAGCGTTTTACTGTTGTACTGAGTCACACAGAAGATTGTGTAACACACAAGCAGTTGATTGCAATACATACTGTCAAGAACATGATCATCCTGGCATCTTGTAATCATGTCTTTTTCTTTCAGAGTGCGCTGCAGAAAATGTTGCCTGCTTTGCAGCATGTCTGTTGGTAGCACCTGTTTGAGCATTCTGCAGCTTGCTGACTGCATTTGACTTTGTAGCAGCAGCAACAGCAGCAACAGCAGCAACAGCAAAGTAGTGGCTGGCAAAAGCAGCCTACCATGCATTGAACTCTGTATGCTTGTTTGCAGCAAGAAAGCTCTGGTCACATGTGGGTTGCTGCTGGCACCATCTTTCTAGACGTGTTGATTTGGAAGGTGTCCAATCAGAGCAGCTCAGCACATCCTCTGTACAGACTGAAAGGCCATGAAGGCTCAATACACAGGTGCCTCCTGAGCCACTAGCCTGCTTGCCTTTGTACACCACAGGTTTCACACAGTTTGTTTCCATCACTGTCATCATTACATGCACCCAAGCAACCTGCCTTGATACAGATGAGTTGTGGGTTTTGGTAGCTGTGCGTCCTAATGCCTGAATGCTCGGCATGCCTGTGCTATTTAGTTGGTCAGGGTCGCTTCCTCATCTGGGCAACAGCTTTTCTGCTTGGAGGGGCCGTTGCAGCTTTGAGTGAGTGGCAAGCCATGCTAGCTAAAGCCGCCTTTGGGTTCATGTTGTAAGCATATTTCTATGTTTCTATGTGCAGTGCTTTGACCTGTAGATTGTGTCCTTTGAACAGCTTGTGAAAACCGTGTCAGACCACTGGATCCCATAAGGCACAATCAAGCTGGCCATCTGTGTGATTAGTATCTCATCATTGCAATGGATTGGTCACAAAGTTGTGTGCTCAATGCAGGGTGAGCTGGAACACAAGTGGGACCAAACTGATGTCAGCCTCAGACGATCGCACTGTCAGACTCTGGACACTTGCTCTGTCATCACACAGTGATGAAGACTCACAGCAACAGCAGCAGCAGCAGCAGCAGCAGCAGCAGCAGCAGCAGCATGAGGTAGAGTGCTTGCAAGCTGCCCAGGTGTTGTATGGCCATACGTCCCGTCTGTGGGACTGCCAGTTTGGTGAGGAACAAGGGATCCTGGTCACAGCATCAGAAGACTGCACTGCAAGGTATGTAACAAACTTTCATGCTCCAGCTATCAAGGAACAGAAGTGACACCAACACTCTGATCAGAGCTAAACATCTAGCTAGGCAAGTGTTGTTACCACATAAAAATGTGCGGTCAGTCTCTTGAGCATCTTTTCAGTATGACTGCTAGTCCAGGTCATAACATGCCACATCCTGCTGTTTGCACGCAATATGCTTCCCCTTAGTGCTGTGTAGTCACATTGATACGTGATTCTGTATGTGCTGTTTGTGTAGATGCAATCAGTGCGGATGCACAGTCAGGCATCACAAATGCTGGCCAATGATGTGCTCATCATCACTATGTCCTCCAGCATTGAATGTCGCATTGTGGCAAACCAGCTTGAAAGTTGTGTTTGCAATCAATGCAAGATGTTGCCTGCCCACAATTGAGTATGCTCTTCGTCATGTTGCTGGCTGCATTGAGAGCTATTGAGCAAGTCATATCAGTCATTGTTGCAAGGATACAATGTCATTTGTCACGAGTGGATTTGGCAACACCACGTATTTGCCAATGTGCATTGAAAATGGTGTGCAGGGTATGGGATATGACAAATGGCAAGCAGTTGTGTTCCCTCCAAGGGCACAAGGGCCGAGGCGTGTGGCGGTGCCTCCTGCATCCTAACCAGGATCTGCTCATCACTGCTGGTGCTGACTCATCCATCAAGCTGTGGCGTTTAGCTGACTGGCTGCCAGCTCACCACCCCCTGGCAGCACAAGCATCAGATGCCTTCGTTTTATCACCGCTGCCCGTCCCTGCCGCAGCTGTGGGTCGTGCTGTGTGTCCTGAAGCCACAGCTGGAGCTGGTGCCCAGGTCATGGCTGCCCCCTTGGCTGCTTCTTCCTCAGCAGCTTCTCAAGCAGCTGTCAGCAGTGCTGGTACTGAAGTCCAAGCTGGAGCCTTAGAGTCTACTGCTTTGGCTGCCACAGCTGCAGAGGGGCAGGTGGACAGTGCTACATCACAGCCTGGCCAGCAAGACAGCACCACACCAGACGAGCCAAAAGCGGCTGCAGCATCCAAGGGCCGTGACAGCAAAGTCGAGTGGGCGCGCTGTATGACACTGGCAGATGAGAGCACGCTGTTCGTGGGCACAAACCTGGGCTGCTTGTACAGCGTAAGTCTGCCATCTGACAGCGTAAATCTGCCCTCTGACAGCGTAAGTCTGCCCTTGGACAGCGTAAGTCTGCCCTCTGACAGCGTAAAGCTGCCCTCTGACAGTAGCAGCTCCAACCCAGACTGGCACCTTCTGTACAGCAGCCCACGCAAAGCAGCCATCACCAGTCTGCAGGTCGTCCACCCAGATGCACATGCCAAGCCACAAGGCGTGAATGCGCCTACAGCTCAGCACAGCACAGCCGGCAGTGGTATGTCTGCAGAAGCAGACCTACAGAACCTCTGGGTAGTTTTTGGAGACATTGAGGGTGTGGTGACATGTCTGAGGATGAATCAAGCAGACCTGCATTCAAGCAGGCACCACTCTACTCCTACCTCTCATTCCTCTGCATCTTCACATGACCAGTCACAGCTACCTGCAACACCTCTGGCGTCACAGGATGATTGCAACCAGTCTTCCTCAAGTACACTGACAAGCAACCAAACAACCCCACAGTCAAACGAGCTTTGGCAGCCAGGAGTTCAGCAGCCACATGGCGTCTGTCGCCCCAGTACGTGCGTCAGCTGGATCGCTCACAGCGGCAAGCCAGTGCTGAAAATCTTCACAGTGCCAGCTTTTGGTCCGCGTCACGTGTTCTCAACAACCGTGACAGGCACAGCATTGAGATGGTGGCTCATGCCTGAACATGCCTCACTTTCGCCCTCTCCGGTTTCTTCCCCTTCTTCGGCTTCTTCTCTGTCAGGCTCACCTGGACAGGTGGCAGCAGCAGGGCCAGCCAGGCTGCTGGCGGAAATCAGGAGTCCCCCTGGGCGGGGGTCCCAGATTGTAGCCCTTGATGCTTGTCCTAAGCGAGGCTTGCTGATGTGTGGTGACATGGTTGGCACTGTCATGGGATTTGCTGTGCCATCTGAGCTTCTACAAGATGACATTGCAGGTTTGTTATCTACCTGTGTTTGTCTGAGTTGATCGCAATTCAGAGTGTGTCTTACATCAGCACCATGCTGCTGCATGCTGTTTCACGCAGCTTGAACTGCAGCACCAATGCCAATGCCAAAGTTTGACATGCTGCAGAAGTGCATTTCCTGCTGTACATATTAACACGCACACTCTACACTGAAAGTACACATATGCAGAGGATGTGCTAGCTTGAGTCAGAAAGGATGTCAACAATGCATGCACTGCAGAATGTTTGTCAAGCACATGAGCGTAACACAGTCAGTTTGTGGGTTTTCTCTCCCAAGCACTTGCCTAGAAAGGGTCTGCATTTGGACTTCACATTTGCCATTCAGTCAATAATTGGTGTCATTGGACAGCAGTTCGTTTTGCATGCAGGAAACAGCAGTTTGTTTACATCCAGGAAACAGCAGTTTGTTGTACATGCAGGAAATAGCACACCTGCACAGATGCAGCCATGCGCAGTCTTCAGGCAGCAGCATGCAAAGTCAGTCATGATAGTCAAGCTGACCAGTACAAACATTGTGTCAGCCGGCAATGATGGCCGTATCTGTCGTTACCACTGGCAAGGACAGGGCCACAGCAATGCTGTTCAGCCTCAAACCAGTCAAAGGTGAAGGCTTATCACACCCAACCTGCTTGACTGCTGTACCTACTGAGCAGTATGTGTGACTCCAAGCCATATGTGAGAGCCTTGGAGACGTGCTGTTCTGTCCCATACATCCTACTTCTGATTCCCAGGCACACAGCAGGCACATACAGTCTGACAGCCAGATACTGTACCCCATGTGTCATGCAATCAACTACCAAGCTCATCGCACAATCTTGCAGCACAGCAACTCTATGCTGTATTCATATACACGCTTCAGCAGCAACCCCTTGATCGAGCCTGCATGCAGCTCTGTTAATGCACGCCACCTAAATTCCAGGATTTGTAGGCTGGCTGAGAGCAACAATGGTGGTGAGAATCACACCAGCAGCCATTCTGTTGAGAGTAACACTGGTGATGAGAGTCAGACTGGCAGCCATTGTGTTGAGGGCACAAGTGGGACAGGGAGGTTGCAGTGTGTAGCAGAAGAGCGGCTGCCAAGTATCGCCACAGTGCTGGATGTGGTCACTCTTCCAGGCTCTCAGGAACAACTTGTGTGTGGCTTCCAGGTATACTTTTGCTTGCCCTCCTGCTGTGTCTTGCGTACCCTCCTGCATACCCCCTTGCACACCCTCATGCATGTCCTCTGGCAGGCCATCTTGTGTACCCTCTTGCATACCCTCCTGCAGTTCCTCCTGCATGCCCTCCTGCATACCATATGGCATGCTCTCCTGCATACATTGCGTCACTTTCGCCACTGGTCAAAATCTATTGATGGCATCCTGTTGTTGCCTCACCACCACAATGACCCATGTTTGCTTGGCTGTCAAGCCCATGCTTTGTGCGCTTATTGCAAAAAGGCTTGACTCCCCTATCAACATCATGTACCATGAACGCAACTGCAAACTGACTCACATGTCACAAATGGTGATGTGGAGGCCATGACCCTGTTTGCATGCATGCTTCGTGCATCTGCTGCAAAAAAACTTGACTCCCCTGTCAAATCCATGCATTGCAAAATTCAATGCAAACAGGCTCGCATGTCACAATTGGTGGTCCTTGTTGCCTGCAGTCATCAGACTGGGTGGTCTTCAACACCAGTCAACAGCTGGAGCTGATGCGCGTCCCCTGTGGCGGGTGGCACAGACCCTTTACCTTCCACTGCCTTTCTCCCACCCACCTGGTCTTCGTCCACTATCAGCCGCGCAGTAGCAGCACACATGTACACCGCCGCCGCCGCTGCCCTGTCCCGCCCTTGCTGACCCCTCCTGCCTCAGATGGGGCTCCCAGGGGGTGGAAGCAGGGCTCAGAGGGGTCAGAGGGGGTGGCCCCGGGATCAGAGGGGGGTGAACAGAGGCTGAGGGAGTCAGCGCATGGGTCACAGGGGGGTGCAGATGGGTTGTATGCTGGAGTTAGTGGGCTAGCAGAGCCTATGACTAACTTGCATGCAGTGCACCATGGCAGGGAAGTCTTATGCTGCGCTTTGCTACCTTCATTCAGAGTCCACTCAGCCCATGTACCGTCAGCTGATCCTGCTCACGAGAAGTCACCTTCCTCCTCTTCAGCACTGCTGGACTGTTCATCTCCTGCAAGTCGTCCAGAGTCTTCCATACTGCACAATGCTTCCTCTGGGAATGATGATCCCAACATGCCGGCTCATCAAGCAGCCAGCTCAGCTAGCCCATTGTGTTTGCTGACTGGATCAGAGGATGGCACAATGCGTCAGCTATTGTACAATCCACAGGAGCCCTTTCCCGGGCAGGCTAGCCAGTCATCCAGTGGGCAACACCCATCACTCAATGGGGAGCCCCAGCTGGATGATAGGCAAACTCAGTCGTGCAGTGAGCAAAATCAGCCAGTCAATGGGCAGAGCATGCCCAGCAGCCAGCAGAGTGGAACACTCAATGGGCAGAATGGGTCAAGCAGTAGGCAGAGTCTGCCAGGCAATGAGCAAGAGGGGTCCACAGCAGGCGGCAATGGGCACCCTAGAGGGTTGTTTGGGGCAGGCGAAGTTGGATTTCAAGCAGCTGGGTCTGCAGTCAAATCTATTGTGACCATTCCAGCTGGGCCAGGTATGCACTTGATGATAGTAAACATCCGTACCAGCAGAATAGTTTTCGTGGCAGCTATCACAACATGCGCCTGTGCAGACAAGCTCTTTGAAGTACAGTCATTGGTGTATGCATGTATGTGGCTGCTTCTGAGGCTCGATGAAGCTGCAACTGGTACAGCCAGCAAGTGTCTTCTTGGAGACAGGACCCAACATGGTGTCATCACATGTGCCATCATATGTGATATGTCTATTCTGTTACAGCAGTAGTACAACAAGGGGAGCTGGCTGTTGGTAGTAGTTTAAATCTAAACACTGTGCAACAGACATGATTAGTGCACATTGTACAACAGATGGAATTCTGTACTGCTGTGATGAATACAACCCCAATTGTGGTGTATGCAGCAGATTGGTCCATTCCTTTCTGCTGGCATGAGGATGATCAGTAAGGTACGGACCCCCACTTGTTGACATGTTGCAGGGTTATGGTTGGTGGTGACAGCAGGTGCCAAGGAGGTACTCATGGCCTGGCTGCTCCAATGGAACCAGGACTCTGAAGGCAGATGGCACCTTAGTCATCATTGGCTCAGCACCCGCCCGCCCCCCCACAGGTCTGCCCTTGTGCTGCACTGCGCTGTACCATGCTGCGCTGTGCTGCGCTATGCTGTGCCATGCTGTGCTGTGCTGTGCTGTGCTCACAAGTCTTATCATTCAGCCTTTAGCCTTCACCTCAGACCGTCTCACTTTGCAGAAAAATATCGAAATTCTGGAAGGGGTATTGCACCATCAGGGCATGTATGCTTTGAGCACTTGCATGCAGCGCTTCACAGTGCTGTAGCTAGGCTCACATGTACAGTGAGAGGACATACAATTAATGACAAAAACAGCTGCACACATGATAACATGAACAGCAAATTAGAACCTAAGAAAACAAACCTTGGTCTGCAGGGGTTTGCGGCCTGTTGCAAATGCCAAAGGACAGAACTCAGTTAGCAGTGATTTACGCTGCATGGCTCTGGCCGGCTGGAGCAGGGGCACATTGCAACAGGGCAGTTTGGAACAGGGCAGATCAGCGCAGCATGACTCAGCAGGGGGCAGCTCGGCGCTGGCTCACATCATCACGTCCTCCTCTGATGCAACAATGAGTCTTGTTTACTTTGACGTGCGCACTCACAGGTGATCCAATTGTGACCTAACATAGGAATAATTATAATTCAGTTGTGATAGGCCTATTGTACATGGCATACCCCAATGGTCGCCGGCACAAATTACATTCCTGCCGAGGCTCTGGCCCTACCCTGTGAAGGGGGCATCAGCTCTTGTGACCTGCATAGCAATGGACTGCCCAAGTTGCATGTGGTCTCTGCCATTTAGTCAACATAATCAGCATCAGATGTCACATCAGCTCTGTCTTTCAACAGGGCAGGCCAGAGCCCTATTGATGCTGCCTGGCCAACTTTTGTACCTCTCTTGCCTACTTGGTACACACAAAACAAAGACTGCAATCCAATCAGCATTGCAGAAGCATCATGTAACATCACAGCACATCAGTACCTGCTGCTGTGCATACAGGTGGCAGACAATACAGCAGCTGCACCATCACACCACGCCAGTCCTGTCCCTGTGCACCCTGCCTTGTCCATCTCTAACCCCCTCGCCACCATCTGTAACCCCCTCCTCACCATCAAGTTCTGGTTCCGGTCCCCCACAGCATGCAGAAAGGGACTCGCCTCACTCCCCTGCACCAGCACATCAGCAGGATGGTGGTTGTAGCGCTGGTCAACAGCAGCAGCACCCTCTGCTTGCGCAGCTGGTGTTCAGTGGGGCCACTGATGGAAGCATAGCAGCTTGGCGTGTGGTAGATAGTCACAGCAGAGTGTGTACTCAGCAGCAGCAGCAGCAGCAGCAGCAGCAGCAGCAGCAGCAGGGGAGTTTGGTGTGGTCAGAGGAAAGGTGGCATCAATCAGGCGTGAATGCCATGCATGCAGCAGTGACTCCAGGTGTGACTGCTGCTTCTGCTGGCATTTACGCCACCTGATTGCACTCTTTGTGTCTGCCAAGGCTCTGCCTGCGCCATGTCTCTGTCTGTGCCAGACCTTTGTTTGTGTCAAGTCTCTGTTTCAATGGCTGCCATGGCTATGGCTGCATGGCTGTGCAGCACACCCTCTCAATCAAAGATTGCCGGCATCTTTTTGGACGCAATGTGCCATGCACCTCCAACAACATCACACTGAAAGGGCATGTTACAACCAATGATAAGACACTAGAAGTGCATGTCAGTACCAAGGATGGCAAGCTGGATGGGCGCATCACTACCAATAACAAGATGCTGAAAGGAAAACACACAATTTGGGTCCTTACGTCTCCTTGTGTACTGTCATAGACTGTATGAGCATCGTGCAAATCCTGAAGATTGCATGTCTGTGAAGCAGGCAAGGAGGGTTGTGTGACTTTGGTCACTGGAGGGGACGATCAAGCTGTGCATGTTGCTGTTTTCCAGCTGCGTTCCTCTTCTGCTGGCACAGCTGCAGATGTACCCAGCAGCTCTCTTCAGCTGACAATGCTGTGCTGTTGCCATGTGCATAGCGCTCATACAAGTGCCATACGGGTGAGATTCTGCTTAACACCTCAGGGCAATCTGCAGCACAAGAGAAAGCTAAAGTGTCATGCAAACATGAGATGGATTGTTGTCACTTTTTTGCTCAGCCTGCTGAGGTTTCTTAGTGCAGCCAATGCATTGCACAATAGTGGATGATGCTGTTTTCTTGTGCTTTGTGTTGTAAACATTTGTTGGCAAGGCAGCTTGTGAAGCAGCACAACTTTACTGCTGCAGGGACTTTGGACAGATGGCAGCCTGGCACTCACAGTTGCGCTTGACCAGAGACTGCACAGCTGGCGACTGATGT
>JAABUK010002924.1_pt1 | contig 29799 bp, 35 predicted proteins | sample 5559141 | NCBI WGS metagenome assembly JAABUK01 (sample SAMN10711869, study PRJNA513367) | rock metagenome | isolation source: Antarctica rocks | place: Antarctica: Victoria Land, Pudding Butte nord | collected 2016-01-03
GCCCAGAGCTGATTTTGAACAACTTTGGCACCCGGCTGGGGCACCGCCTGGGGCGCATGTTTGCATCCATTTTCAGCCAGGACCCCAACTTCAAGGGCAGGCGGGCCGTCACCTTCCACAACCAGCGCGACTACATCTTCTTCAGGTCAGCACCCACCATGCCTGCTGTAGCTGCAATTCACCATGGGTGTCTGCAAGTATGTCTGCAATCTTCACAAGAAACTGGTGTCAGCTGAAGTTTTGGTGTCTTTGGTAGCCAAAATGCGAGCATAAGTGCACAGCGTGCTTTGATCACAAAGTGAGTAATGTTGTCCTCAATCTGTCTTGCAATGAAGTGACTGCTGCCATCATCTGAGGCAGAAAAGAAAACACTTCGCCTTTTGGCGTCGATTTGATGAGAAGCCCAGTAACATATTGGGCTGCCCCGGTATCTGAGGCACATTGTTGTGGCGCAATGCAGGCATCACAGGTACATCTTTGAGGCTGCAGAGAGGCGGGGTCCTGGCGAGAAGGAGAAATCAAGGCGTGTTATTGCTCGTCTACAGGAATTGGGGCCACGCTTCACCCTCAAGTTGCTCAGTCTGCAGAAAGGCACCTTTGACAGTAAGGGTGGGGAGTATGAATGGGTTCATAATCACAAGTCTATGGATACAAGCAGGAGGCGCTTTTTCCTTTGATCAAATCATCAACGTGTGAACTTCTTTTGCTGCTTCAATGTCATGGCAATGAATCAGTAACAAACAAGTATCAGTAGAGTGAATCTATTGCTAGGTACTGCAGGTTGCCTAAGCACAGTCAATTTCCTTTTACATCGTGGTAGGTCTTAGCAGAGCTTTTCAAGACTGAGTCAGGGCGTGATCTTCAGGTAGGCGCTAAATAAGATCATACATACAGAACAAATCACATTTTGCCTGCGTGTGATCAGTGCAGCGTGCCAAGGGTAATGGTACAACAATGTTGATTCTCCAAAAGCGTTGCAGCACGCCCAGCAAATGGTCTACTCCACCTACATTGCTTTTGCCTTGAATACAACGGGTGCGACACTTCTAGCTATGCTGTCAGGTCTTTTCAGCAGCAATTACAGCCAGCACCATTATTCACCATGTCTGCAAATGCATGCTCCGAGCTGCATGTGCATTGCGCAGCCTATACTAGCTTGTATGTACCAAAATGTCTATGATCCAAGCTTTCAGCCAGGCTTTGCAGATCAGTGCGTTCTGGGAACTTGTATCTGAGATTCAGTGTATACACGAAACATAAGCAGGTGCTAAAGGCCCTTGTACACCAAGATTGGCAAAGAACACATACTACACAAACATCCTGCAAGTTTTGCCAAGTCCATTTGTACAAATCGTCTGTAAATTTGGAGTACAAGTTCTGAGAAAGTTCACAGGTTAAAGAACCTAATCACAAAAGGAAGTTTTGTTGTGTGCTCCCCAAGCCACCAGGTGTGGGGTACCAGAAGCATATATAGTCAGCAACGCTGTTACAGTACCAGGAGCAGCGCTATGTGCACATACAAAGCCTATTGCTGCTCATAAGTGTGCAGTCAATAATAACCATTGAGGCAACGGCTGATTTGCAGCTGTGCTTGCCAGATACTAGAGCTGCGGTGTATTCCATGGTAAGCGTTCCAAATCTTTACAAGCGTTTACTGCGACTGGCTGACAGCCTAGTCTGAACCTCCCAGCGTTCAACAGCAGCCCGCACAGCCTGAGCAGCCCTGTGACGCCGTTGTGCGTCCCAGCTATCTGCCTTGGTCTGCCACATAGACATCTTATGTCAGGTGAGCACAGGGACTAGAGTGCAAGTGACTTGCAGCGACACAGATGCAAACTTACACCAAGCGGGCCTGGGCTAATGACCTCCACAACCCGTTGCACACCTCTTTCGAAAGACCTGCGCGAACAGCCAGTTTACCGGTGAACAGGACCAGTTCAGCCAAGTAGTCTATAGGCTTCAGCAGGTCTTCACCTTGCGCGTAGCAACACTTCTTTCAACATCTGCTCGGCCACAGACTGGAATGCCATGATAAAGCCTCAAAACGGCAGCAGTCCTTGGGCACCAATTGGTGGTGCAAGCGTTTTGCACGAAGACAATTCTCGAAACGCCAACTCTGCAATAAGTGACCAATTGTTCGATAAACTTCAGGACTTCAGGTGATATGCTAGTAGTCCCGAGTGGCTTCGTGGTACGTCATTAAAAGGCTGACATGGAGGAGGCGGAAAGCGAAGCTGCCGCATGGTCGCACTGGATACAGGACGCAGAGCCTGACACGCTTCGCGGTAAACACTGCTTCAGTTGTACAAGCGCCCCGGAGTGGGATGCAGATCATCCATGCGAGCTGCAGGCCACGAAGGCCGAGTCTTTGACCTGGCGTTCAATCCTGTGTACAGCGGCCTGCTCGCCAGCGCGTCCGACGACAATAGCGTAAGACTGTGGGAGATCGCTGATGGCGATCGGAGAGAGACAAGCAAACAGACTCGAGTTTGCAACGGCCACAAGGACTCAGTGTTGCGAGTATCTTGGCATAGCGAGGGTCAAATTCTGGCTTCAGGTGCGTATGATATCTGCAGACAAACGCAACGCAGGCACAGTGATCTTTCACACTGCAACAACTTTTCCTTCCTGCAGCTTCGGCTGATACAACAGCTCAGCTGTGGCGTCTCCCACCCGAGAAAGCAAGCATTGGTTCAGGGCCATCTGATGGCGACCTCATCCAAACACTGCAGGTACTTAGCCAGTTGAGCACAAGCTGAGATCTTCATATCTCGTGCTGTGCAGCAGCAACATGCAGACATGACCTGCAGGGGCATCCTGAAGAAGTTTATGCCTGTGAATTTGTGGGCGAAAACCAGTTTCTGACTGCTAGTGTAGACTGCTTGTTCCTCTGGGATTTGCAATCAGGGGCATGCTTACACCAAGCTCCAGGCTCACAGCAACCTCAAACCAGTGGTATGGTTTGGAGCTGAAGATGCAGGATCTTGACACAAGCAAAGCTCAAGACGTCACGAGTTGAGCTTATGCTGCAGGCCAGGCAGTACCCGCCAGGTGGCGGCCAGGGTATGTATTCAGTGCAAAAACTCAGCCAGGGGGAAGTCTGGTTGCCACTGCATGCAGTGATGGTGTGCTGAGGGTGTGGGACCTGCGGTCACAGCAGCTGCACACTGTGTGCAGCCTGCCTTTGCATGAGGGAATGGCAGCTGCATGCGCCTGGGACGCTCATGGCCACTGCTTGTCATCAATTGCTACAAACGGGAGCATTACCGCCATGGTAAACAGCAGGTGCTGTAATGTAATTGTGCCTGAATGGTATGCTGCATGCTTCCTGATGCTATGGGCTCTCAAATTTGTGCTCCATGGCACAGCAGCAAGACTGACGTGCCAGTGCCAGTGCAAGCTTCACAATGCGCTGCTCTTGTCACATCATGAGAAAGCATCAATCTTACTGTACGTGTAGAATTGCTTTGTTTACACCAGGATATGAGGACACAGCACGCAATTTGGTGTGGGACAGCCAGTTGTGGCCTGCGGGATTGCTGTTACCTGCCTAACATGCACAATGTCAATTGCCTTGTGGCTGCTGGCACCGACGGAGCTCTGCATGTTTACCAACATCCTGAAAGCCAAGGTATTGCACACAACCGTACAACCACGCTTTGCAATGGTTGAAAATGCTGTTGCCATGAGCATGCATTGGTGAGCATGGTTATGCATTGATGAGATAGAAATCCTTCCTGCCGTCTACACTTGCAATAGTTGCAGAAGACCCTAGTTGTTGAAGGCACGCTTGCCCTGTCAGCAAAAGAGCATGCCAAGACACCAATGCATCTGGTCTTGTGATGCAGGAGGCATTGCACAAGTGCACTCATGCCAGCCACAGCCTCAAAGCCTGCTATGCGTTAACTCATCCCATGATGGCGCTCTTCTGGCCAGTGCAGGTAAGTAACATGGAATCCTGGTGCACTGCACAGCCTCAAGGCTGTGCCGCAGTTGAAGCAGTTGCTTGGTCATATCGTTGCTCTTGTGCATGCTTACACCGTTCCGAGAAGGTGGTACAGGTCTTGTACAGCTCAGTGCTTTCACATACTTACCACTTGTCTTTATCATTTGGTCTCAAAGCACGCTTGATGTTCTACTTGGATAGTTGTGGTGCCACTACTATTTTTGTGTGGCCAGGTGGAGCAGCAAAGGCGAGGGGGCTGCACCACAGCGCACTAGATGCGCAACACCAACATTCTAGTATGCAAAATGAGGACCAATACTTGATCCATATTTATTCGCAGGGGGCATTGACATGCGTCTGATGTAGGTGCATGCGCGAGTCTGCATACTGCCATGCTTCTAGCAACTATGTCGTAATGAGACTGCACCTTATGGTTTTGTTGCCTGTCACGCGATTGTGCAGGAGATGAGTCTCAGCACCATTTCAAAAATTACCTGCTGTTTTGTCCAATTTCCATTCTGCATGAATTGCTGTCCCTGTGCAGAGCAAAGCGGCCTGCATGCAGAAGCTCAACATGCCATACATTGCGTTACAATGGGGTTGCAAACCTCCCAGTATCAGGCGCAACAGTCGCTTTGTGTTTGTGGCACTATAACCGATTTTGTTGCAGCTGCCAGACATCAACTGAGACGTCATACGAGATCATGGTGAACCTAAATGACTGATCTTTATTTAAGTACAGGTGCCAAGGGCACACATTGTATTACCGGTATTCAAAGCCCATCCCCGCTAAATTCTGCTGAGAAAGGGTGGGATAATATTGTCTGCTATACAGCAGTCATGCATGTATTGAATAGCTGCTGCTGCAGATCAGGACTGCAATGTTGTATGTGCACACAGCAGTCTCAAGCTGCAACTGCAGCGAGTGTGTTCATGGTCCGTGACAGTAGTTGATTAAACTACATTACAAGTTGTTTGCGCAGGATGTTGCAACTGATGTGATATCCAAAAGCTTTGGCAAACACAAAAGAGCAGGTCGAGTTGGCTCCATGTTCTGCTGTCTTCAACAACTGATGCCAGGGCGGTTGGTATCAACAGCTGAAGAATCTCAGCGATGCCTGTCCAGGCCCACGCAAAAGAAGTGCAGCAACATGGGTCTGATCAGCATATCTGGTGCAGCTAGCAAGCTGCTTTCCCAGACATACGTCATTTGCTGCCAACAAAACCTTGTCTCTGGTGTGCTCTGTGACAGCAGATGTACATCTGCTTGCTTGCAAATAAATGCAGTGTTTCATACACTGGGATCGTGCCCAGCTGAATTTGGTGATTTGCCACCCTTGGCAGCCAACCCATTGTCGCCTGATGGTGATGATATGCCTTCCTTGGCAGTGGTCATGTTGGCTGCCATGTCATCAGCAACCTTGGCAATGTCCAGCTCCCTCAGCTGCTTGAAAGGCCGTGGCATGTTCTGAAGGCAAAGTCAATGTGATAGTGATTCCCAGACGCACAAACCATGCCAAATGGTCTAGGAAGTGTGCATTGTTTGGCACAAAGGTCTCACCAGCAGAGACACATAGGTTTTGCCTGATTGGTCTTGAATCTCAAAGCATCCTTTGCGAGGCTGCAGAAGGCCAAAACATGTTTTCACCAAATTGACCTGTGTATGGCATGCATACTCGGTTGCAGTGAGCTGATCAGCCGGCAACCTTTGAAGGGTTCAGCTTGATCTCTAGCTCGGGACGCCGTTCCTGAAGGAGTTTGCAGATTTCTGCCGCCCTGCACGGTGAAGAGGAATTATTCGCAAATATCGAATTGTGCAAAGATTTGCACAAGCTGGCCAAACAATCTATTACTTACCTACGCCTGAAAATGCCTCAGCTCTTACTGCAGCAGTGCAAAGCCAATCAGAATAGCCTATGCCATTTAAACGGCCGAACATATCATGTTTGCATTGTCGTCTTACCAATGCTCCACGCTGAACCAAACCTCCGCTGTTTCAGCAGTGGTGACTGTGTCTTTGGCTGGTGGGGACTCTCTCTTGGTTTTCTTTGTGTCGGAACCTTTGCTAGCCGAGCCTTTACGTTTGGGAGGCATCTTGTGTGGGTTTGTCCGTCGCCAGCAGCTGTATGGTCCCTGAAAGACGCCCCTGCTGTTAGCAAAATGTTCACATAAAGAAGACGAAACGGTGTATCTCTGCTTGATCAGGAGTGTTTATTTTGGTCGATTGTGCGTGAAATAACGAGAAGAGACAAACGCAGGTCTTTCTCGGCATCTTGCTTGTCCTGCTCACATTCATGCCGGTTGAAAGCGCAATCTGGGTGACTGGAGCGTCTAGTCTGGGGCTTGGTAAGTGCTTGCGCGTCCGCTTTGCGCGTTTCAGACGTTTACAACTTGCCTGAATGTGCAGTGGGAGGAACCCTTGTTTGCACTTTGCTTGGCGCAGCCCTCTTTGCCAGAGGCTTTGCTCAGGTATTGATCTGAGGTGGCCTGTGAAAATATATCTGCTGAAGCTGACTCAGGTGACATGTGTGAGTGTCTCAACAACAGGATCCCAATGGCATGGAGCAGCGAACAGAGCAGCCTGTAGGAAAAAGGAGGAGACTAAAGCCTGCTCAGAAGCTGGATTCAGAGGGTACTCAGCGACGTGACCCAGCGGACTCCTAGGGCACAGTATTTACTTTGCTTTGTTCAGGTCTGCTTTGGCACAGGTGAGCAGACATGCAAGTGTGCTGCACATTACCAATACTCTGTTCAAACTGTTCTGCTGATGACACAACTGCAAAGGATCAATGTATTCATCATATTTTACGCCAGTTGAACAATACAATTGTCTCGATCCAGCAACCATGCTTACACAAGCATCACCTGTGCTTTTGTGCTGCAGGCTTATGCTGCAGCTTCAGTGCATGTCGTACTGTTAGCACTAAGTTCTGGCAAGATGACACACAGCATCCGCACATTGTGCACAAACAGAAACCCTGTTTCTCCCCTAATCTTCAGCGAAGATTAGCTCAGTGCATATTCTGTGTGGTAATTGGGTATATTGCACAAAACATGCAAATGGCAGACAAGGCACGACTCAGCTGCATTAAATGTCAGATGACACGCTGACAGAAGCATCTGCCCATGTGGCTGCATGGGGACACATTAAGAGTCATGTCATTATCTAGAACACATCCTGACGCTATCTTTGTTGTTGGAGGGAACTTGATGCACTTGCTTTGTACCTGAAATAGTGTTGAGTTTGTAGTGCTATTGCTTTCGTGACACATACAGTTGTGACATATACAGTGTACCATTGTAATGAATTTATTATATGTTTGCTAGACATAACACGTCCACCATAATTCAGCTAGTTCCAGACATTGGTGACACATCTGCATCTGAGTTTGGAGAGCCAGCCTCCTGCTGGTGATGCGCCAGTGCATTGAGTGGCATAGGTACTGGGGTTGTAAAGGCGCCAGTACTTGCTCTGGTGCCTGCCTCTGCTGGAGCAGCGCTGCGCTGATGTCGCTGCAGACTGCGTATTTCTCGAAGCAATGACTTTGCCTTCTCCTTTGAGGGTGCACCATAGTCAAGCAGCTGCAGGCAGTACGACTCAGCCTCTGTCAAGTTTCCTGTGGCCTGCAAGCAAGTCCAAAAGCTCAGAGCTGAAGGCATGTCAGGGTAACATGCCACTGGCGTTGTGTAGCAGATCAAGCTTCTGTGCACAAGGACACCAAACGCAGACGTTTGAAGAAGCCAGGCATTGTTGCAGCATCACACCACCAAGAAAGCACAAGGCTGGGACCAGAAAAGTGCACAGTCACCTTGGCATACTCTGCCAGGTAGATGAGGGCATCTAGCTGGTCACTTCCAGAGATATTTTCTGCCTCGATTCTTTCCAGATTCATCTTGAAGTAATGGGCAGCCTCCCGTGTCTCATTTCTGGCTTGATGCAGCTTGGCCTGAATTGGACAAAAAGGTGTCAGGCAGTCTAGCAATGAAGTCTGAGCAGATGCATAAATGCAATAGGGCACATGTGATTGTGGCTGCTTGTGGACCCTATGCTCTCTAAACTACAAGCAACCTGACCTGCATATGTACAGGTCCTGGTACAATGCATAATCTTCTCCCAAGTACAGCCTAGAGGCCAAGACACGATGTGTACCAGCTTATGCAGAGCAATGCCCTCCCGGTCCCCATTCTGAACAGCCCTGCGGTAGCACCGGATGGCAGCCACCTCCATCTTGTCTTTGTCCACAGACTGCAGCTGGTCATTCTCATAGCACTGGCCCATGGCACACCACATGCGTGCATCATGTGGTCTCAGCTGTGTTGCCCTCCTGAAATAGTATAGGGCATAGAAGGGCATGCGCAGCAGCTCGTAGGTTTGCCCAAGACCATACCAGGCTCTGTAATCTCGAGGATTCAGCTCAACTGCACGCCTGTACGCCTCTGCAAACCACACAAAAGGCAATTGATGACAGATGGCTAGGTCAGCATATGTCACAATGCATGCAAAAGCTCAAAAACCATAATGCTGATGCACCTCGATATGCAGTGCAACGTGTGCTGACTTGTTCCTTGTCATTGGTGCCTGGCACACCGTAGCACATCTGCATCATTTGAACACCCAGCAACCCCATTGCATAGTCAGACAGTTACAGCAAACGAAGCTTCAACAGGCTCATACAGAACCTGCTGCGGGCTTGCACAATCACCTATGGCTGCTGAGGTGTTCTTCATCTCCACATACTCATGACCCATCAGGGTCCATGCACTCAAATAATGTCTGTCTAGTTTCAGAGCACGCCTGAAGTACATCACAGCCTGCACATGTACAGCTCTCTTGGCTTACCTTTAGCACTAGATCAGATTGGAGGGCAACAATGTCACAGCTCGCCCAGCATAGCAAGCTTTGGCAAAGCAAGACTTGAGGTAACGCAGCACAGCATGGTGCAGCACTTCAAGTCAGGCAAACTCAGCAGTGAGTGTCCAAGGGTGGTCAGGAATGAACAGCTGACCTTCTCATGCTGCGCCTTCAGGGAGTAGTAGTTGCCTATGATACAGCATGTCTCCGGGCGGTACTTGTCTGTGGCAGCTGTGCGGTGTGCAAGATGACTCAGTGCAGGAAAGTTCTCTTTGACATACAGGATGTTTGAATGGGTGTCCATACCCTACACAAATCACAGATATTCTCTGCTATATAGCCCTGTATCCTAGTACCATACCCTGGCACTGTGCCAGAACAGGGAAGTCTAGTCTCAAGCAATCTTTACATGCATTCAAGCCATGATACTGCAGCACGCTTGGCCAATTACACTTGCAACCAGTTGTTACAAGTCAGTGACACACCACTTTGCCCATGGCTATCAAGGCAGCAGATACAGCATACTCACGTTATTCAGGTAAATTGTGTTGGCTCTGACATGCAGGCGTATTGCACCATGAGCATTGCACGCAGAATCAGTCTGACCTCAACACGATGAGGATCCCTTTCTATGAGATCTTCAAAGAGCTCCTGAGCATCATCAAAGTTGCGTAGGTTGTACTGGGCCACTGCAGCCTGGGCCACTATCCAGTCGCTCTCAGGGAACTGCTGAGACAAGGTCTGCAGCAATCGTCACACCTTTGCTGACCAGCAAAGTCTGCATGTACTAAATCTGGTAGAAAATGGTTCAAGTCAATGTCTGCATGTGTATGCAATCAAGAAGTGCTTCTATTATGTGTAACAAAGTGTGACCACTGCATCAGGCAAGACTGCTTCAGTGACTTTCTTGAAAGTTTGATCTGGAACGGGTTACTCTGCCATTGTAGGTGCGCTGCAACAGCAAGCAGCAGGACAGGTGGTGAGCATGATGACCTGGAGACGGGAGAGGCCTTCCTGGTTCTCCTGCACCTCCAGGCACAGACTTGCCAGGAAGAAGTCACGCATCCAGTGACGGGGTAGCCCCACCTCACCACCCACCTCCCTTTCGCTGTACAACACTTGGAGCGCCTACACCCACCCCAGCAACTTGACAACCTTCAAGGATGATGTTGTAATGAGACTGTCCAGGACAGGACAATGCATATAGGCAAGCTCTCAGTCAACAACATAGCCCAAACAGTGTGGCCCTTCACGCGCTGAGCTTGACCTGCCAGGATGCTCTGTAGCTGCAAAAGCAAGCCTCAGGACCCCCCACAAAACTGCATATAATTTGAAACAGAGAACAACAGGGAGACTGTGCAGTGGTAAGACATACAGCGTGCAAAGTCCCAGAGTGCAATCATAGGTGCAGACCTGCCATGCCCCCCAATTGCATGGGAAGGCTGTCACAGACTCCAGCAAGCATGCTTGAGCTTCAGCTTTCTGCTCCCTGCACAGCCAAGGGATGTGTGCTCACTTTGCTGGGCACAATCTGCTGCAGATGAGTTGCTCCCAACATACTTAGACACCTATGCAGGTCCTTCAAAGTGCAGAAGCACTGGCATGTCCTATGCATATGTCATATGGCCTGGCGTGTAACCTGTACGTGTGTTACCACTACGATGAAGCATGGTCAAGCATGGCGTTCAACACCTACTTGTCAATCAGCACCAAGCCGTAAAGATACAAAGCAAATGAATCTGCTGTGCCATTCTGACGTGCAGCTGATAGTTCAGTTTCCACAGTCTCCAAGTCTTTGTTGTTTATGTCCTCCTTTCCAAGGGGACCACTGTTTTCTACACGCTCCTCCCTGGCAGCAATGACACTCAAGGATCAACTTCTGTCAACCATAAAGACATTGCTGGCGTGATGCTGAAGCAGCACAGCCCTCGGAAATGCTGGCAGCCAAAATGCTTGACGTACTCTTTACGCTTCTCTCCTGCCAGATACAATGAATAGCAGCGTAGAAAATTGGCTTTATTGCCAGAGCTGCCTCGCAATACATGCGCCACTCTGCGATATTCCTGCAGCATGGAGATGACTGTTGCGCACAGCACCTCCATACAGAACACAAGGCTGTCTGATGCTACCTCTGTACCTTTAGGTCAAAGTATGACTTTGCAAGTAAATAGATGTCATTTTCGGTCTCGTCTGCATTTCCAGTCGTTTCGAGCTTCGGTTCATCATCACTTTCGTTTGGCAAGCCAGTCAACTGCTCTGCTGCCCATTTTGCAGGTGCGTTTAAGCCTCGTGCACGTAGCTCGATCACAGCCTTCCTGAGCTCGTGCCGTCGTTGTTGCACTGTCTGATCGTCCATGTGTGTTGGATGTCGTGTCTTATGCAGCAATTCTGGAGCACTGTATGTGACGGGTGTTGCCGTCAACAGCCTGGCCAGCACTCTGACACAGTGCAATATGATCACAGGTGGGATGCTTCATGTCAGATTCGCTTGCACGCGAGCATCACAAGCGTAGCGAGGCTCAGCACTCAATGCAATGTGGATGCATGCCACTGGTCGGCGCAGCTTCTCCGGTGCACAACCTGTTTGTCAAAAAGCTTCGCAAACCATCGCCCTCACTTCTGTAGTTGAAGGGCGTTGACCGACCAGTTGACCGACAACATTACCTTTCGCGTTGGGTTGTATTGGAAGCGAGTGATCACAGCAACTATGACACATCTGCTCGCTTTCAGACAGTTGGTGACTGCACCTCGCAACACATGCTGCACATTTTGAAAGTGCCGCAAGCTGAGGGTCATGCAGAACGATCTGTTTGATAGGTATTGTTTCGGTGCTGAAGGACCACCGGCCAGTGGCTGACAATCAAGGATGACGCTTTTTCAGGCTGCAGATTCATATCGATGTTGATTGCAGGTCTTTCAAGGCCGCTGCTGCTAAGTACAAACGCATGCATGGTCTGGACCAACAGCAGAATGAGGCTGAGGATAGGTGTGAACACGCATTTTGATGCAATGCTAGGGCTTAATGCATAGTCATGTCATAGCGCTGTTGACCTTCCGTGTTCATGTAGCCAGGCCCAGGAAGGCTGGGCACCTGAGGAACAGCAAACGCAAGACAGTAACACCCCTAATCCACCCCAGCAAGCTAGCACGGCTGAATTACGCAACCAAAGGGTAGTATACTCCAAAGATGACTTGACAGACATAGCTGAGGTAAGAACGAGATGCTGCATGCATAACAGTGACGACGTGACATACTTCTGAATTCATGCTTAGTCATCACATGCTACAATGGTGCACAACCTCAGGACTGTGTGCTCATTTGTAGCTCAGCACCGCCTGTACAGCTGACAAAGAAGTCATGCTCAAACTGCGGGAGCTTCATCTAGAAAGGTTCAGCCAACCAGCTGGACCTGGTGATGATCAGCAGAATGATCACAGACAAAGTCAGCCATTAGCTGCGGCCACAGCTTCCTCAAACACATCACATGGCAAGTAACCTGGCATTTCTCAAGCTTTGCAGGTGTTGTCATCCTGTTTGTGATGCACTGTCTCGTCATGCACATCATAATGGTGTTGCATGGGACATGCAGGGAATGCTGCTGATCTGAGTACAATACACAGACAACAGCAGAAGCTAAGCCAACAGCCTGTAGAAAGTACACGTGAGCCAAGCTCACATGTAGAGCATCAGGTCCCAGAGGATCAGCAGTATCGCGAGGCTGACTGGACTGCCTACTGGCAATACTATGGTAAGCCTCAATGCATACTTACGCATGCCCAGCTGATTTAGTTCACAGCCGTAACAGTACTGTGTGATGGTCTTGAATGCCGTAAGCAGTGATTAAAGGTACTGCAGGTTACACAGCACCTCCACCGCCTCCTCCACCAGGACCTCTGCTATGCCCCACCCATCTGAAACTGCTAGAGCAAATGCTGTCTGCAACAGCAGGTGGGTTTCTGCTGTATGCTGTAGAGCTGTTAAGGAGCTGTACAAAGACTAGTCAGACATTCGCAATCAATTGGCATCCTCGAAGCACATGGGTGTGCTTTGACAAATTGACTTTTTAATCGAATGCCTATTGCCTGACTGAAATCTGACATGTATTGTGCTGTCTGCTGAGTCTTGGGTATCAAGCCCTTTCCACTTACCTTTGCCTTCCTGGCTGAATGCAGAACAGCCTGAATCTGCGCCAGTGACAGCTCAGCAAGCATCTCGACCAAAATCTCAGTCACCGCGCGACGCTCTTCAAAGTCGTGCGCAATGCATTCAAGACGGCACTTTGACAGACCTTCTCATGGCATGGTTTGATGCTGGGTACCAGATGGGAAAGCATGAAGCTCAGACGCACAACAGATGACACACCCCACAGTTCCCTAGTGTCTGCAGAGCAAACAGAATGGCTGCATCGCATCTGAAGGGCCAACCAGTGACAAGCCAGTATTATAGGACTCACTTGACATGTATACAAAAGCTTATGTTTTATGCATCTCATCAAATTTGGCCATTGATCTCGGGCAACAAGCACGTTGGCATCTTTACTCAATACACAGGCAGCCAATGCCCTGCTGGTAGTCTGTGTAATCTAGCTGACGAATTTGCTTCCCATCAAAGAGCAGGTTGTAAATTGGCAAGTCCACAAAGCTTATTGCATCATCTTCCTTATTGCCCATCACTGCTTGACAATTGCTGCAGGCACCATAGTCGGATATAATGCTGAAAAGCTGTTGCTGCAGTTGTGCTTGCCCTTCTTGATGCTGCCGTCGACTATCTGAATCCAAGAACTTGGCTGCCAATGCTTGACTGCACCACCAATCGCCAACAATTCAACTCAACAATGCAAAAGGGGTTTTCAGCTTTGTGCAAGCAGGTGCAAGTTGATCAGTGCAAGCAATTTGCAACACTGGCTCACTGTGAGGGATGCGTGAGCTTCATGGCTGCATGCAAACTGCACAGGTACCATCCTGGCGCAAAGGCAGCATCTATGACCACAGCATGATGGCAATGTGGTGTCATACCTGCACACCAGATCACACAAGGCTGCAGGAGCAAGCGGCAGCCCCAGCTGCAGGTGCAGGGGCACCCAGTCACCACCATTCTTCTCCCCTGCATCCCCTCTCGCTGCAGCCTCTTCACTGCTGTCTTGTGCACCATCTGCCGGCAAGTTACTCCTGTTGACATTTTCGTCAGAGTGGGCAGTGGTAGCTGGGGTGGGTCTCATAAAGCGTAGGCTGCCCAGCGCATGCTCCAGTCCCAGCTTCTTGACAGCATCATCAAAGTTGGCAGGGCGCTGCAGTTGCACTTTGGCACCAGTCCTTGTGTCCACACCTGTGAGTAAAGGTGACATCAGTTGAGCCTTGCCAAACATCCATAGACCAAAAAGCATATCTGCCATGGGTCACTTCATGCGGCAGCATCATCAAGCTGCGCCACAGCACTGCATGCAACATGCTGTCATGATCAAGGGTCAGACTCTTTCACACACAATGCTTGCTGCATGCATGTCATTACAAACATGTGTGGTGGTTATGTCAAGGCGCAAGCGGTGCATGCGACTTGCATTCCTTCAGATGCCAGCATGCTTGCTGAGGTCTGCCTACCTTGCAGCATGCTGCCCTTGCTCAATGGCGGCAGCGGAATCTGGACCGCACTCAGACTGGCCACATCAGAGCCCTCCGGCAGATTGAGGGGCTGCACCATGACTGCTGTCCGGCTCAGGTACTCGTTCAGGCTGAAGAGCAGGAAGGCTGACTCCAGCATGACAGGGCTGTTCTGAGCCCTGACAGACTCCAGGTCCCAGGGCCACACCAGGACATGGGTGCAGGAGGCTAGGTGGGGGGGGAGCCTCCAGAGGCGCTGCCCACAGACCAGGACCACAGTGAGGGGCCCCTGAGCCATGGCTGTGTACAGGGCCAGCTGCAGCCAGGGGGTGCCTGCTTCTGCTGTTGGCCCAAAGTTGGTGGGGCCTGTGGCAGACACGCACACACATCTGAGAAGTGAGCTCAAATTTGGCACATCAAGACAGCTCTTCTCAATCCTGAAACGTCTATTTTAACTCAGAACTGCCATTCCCACACTAGAAATCTTGACTCAGAAACGTCTGGGGACAGTAAAAACGCAATCCTACATTTTGTAGATGTTTTAGATACTGGCCACAGACTGGGTATGGGTGAGTGTCCTTGAAGCATTGCCTGTGTACAGAGGCAGCTGTAGCCAGAGTGCCACACCGGGGCTGTTTAGGGTCCAACTTCTGTCAACACACTCATTCACACACACAGTACCCTCAGTACAATCTCTGCCCACCCCTGACATAGGAGCTGTTCACATACTGAAACGATTGGGGCAAGGTTTTGACCCAAACTGAGAGTGTCTGCAGGGACAAATACAGAAACCAATGCCTGCTGCAGCAGTGGCTTATGAAATGCGCAGAGCCTGATCACCAAGATAGTAGTAAAGTGTTGCAGGATAGCGACGCATCATCTCTGAGAGGCAACACAAGTCTGGCCTGCCAGGAGGACCTGCTTCCACAAGATGACTGTACAGCAATGCATGCACAGCACACATGCAAGCAAATATCAGCTGAGCTGCAGGTGTAGACAGTGCATCACACGATGCACCGACGCTGACCATGACTGACCTGGGGTGTTGGGGTTGAGGGGTAGAGGGGGGTAGGGAAGGGGGGTGATGGGGACGACAGCTGCATAGGCATGGCTGAGGACCCGGCAGGCAGCAGAGGGCGCCAAGCCTGCCAAGCTCTCCTTTCGCAGCAACTCCACAGGCCTGCACCCAGCATCATTTTCAACAACACACGCAATGTCTGCACACAGTGCAAATGTTGACTGATGCGTCTGTGGTCCTGGAAGGTATGTGTCATACACAAAATACTCAAGTTGTGTGTGGTACCATCAGCAACAAACGTACAACACCTGTTGACATTTACTTATGCAGCAGATGCAGTGCAGCACCAAGTCTGCTGGTGTTCACTTGCAAGGCACATTGCGGCAGCACTGAAATGGTTTGAGTGCATGATGTAGACTAGGACTGTTGCCTCCAGCAGAGCACGTACCCTTTAGGACTTTGAATGTGGACTGCTCAAACCCATCAGAATCCAATCTCCAAGCAATGCTTCATGAGAGAACGCCAGACCAATTGCCGCCAGCAGAGCAATGGCAGGCTGAATCTGATTCAGTCTAGGGCTTGCATTGTCAGTGGCCAGAAATACTTGCAAACCAGGTTTGAGCAATGCCAGAGTGCACCTGTTGTCACCAGCGGAGGGGATGCAATGCAATGCCTGGGCTCAGGCAGCGAAGCAGATTATGCAGCCTTGCATGGTAGCAAGCCAGGGAGCAAGGACTGGTCAAGGGTTGCAGAAATGTTACAGACCTGTTGCCTCCAGCAGAGCGGATGCAGTCCAGGGCTTGAGCCAGAGCCTTGGCATAGGCAGCCAGGTTGCGCATCTCCCCCTCAAACTGCTCTGCAGCCTCCACGCTAGCTCGCAGCTCCACCACCAGCTCAGCAATCACCTCCTTGCCTGTCACCCGGCCCCCTGCATTGTCAAGTCACATCAAGCACGACCAGACAGCAAAAACCAGGGGTGGAACGCAAGGCATATTGGTGGCCTGTAGTTTGCTGTTGTGCACCACCAGCTAGGTGCAAGTTGCCAGTCAGGCTGTCACCAGTGGGCTTGTCAAGTTGCCCTGGTGGATTGGCCGTGACATGCGGCCACTACAAGCCACCTCACCTGGGCTTCCAGTTGACGAATTCAGGACCATCTCAGAAAAGGGTTCAGTGACCTTCTCTCAGAAAGGTGTGACCAGGTGTAACAAAAAACAGAACTGCCATTAGCATGTGACAAGCAAGGGTGCACTTGCACAGCCAGCAGGCTTGAACATAAGCTGACGACAGACTGTGGGATGAGTCATGGTGAGTAACAGGAACACAGATCATGACAGCAAGCAAATGAGGGAACAGTCCCAGACATCCATGGAGCCATGACATCTGCACATAGCTGCCTGTTCACACTCAAAATAAATGTGCAAATGAATTTTGTGCAAGATGTTACCAATGAGGCTTGCATGACCCAGCACATGGGGACAGTGGGTGGGTACCTTCAAATAGGGTGACAGAGTGGCGCTTGAGGCCGGGGGAGAGGGCCCCCATCATGAGGTATGATGTCACTTCTGCATCCACCACCAGAGCAGTGGCTTGGCCCCCCTCTCCCGCCCCCATGCCTGCACATGTCACACTTCTTCATCTTGCAAAGGACTCAGTACAGCACCCATCCAGTCACTTTCCTCTTTGCAGAATGGCGCCAAGCCCCTCTCAATCTCAAAAGCTGTGATCCAGACAAGGTACAAACATTCAATGTGTCATGCAAGCAATGTGATGATATAGGTACTCATGTGGTGAGCCAAGGGACCTGCAGCCTCATGACAAAACCAAGTCCATTCTTTCATGCAGCCAGTGTGAATGTGACCACGCAGCATATGCGCTGGGCATTGTGTCTACCTGCAATGGCAAGGGTGGGTGCCCCATCCTTGGGTGGGCCTGCCCCTGGGGCAGAGGCAGAGGCATCTGCCAGGTCCAGCTCCAGCCCCATGTCCCCTGTCTGTGCCTGCTGCCCCTCCCCTTCGCCTGGTACATCACACCCCATGCAGTGAGGATGAATGATGTTATTGAAGCAGAGAACTGCAAGCGGAGAAAAGGAAGAAAACAAAGACCAGATTGCAGTGCAGAAGCAGAAGAGGCAGGGTAAATGGAAGAGCAGGAAAGAGAAGGAACAAAGACAGCCAGGGAGGAATGCCTGAGCAACAGCAGGGAGCCAAACGGAACAACAGGATGGGTCAAAGATGACAGGTGACATGGTTGGTGGTCATGCATCTTTGCAGATGAAAAGCAGATGCCAATCTGCCTGCTGGCCTGCAACAGGCAGAGGCCTGTGCCAACGCCAAGGCAACAGGCCAAGAATCTTGCCAAGCATCTGCTGTTGCAGATTGAGAATGTGGCCACTCCATTTGGCACCGACTCATTCACCCATTCATTTATTGAGCGTATGCTGGACGCAAAAAGCAAAGACAAACATCTGAGAGAAAACGCCTGCACATGATCCTGTTTGGGAGTCTAGCACAGCAGCAACAGGCAGTGGCAGCAGTGAAGGGGGGAGGGGGGGGGCTGACCGTGGGGCGGGGTGAGGCGTGTGCCAAAGCCGAGGCGGCAGGCAATGGAGATGGCCATCTGCAGCTTGGGCACCTCCACAGACAGGATGCCTGCCAGCTCACCCACACTGGCCCGCTCACTGGTCGCCACAAAAACCGCATACAGCAGCGCCTCCAGAGGGTCCCCCTTGCCCTCTTCTTCACTGTCCTTGTTGCTCACAAATCCCTGCACATGCCTGCTACCTCAGCATGTTGTGAGTAAGCGCTTCACTGTACATAGACCAGTGGGATTGTTTTACAACATGGCCGAAACAGAGCATTGCAAGGGTGACAATATATTGTGGCTTCCTGAGGCACTGATGGTCAAGCAAGACTGTGACATCAGATTGCTACTTTGACAGAGCCTGATGGCCCTAAGCTTGGCTCAAAGTAGGTGTGATGATTATAAAGAGCATGCATGCACCATGTGTCAAAGATCTACCACTGCATGCATTCAATCCTAAGCAAGCACAAGCTGCTGAAAGCAGGGAATCTGAATTAAAAACAGGTCTGTACCTCCAGAGGTGGTATGGAGACGTGATCATTTGGGCGGATAGGTACATCCAGGTGTATCAGACCCTTCTTGTACAGTTGCTGCAGCAGCTGCCGGTCCAGGTCTGCCACCTGGCACCCCCCTGGCTTGCAACCATCCTGGCAAGCTTTCAGCTCCTCTGGAGTCAAGGCTCTGAACTCTGGCTCACCTGCTCACCACAGGCTGAGTCATCAGAGATGAGAATCACAGGCATGTACATGCTGCCATACGCCTGCGTTAAAGTAGCAGATAGCAGGGCTAAGTAGCAGAGCTGTGTAAGCACATTCTGAAGCATGCTTGCACTGAAAACTGCGGCGTGCAATTGCAGAGACCCGACAGCTGAGCTAGATCAACAGCACGCCAACAACACACTCCACACATTTACTTATGCCTGATGCAGGTCACTCTCATTCACATAAAAAGGACAGAAAGTGTACCTTGATGCATGCCACATGTTGATGGAATGTACAGCAGAGGAGTACGAGAACCTACTCAGGTTAACGACGCCAACAGCCCACCAGGGCTGCATGTTGATGTCCAAAGGGGTGACCGGCAGAAATTCCTTAGCAATGCTCTTGTTCACACGCCACAGCAGCTTTTTGGCCTTGCATTTGTTCATGATGGCAATGTACTCATTGCGGCCTATGCCTACTTGCTGCACTATATCTGCAGCCTGCACTTGAATCAATGTGTAATGTCCATGCAAAGGAAAGTAATGGGCAACCTGCCTTGCATGCAGATAGGCATCATTGTGGTCGTGGAACGTCATACACTGTCAAGACTGCAATGACTTGCATTCACGTGCTCAGAGCAGGCATGCACAGGCTTGCACCTTGCAAGCCGTACAGAGTGTTTCTTGAAGCGTGGCATACAGGCACTTTGAAAATCAGGCTCGAATGTCAGCTGCAACATGAGAGACAGGTTGCAAAGAGGGTTACCGCAAAGTTTGGAATTTGGTCATATGATTTCTCCTCCCGCATGACTGTGTATAACAGATCACAGTAGTATTTGAATGGGGTGACGCGAAGCACACGGCAGACATAGTCGCTCAGGTGATAAGGAAATAACTGCAAAAGGAAGACAGGCTGTGGAATTATGCACCACATACGTCAGTGTACTACTGGGCCTGCCCGTGATGCATATCAGCTCACCCTATAGTTGTATCGATAAAACCTTAGCAGATCTTCATAGTACTCTGGCTCTGAGCAGCTGGTACTTGCTAGACTATCATTCCAACCAAAGCCCTTTTGAATGCAATGCTCTTTGACTCTGCAGAATATCAGATCAATCTTTTGCTGCGTGTAACCATCGATTAGGACTTTGTTGTGTGCGTGATGCGAAACGATCTGAGAGGGATTGCATACTTCGCTTTCCACTCAGTGACCGGCAGCAGAGTCCGAACCCTTTGTGGAAGCTCTTCATACGTTTTGCTGTTCTCTATCGCACGTTTGACCCATTCCTCTGTGGCCATCGCGGCTTGTGCCAAGTGCGTCTAGTCAAACCAGGATTTCCAATTGCGTGACGGTCCATAACGCCACGCCAATAAATAATTATAACGCCAATAGGACTAGATCACAATACACTTGCAACGGAGCCAATGGTACATCACCTCCATTCGGAGTTCGCAGCATGCTGTCGACGGTGGTACGTGCCTGGTCATACTTTGTGGTCTGCAAGGTGCTGGTTTTCGCAAGCTCTGAGACCAGTACATCCGAACGTGATCTTGTTGGACTGTATGCTACCCCTGCTGGCAGAGGAACAGGTCTGCTAACCGCGCAACATCCTCGACCTTTCATTGAAAGTCGTTTGTGAGTTTTATTTGCACATTGTTGTACACTGTGTATACTGAAGTCAAAGTATGCAAATCAGGCTGGGACTTTCAGCAGACGGAAGACTTGCAAGCCGTACAAAGCATCCGCTGGTGGTATGACTGGGGACCCAGTTCCAATCCATCTGCCCTCAAGTTTGCATCAGAGCAAAATATAGAGTTTGTCCCAATGCAGTGGGGCAAATGGGGCATAGAAAACCTAATCAAGGACATTGATCCGCAAGCCAAACATCTGTTGGGTATGAACGAACCTGGTCATCAGCAGCAGTCTAACCTAGAACCAGCAGAGGCGGCGGCTTTGTGGCCTGCAATGGAGCAAGTGGCAAATAAGATGGGGTTGAGATTGGGTACGCCATCGCCAGCTCCTTGTGGAGCACAATGTGTGCGCAGCAACCCCTTTCAATGGTGAGCACCGTATGCAGCCAGCATGCATGGCATGTCACACACTAATGGGCTACTTAGCACTCAAATCATTGTATTGCAAATGTCTGATCAGACAGGAGCTTGGTCCTGAGTCACGAGATGGCCCGGCTCTAGCAGTGAGGTACTGGTTGAAGCTGATGTCTACATGTTGAGTACTATTCAGTAGGTCTATTTTGTGAACCAGACTAGCTTTTGAAGCAATCCATGCTTGACAGATGCAGCGTCACCCTTTGAAAGTTCTCCTCTGGTGCTTGCAGGTTTGATGAATTCTTTGAGGCTTGCAAGGGCTGTCATTTTGACTTTCTGGCAACACACGTATACACCTGCAATGCAGATGCCCTGAAATGGTACATCAATGATTGCAAAAAGTACAAGTTGCCAATATGGCTGACTGAATTCGCTTGTCCCAATGGACATGATGGCCCAATAGATCGTCAGCAAACATTCCTGTCTGATGCCCTCAAGATCTTAGATATGGATGAAGCTGTTGAAAGGCATGCATGGTTTGCTCCTAGGACGTCTGGGGACTGGCTGGGTCCCAGCGCTTCACTGTTGCAAGCTGACAAACCAGAACTTACTGAGCTAGGGAAGCTGTACACACAAGATCCTGGCATGGGGTCACTACAAAATGAGGAAACCCAGTCTTGGGCAAACATTTGCAGTCACTGCTTTGCATTGTCAGAGTCATTGAGATTTAATGACACGGCGAAGCAGCTTTGCAGTGATTGTGGCTTCAAGCTGTGGTGAAGACCTCGCACAATGGCTTTTCAAGCAGGCCTGAGATCACCTAGACAGTGTGTTTTAACTGTGTTATACTACAACATTTACAAAGCAGCACAACAATTCTGTTGTCTACACTCAGAAAAACGTTCCCTGTTGTATATTGTGCTGCCCTCTCGCATAGCCCTACTGCACTGCCTTATGGCACGGCATATAACACTGATTACAGCTATTGTAGTGTTCACAATCAACCTGGAATAAGGCTGTATGCAGCATGTGACTCCGGTGTTCGTCTTGCATTGAACTGTTTATTGACATGTTTGCTTTGATCAGTCAGTAGAAATGGCAACACAGATGATCAAAGGGTCTGACAGACTCACGCAATAAGATACGTCTGGAGGCTGCGTATGCATGTTAATTGTAAAGTTCGCAATGTAAACGTGAACACTTGCATGGCTGGGTACTTGCGCAAATGCACCAATCCGTGGACTTGCCACACATATGGCTGTGCACCACAAAGCTCTCCAAGACAGTGACTGCCACACCTTTGGGCGTGATAAAAGGCAATGAGAACGTTGGCAGATGACGTGGTGTTGCGTATGCTACACTCCTCCATGCATGCCTCATCAAGTGCCATGCCATGTTTTGTACATTGCCAGCTTGAACCCAGTATGTCCTACTCAGCTGGCACTCAACGAGAGAACTGCTACTGTTTTGAACAGGCACACCCATGCAATATGTGCAGTCACTCAACTGGCTACAATGCACTGAGCTACAGCCTAACTGCTCTGCGCAGAAAACCTTGGACTACAGTGTAGTCACTACAGAAGACACTTCCTCAGATCAGCGCTTGTGACCCAGCGGATTTAGTTGTACGTCTGTAGATGTGTGCATGCTGCCCATGGAGCAGTGGAAGCCAGCCACCCTCACCAGCCTTTGTTGTCTTTGCTGCAGATAGCCTGCATAGAAATTGCGCTGCTTCAAGCAGAACCAGAACATGGGGGAACTGTGGCTGACTGAAGTCACATGATCATAATGCTCCTCCTGGGCTGTTCTTAAGCATGAGTACTAGCCGGTGGGTCTTACTTACGGCAAACAGCGTGTGCAAGGTGCATGCTTGTACTGCAGCTTGCATGAGCTGGGGAACACCATCAGCATCCCTGAGCAAGCAGGTCTGTCATATGTACACCCACGTGCACACAAGTGAGGCAGCCCTTGCATAGCAGCACTTTGTACAAACAACTTGACAACATGAATCAGAAGTTCCTGACGATGACCCTGAAACAGAAATCACAGCTTTTGTGTTATCCCTACACACAAAAGGCAGATGTACCATCTTGGCAGCCAGGTCCAGCCTTGTGTCACGCGCGGTATATTCCATCTACTACTTTGAAGCTGTGCTAGCTCTGAAGTACTTGCCAATCTTTGGCCAGAATGCAGAGCTGTATGTTGTCACAGATGGCTAACACAGGTAGTGGTGCCCTTCAATTTGAAGTTGCAGCATTCTGCCATGCACAGCTTCCTGCATAGAGAGCACTGTGTGTGATGCCAGATCTCAAACAGGTGTACAGATGGATGTGTATACATACATCTCTTTGCTTGTCCTTGTCACGCAGCTGCAGATCAGACCATCTTCCATGAATGACACATCTGGAGGATCAACATGAAGATTGGCAGATCAGTCAGGCACCACTCACATCACTCAATGCAGTGCTGCAACAAACGTGAATGTCAATGACAGTGTCCTGACAATCACCAAGGGGTCTAGTTGCATGTCATGACACTCATTGAGCACAGACAAACTGTGTAAACATTGAGCAGCGCATTCCCATTGTGCACAAGGCCCAAAACAAGAGTCAGCGACATGGCGCTGAGCCCTGTGCAGCACCCAGAAATTGCATGCCTGCTGCAAAGCGTTCAAGTTTGGCATTGTTGTTTGTAGGTCTTTACCTATGGTGGCCAGGTGGACTGGATGCGCCACATCCCAGAACACAGCATGTGTGTGTCTATAAGGATCCCAGTGCAAACATGCACCTGGTGCAACAAGTGCCTCTAAGATCGTCCTGTACGTATGTATACATCATCATGGGGTGAGTTGGGTACGACAGCCTAGGGAGTGTCTTTGACTTCTCACACCCAGCCACGTCTTACCCTTTGATGCATGGAGGATCCTCATGAATGCAGGCGTGCTTGTGCATTGCTTCTTTGCCTGTCAAATCAACCTGAATGTATGGGCAGACATGGTGCTGCACCATTTTGTGCTGCATATCAAGAACAGATAATTGATTGTCTTAATTGGGCTGCAATCATTGTCATTGGCATTGCCTTTTCCTTTATCATCCCCAGCTGTCTCCCATACTTTGGTATTGTCATGGCGCTTGCTTCAATAGGATATTGAATGGGGCATATGCTCTGCCTGCTATGTTCAGTCTCAGGCTGCTAGGTGACAGAACGCCAACATGGGAGAAGTTGCTATGCCACATCATCATCCCACTGTCCCTTGTTCTGCCTGGATGATTGTTCTCTCATCTCTGGCTTTATTAGTTTGTGAGCTCAGGCAGCGACATTGACGCTAACAGCTCTTCTCAAGCTGGAAGATGTGCGGGGACAAAAGTAGAGGCATTAGTACAAAGGGCTGCCAAGACTCAATTTGGATGCCTGCCAGTGGCTTAAACTGCTGTAGGTGGGTCGAGTGTTTCAGGGTGGGAGCAAAAGCCTGATGCGACTGTGTCTAAATGCGGACTGTTCACCCTGTAGGCCCGGCACAAGTCATGACAACATCAATCAAGAACTATGAGCCTGGTCTATTAGCTAAGTCCTAGTGCTGAATGTTGTTGCACAGTCATTGCACAAGTTGAGGGATGTTGCACATTTGATTTGTTTTCAGGGTTCCTGGACCATGCTGGTTTGGTCTGTTGGCGGCATCACTGCTGCTTTGAATGCCGAGGTTATGCTCTGTGGCAACTCTGCGTTGGTTCGTGTCATGTTATCTGATATATGCATGCATAAATAAGGTCATAAGCTCATGTTAGCATTGGGACCTGTACAACGCTTGTATCTGAGAGAATCACACAAATGTGCTTGCAAGCATGTTGATACAATCAATCAATGTACATTTCCTGCCTTTCCTGCCTAGGACTCATCAGGGGAGTCAACAGACAACAACTGGGAAAACAACATACACATTGAGAAAAGCACTAAATGTTCATGACGTTCAAAAATAGCACGCCAAAATAATTGCTGTGGTGGAGGAGGGCGCTACCACCAAGGCCACGTGGTCATGCCATGAGGGCATGCCCGGTTTCGCCCTCTGACCTTGAGTCTTTTGACTGGTGACTCGTTGACCAGTTTGATTTTTCGCAGAGTTCGGTTGACTTGCACTGGTATGTGTTGCTCGTTGTTCCCGAACGCTGTTCCTAGCGTCGTGAACGCTTTGCAGTAGCGACTTCCTTCTGTTAGCGACAGCTGCAGGTTAGTCGCCATAAGCAGCCTTCCAAGGTCGTGCCAACGAGTTAGAAAACATCTGCAGAGCAGGGTCTGCAAAGCACCTCAGAAAGCTTACAACAAGTTTACATGTTGCCTTGGAAACGATATCTCCAAGATACAGGTGTGATGAAGGCTTGCTGCTCAGTGGAACAACAATCAGTTGCTGTTGTGGACTGTTCATACCCGTTGTCCTTCCTGCAGGATCAAGTGGCAACAGCGGCGGTTGAGCTGGAAGGCGATGCAATCTCCCAAAGACCGTAAGCTTTTGCGCAAAGCTCGCCATACGTGTCTTTTGTGGGGGTGGCTTCTCACTCGAGCACGCTCTTCAGTTGACACTTCGCTGCTTACACTTTGCTGCTGGTGTGCAGGTCGTCATATAGCAAGGATGAGTATATAGCAGCCATTGAACGGCAGGCCAACAATTGGCGAGACCTTGCCAGTGAAATGAGCAGTGGTTTCGAGGCTATGAAGTCTGAGCTGGACATGGCTGTCAAGAAGAGTGCCTTGGAACTTGACAGACACCAGTGCACAGTGTCTGAAGTAAAGCAGCTGCTCAGCAGTGCTCATGCATCTGCTGCCTGTTTTCAGAGATCAGCTGCAGAATCTGAGTCTGAGCTGACCAGCAGACAATCTTTGCCGAAAGAGTCTGAGCAGGCACAAGACTTGTTGGGCTCCAAGCTGGTATCTCAGGTGCATATTGTCCTTGCCTGTCTCATGTGTACTCAGTCTGACTTTTGTCATTTGTTGTCATCATCCTCTGTCTCTTCAATGCCTGCTTGTTTGTCCTTTGCTCCTCTTGTACCCATCGTGGCGCCTTGCATTGCATGGCTTGTCGCCCATCAGTTTCAGCACCAAGCACAAACTGCGCTCACCTGGGCTGATCATTGTCATTGCCTGCAGCATCATGTCACAGACATTTGACGCCCTCCTTGCTCTGTACTGTGGGATGTTGATTTGCTGGTGTGATGCAGGAAGAAGATAGCAGCAGCATCATCTCCACTGTGAAAACCACCATTCTGGAGCTGCAGGATGCTGCTTCAGGTCTCCAGGCCACCCTTACTGGCAAGGAGTCTGCTGCTGCAGCTGCCGTTGTCAAGTGAGCTTCTGCTTCTCATCAAGTCATACCACAAAAGCGTAGCATGCTGGGCTGCTGTATTTGCTCATCAATAACAAGTTGATGCTATATGGCCTGACTGCATTTCACAGCTTTTCTACATGCCTGTGTGTTCTGCTGATGCACTTGTGATGGAGGCAGCGGAAGAGCCTAACATGATCAAATAAAATGAGGCATGGCTGTGCCCAGTCGGACAATGCATGCAAGGTGTTTGCATTTTTAGGCTTCTGCATGTTATGTTGCGCAACATTTGACAACTGTGCAATGTGATCAAAGCTGATGTGGATGTCCAAGGGTGCAGCTTGATCACCTTTAGTGCTTTGCAGGTGTCATATCATCTGCATGCATGCTCGGCAGCAGCTACGTCCATCCTTTTCTGTCTTGTCCTGAAGCATCACCATCACTTGTTGCTTGCGTGCTGCACACTTGTGGCTATACATGCTATACATGTTGACGCTTTGTGATTGACCTGAGCAGGCACAAGGAGGAGCTAGAGGCCCTCCGCTTTGCTCATTGTGCCCAGACAGAAAAGCTCTCTCAAATCCAGGTCTGCCCCTTGGCTTCATGCAACTCTCTGCCAAGTTTCTTACGCATTTCATCCAACTTCACCTGAGCTATTTATTTTTGCCTGATTCTCACATGGTATCATGAGCTCAATTGTTCTGAAACACCTTGGTGCATGTCACCTGTCTTGATGGTCCTTGACGTCTGATGACTGAACGCTCTGGTGCTGCAGCATGCCCAGCAAATCTGTGCCTGATCACTCCCAAGCATTGAATGAATGTCTGAACCATTGTTTGCGACAATGATTATGCATCATGATACAGTCATCAGGTTCATCAGCTCAAGCACTTGCATCTTGTAGGCTGAGGTGAACAGAGAGCACAGGGCAACAAAGGGGGAGCTAGAGCATGCTGAGAAGGTCTTGGCACAGCAGCAAAATGCTGTTGCAGATGCACAGGCACAAGTACACCTTGCAAACCAGAGAGTCCAGGTAGGCCACCTACACCCCAAGCCCTCATACCATCAGTGGAGAACTTCCCTCAACACCTTTATCTCCCTGATTCCCCGATTCCCTTTGACCTTTCTCACCCCACCCAGCTTGGCGTGATCCCTCTGACCCAGGAGCCCCTCTCGTCCCTTCCAGTTCATCTTCATCCCCCATCAACATGAAAGGGCCATGACCCATCAAGACTTTGAACAAAACAGTACTGGAATTTCTGTCCTAGCACCCAGCCCACATGCACCAAAACGGCGCCGGCTTGTGGTCAAAATGAGAGTGACAAAACAATTCCAAACAGACAGATAAACAAGAACTTCCTTCCTGTGGCCCCTTGTCTGCACATTTCTTGGCTTTATTACCCTGCCAGGGCTGCCAGTTCTGCCATACCTGCTTGCGCAGGCGTGGCTAGCTGTCCGCTTGCAATTGCTGCTGCATTTCGATAGAAGCATCTGCTGTTGCAACAGCCGTGCGGATTGTGTGTCTGCAAACATTGTGAGTCATGATGTCATTCAAAGTTCTCACTAAGTGTTTTGCGCATGACATCCTGGTGTCTGTGAGGCCATTTGATCATATGCAGTGGGAGTTTGCAGTCCTCTGTTGCTCATCCATCTGCCCCTTGGTTTGACCCCTTTGTCCGCCTTATACAAGTGGGCATGTGTGTTGTGCAGGAGCTGGAGTCTGACCTCACCTCTTCTCAACATGACTCCCTCACCATCACCACTGACTTGAGGTCCGAGGTCTCTAACCTGAAGACTCTACTTGAGGACAAAGAGGGCAACACCAAGGAGGCCCAGCAACAGCATGAGGCAGCTGCGGCCGAATCAACAGCTCAACTGGCCAACCTCAAGACTTGCATGGACACACAACTTGCCGCTCTCACAAGCCAGCTGGAGTCTGAGCAGAAGAGGCGTGTGGCAGCTGAGGAGCAGCACAAGGCAGCTCAGGCTGACCTGGCTCTGGCCGCAGCAGTGGCTGAGCAGCTCAAGAGCGACAAGGCTGTGCTTCTGACTGAGGTGGGAGTTGTCAGTGCGTCTGTGATGCAGGTACTTTCAGACAAATATGTGATGCCTTGGTGTGTGGGGCAAGCAGTCAATCTGATGCTGCTGACACGCATGCCTGTCGTCAGTGCCCCACTTGCTCTTGGCATGCATTTGAAGAACCAGGTCATCTTGCTGTGCCCTTGTCATGCACTGTGCTCAGACACTGGTGAGTGTTGCATCAAAATACTGAACACCTACTTTGCAGGAGCCTGCATGGACAAGATGCCGCCAGGTTGCAAGCACCCTTGACAGCCGCTGCACCTTCGCCACCTGTCACATCAGTCACCACAGACAATGCAGATATACATACACAATTTCGCTCAGCCCACTTTTACATTTTCTTCATGACCTTGCAGGCTTCGAAGAGTTCATCAACCATCAATGGACTGAGTGAGCAGGCAGCACAGCTGCAGGCAGCTCTCCACGCTCAGACCAAGGAGACAGCAGCTGTAGCCCAGCATGCCCAAGTCCAGCAGCAGAAGATGGACCTCAACATGGCTGACCTCACCAGTCAGCTGCAGTCTGAGAGGTGCAGATGTGCAACAGCTGTCGCTGATCACAAAGCTGCTCAGGCTGACCTGGCAGAGCAGGTGGCGTACGCTTCAGGAACCACTCAACAGCTCAAGAGTCAGAATGCTGAGCTGGCGAGTCAGGTATGATCCAAACATGTGCTTGTGATGGTTGGCCCTTAAGGAAAAGGAAAACCTGGTTTGCTAGTGTGTTCACCACTCAAATCACCGCTGTCATTGTTGCATGATCTATCAGTTGTGCACCAGCAGACTGACAGTAATACTCCGATGTGTGTGCGTGAACAAATTGCAGAGGCTTCCTACACCATACTTCCCCTATCTGTCTCTCTTTTTCATCCAGCTTTGCAGCTTCAATCAGTCAAGTCTGAGGGTCCTTTGAGTATTTGCAGGCCATGAAGGTCAAGAAACTCACTGACCAGGCTGCAGAGCTGCAGACAGCCCTCACTGCTGCACATGCCAAGTCAGCAGCTGAGTCAGCAGCTACAGAGCAGCATGCCCAAGTACAGCAGCAGCTGGAAGCTCTGCATGCAGACCATACCGCCAGTGTTGAAAACAACAAGGTGACATCAAGCTTCTCATATGCCCACCTGCATATTTAAGGTACATGCCAAAAGCCAAAGCGAGCAGATATCTTCACTCCAAGCAATGCTTACCAAAGCAGTCTGCAGTGAGCCTTTCCTAAATTGATCTCTGTGGCTACAGGAAATCTGAGGCTGAGTCTCACAAGTTGGCTAAGCGAACTTGTGCAGATCATTTTGTTTTGCGTACATCAGCAAGACAAGCTACAAGCTCACATGTTTACCACACAAGAATGCATACTGAGACTCACAGGAGTGTGATTTTCTGTGCAGGTTGTACGTGCTGAGATGGCAGCCAATGTTGCGTCAGCTGAGCAGGAAGTGAAGAGGCTTGAGCAGCAGCTGGCTGAAAGCCAAGCTGCCGCTGCACAGCAGTTAGAGGAGCTCAAGAAGGTGCACCAAAGAGAGCTCAAGTCACAGGTACAGGCTGCATGCATCAGTCTGCCTACTCTCCTAATGCGCCTGCCTCCCCCTCCCCCCCCCCTAAATCGGAATCCCCCCCCCTCCCCCAACCTCCACCCCTCTCCTCCCCGCAAACCTCCACCCTCTCCTCCC
>JAABUK010002925.1_pt1 | contig 29780 bp, 40 predicted proteins | sample 5559141 | NCBI WGS metagenome assembly JAABUK01 (sample SAMN10711869, study PRJNA513367) | rock metagenome | isolation source: Antarctica rocks | place: Antarctica: Victoria Land, Pudding Butte nord | collected 2016-01-03
TAACAGCTTTGCACCAGGCACGCCGATGAGTTTTTCGTAAAGTTCTTGATGGCAGTCAAACGCAAGGTTTGGCCTAATATTGAAAGTCATAGATGCATATGCACGCTTCCTTCAGTCAAGCATGACGCAGTGATCATACGTCAATCTACTTTTTCTCAAGATTCTTTCGCGCAATACTACAAATTGCGTGCAGGGCAGCAAGTCCAAGGGGAAGTCAGGTGCCAAGCAGCTGCGCAACAGGACAAACGCCCCTGGTCTCGCTGCAGTTGCTACGAATTCTTCTGTTCGAGAATCCTTGAAACCAACAGAGTCACCGAGACTTCGCAAGGCAGGGTTCGAGCTGACCTTGACTTGAGTGTCCCTTGGACTGCAAGCTCTCAAGCATCCTGCTTCTTGGGTTCAGTCCTTAGGGGAATATATGTGGCTATATTTCAACCGTTATGGCTACCTGCCTATAGTTTGAAATAGTGTGCAACAAGACTTAAGTCACAGCCACAGGTTGCAAGCTTAACTTGCTTTCTGCAGTTGCCAGTTCAGAAGGTGAAGCATTGTTGGCTGCAGTTTGAACCAGGCCTAGTCTGGTTGTTGCCTCTCATTGTTAGCAGATCTACACGCACACAAATGGAGGACTACATCCAGACTAGGCCTGATGCAATCTGCAGGCGACAAGACTTACTATTGCTAACAGTGTTTGGTGTACTGGATACAGTCGCACCATGGCATTGAGGTTTTGAGATGAGGGCAACAATCCCAGACTTGGCGTTGCTCAACATTGCACACACAGTGATGACAGCTGCAGTCTGTGTTCATGTATTGCTGCCACTACTGGGTCTGCATCATATCGCAATAAGATAATTTCTTGTTGTGTGCAGGTGTTGATCAGACTGTTGAAGATTGTGCTGTACATTTGTACATCAGTCTTCTTTGCCGCCTCAGTCTACGCTGTGGCCACTTCTGCCTTCTTTTGGGATGCATGCGCAGACCTTGGCAACATGGTGAGTCATTTGCAAACAGATATGACTAGCGGCCTGGCTTCCTTTGTGGGGTGAGGTGTAGCTTCTTCTTCAAGAGTGCTGAGACACTGCCATACCTCATGCAGTAGTGCACAGCACCTCAGCTTTGTGGGTCAAAGGAGAAGTCTCACAAAGAAACCCCAGCTGGCTTCCTTTGTGACGTTCACCGTTGACCCCACAAAGCTGGGGTTCTGTGCACTACTGCATGAGGTATGGCTTGTCTCAGCACTCTTGATAAAGATGCTGCACCTTGGCCAAAGCTGCAGAGAGTGCAGCTGTTACCACAGCCAGACTTCAGATGTGGCATTGCTTTACATCTCAAGTCTAAATATGGCAACAGCTGCGTTCTCTGCACATGGCTGAGGATCAGCACCTGATTTGAATGTGACCATGAGCTCTAAAATCATAGAATATCACTGTTCTTGCTTGCTTTGGCGATCGAGCTGTCATTGAGTACTCTTGCAGCCCTCATGATACACTTGTACACTTGTGACATCACAATGCAGCCTGGCGCTGTGAGCGCAATTTGTGTTTGATGTCTAAGTCACTGTGTCTGTGCTGACTGAGCTTGGCGCTGCAATCAATCTCTGGGACCAGCCGCATTTGACAACGAGTCAGAACAGCTGTGGCCGGGTGTTTCTGACTTGTCAATCACCTGCAGCTGTTCTGATTTGTTCATTGTGGCTGCTCCCTGAGACGGATTACAAACGCAAGCACAGCCAGCACAGGGCAAGGTCTGTGAGCGATATATGACTGTTCATGCTGTGCCTTGAACAGGAAAATTCAGACATCACAAACATTACAATGTTGTGAATGCAGGCTGCCAACTTTTTGAAGAAGGTGGCTCACTACACCGTGGAGTCTGTGCCTTTTGCTGAAGTGGTGCTTGCAAAGAGGAAGAGCATCTTGAGCGCTCATGCTGGGCTGCATCTCCTGGTGGTGGACATCACCATTTGGCACCTTCTTCCCGGTCTGTTGATCCTTGCTGCTAGCTTGGCACTAGTGATCGAGGTAGGGCATGCTCTTATCACCTATAACTTGCAGGTTGCAGCTCACATACACACGAAATGGGCACAATCTCTGCCCAACACATTTATATTCTTCACAGCAGGCAAAATTTGGCTCGACTCTGCATGGCATTATGTTTCATGAAACTTCCATTTGCCTTTGCTCCAAATGACTGTCTCTGCACTGCTCCAGAATCATAGGAGGCTGCGCATTGTTTCATTGCCCAGCATAGTTTTGAGATTCAGCTTGATCCGATGTGATGATGTGTTGTCTAGGGCTACTATATTCTCTCCAACAAGCGCTGGAGCGCCAACACCTCTGATGCCAGTGAGATGGTGACCACTGCCTTGCCTTCTGAGCCAAAGCATGAGTCAGTGCCTGTGGGTGTTCCTGCTGTCAGCCTGCGTTCCAGTGGTTTCCAAGGCGCAGCCCGAGCTGTCCTTGCGGCTTTCGTCGAGGTACAGCATCTTCTGTGACTATTCACTCTGGTTTCTTCCAATAGTACTATTTTGGAAAAATGGATCGTTGCCATGGTCATCTGTCACCAGCAAGGAAAAGCCTGGTGCTAAGCAGCTGCGCAAGAAGATAAACAATGTCAGTCTCGCTGCAATCAACACGGTCCCTTCTGATCGATTACAGCGAGACTAACGGTGTTTGTCTTCTTGCGCAGCTGCTTAGCAGACTTGGCATTGCTCAACATTTCACGCACTGTGACGACAGCTGCAATCTGTGTGCATGTACTGCTGTCACTACTGTGTCTGCATCACATCACAATCAGACGAGCGCTTGCCAACCTCACTGTGAATGTTGTGTGCAGGTGTTGTTCCAGACTGTTGAAGGTTGTGCTGTACATTTGCACATCAGTCTTCTTTGCTGGAGGAGTCTATGCTGTGGCCACTTCTGCCACCTTTTGGGATGTATGCGCAGACCTTGGCACCCTGGTCGGTCCTTTGCAAACAGCTATGGCTGACGGCCAGGCTATCTTTGTGACCTTTGCGGGATTGACCTTTGCAGGAGTGTGCGCAATGTTGCATGAGGTATGGCATTGTCTAAGCACTCTTGAACAAGCTGCTACACCTCAGCCAAAGCTGCAGAGAGTGCAGCTGATACCACAGTCAGACTTCAGATGTGGCATTGCTCTACATCTCAAGTCTGAATATGGCAACAGCTGCATTCTCTGCACATATGACTGAGGTTTAGCACCTTCTTTGAACTTGACCATGAGCTACCTTTGAGATCATACAGCCACACTGTTATTGCTTGCATTGGCAATGGAGGCTGTCAATGCATACTCTTGCAGTTGTCATGATGGGCTTTTACAGCTGTGACATCATATTGCTGCCTGGCGCTGTGAGGGCAATTTGTGTTCAATGTCTATGTAATTGTGCATGTGCTCACTGAGCTTGCACCTGCATTCAGTCTCAGGGACAAGCTGCATTGGACAACAAGTCAGAACAGCTGCAGGTGGTCCTTTCAAATTGTTACTCACCAGCAGTTGTTCTGACTTGTTGTCCAATGCGGCTGGTCCCTGATACGGATTGGAAGCACAAGCTCAGTCAGCACAGGGCAAGGTCTGTGGGCAATATGTGACTGTTCATGCTGTGCCTTGAACAGGAAAATTCAGACATCACAAACATTACAATGTTGTGAATGCAGGCTGCCAACTTTTTGAAGAAGGTGGCTCACTACACCGTGGAGTCCGTGCCTTTCGCTGAAGTGGTGCTCGCAATGAGGAAGAGCATCTTGAGCGCTCATGCTGGGCTCAATCTTCTGGTGGTAGACATCACGATTTGGCACCTTCTCCCTAGTCTGTTGATCCTCGCCGCTATCTCTGCACTAGTGATTGAGGTAAGGCACACCGTTGTCACCTATAGATTGCAGGTTGCAACTCACATGCACACAAAACCAGCACGATCATTGCCTGATACATGTATATCCTTCACTGCAGGCAGAAGTGTTGTTTGACCCTTTATGGCATCATGTTTCATGAATCTTCCACTTGCCTTTGCTCATCATGATTGTCTCTGCTCTGCTGCAGAAGCATAGAAGGCTGCGCATCGTTTTATTGCCCAGCATTCTAGTCTTGATATTCAGCTTGATCCAATTTGAGGCTGTGCTGTTTAGGGCTATTATGTGCTGCCAAGCAAGCACCGGAGCGCCAACAGCAATGATGCCGGGGAGATGGTGTCCACTGCATTGCCTTCTGAGCCAAACCATGAGCCAACGAGCGAGGGCATCCATGCCGTCAGCCTGCGTTCCAGTGGTTTCCGAGGCGCAGTCCGAGCTGTCCTTGCGGCTTTGACTGAGGTACAGCATCTTCTTTGACTGTTGACTCGGTCCTTTGCCAGCAGATTTAAGTTCCGGCAGATATAAGTTCCAATCAAGCTGTCGTGATGACCTTCACTTCTGCTGACATCTTTGCGCTATCCAGTGAGATGTGGCGTGCTCTCAACACTCTTGTTCGACTTTCAATACGCTGAAAACCTGCAGCCTCACATGGGCTGGTACAGCTTTATAATGGTAACAATATAGGCTGGTACACATTAGTAATGGTAATCCTGTGCGCTGGTGGACATTTGTAATGGAACACCACCGGTCATATATAACAACTGCTAGTATTTAAGGGTGTGAACATGCTTTGAAGTGGCACCATTCATGTGCTGGCTGAGCTTGCGCTTGAAGTCAGTCTCAGGTACATGCACTGGCTCATGCTTTGGCTGAGAAGAATTAGCCAAAGCATGAGCGAGTGAGTGTGGGTGTCCCTGCTGTCAGCCTGCATTCCTGTGGCTCTCAAGGCGCAGTCCTAGCTGTCTTTGCGGCTGTAACTGAGGTACAGCATCTTTTTTATTGTTGCTCTCAAGGCGCAGTCCTAGCTGTCTTTGCGGCTTTAACTGAGGTACATCATCTTTTTCATTGTTAACTCTGGTTTCTTGAAACATCTTTGCTCTTGCCTGCATTGGCAGAGTAGACTGTACTGTGTATCTCTGCAACTGTGCAACGCAGTTGCTCTCAGAGCTCTTCATGTTGTTGGAAGCACCGCAAGGCTCCGGTCAATCGAACAAGCTTGCATAGAGCACAGTGTAACGGTGCTTCCTTGACTCTTCTTTGCATCAGTTATCTATGCTGTGGCCGCGGTTCCCGTCTTGTGAGATGTTTGTGCAAACCTTTGCTGCCTAGTTGGTCCTTTGTCGGCACACATGATAGTCAGCCAGGCCATTATCACCTTCCCCTTTGCTGACATTTCTGCACTGATCAGTATGCCGCTTTCTCAACGCTCTTGCTCGGCTTTCAATATGCCGCAAACTTGCAGCCCTCACTTGGGCTGATACGCATTAATGGAAATGCTATGGACTGGTACACATTTGTAATGGTGACATCACTGGTATCACTGAAATTTGCAGGGAACTGCTTGTGTGTGAAGGTGTGAGCCCTCTTTGGGATGCCACTGTATCTGTGTTGACTGACCTTGGGCTTGCAATCAATATCTGAGACTAGCCCTACTGGGAAGCAATCTCAGCAGCTGTCCTAATGTGCTTCTCTGTACGGCTGAGTCTTTGAGCTTGCGTGCAAGCTCGAGGTCAGTCACAGGTTGAGGTCAGAGGGACGAGACAGTGATGCTTTGCTCTGTCAGCAACAACAGCCAGGTCCATACATCACACGCACGCACTCACTCACACAAACTCACTCTCGCATGCACGCACATACCTACCCACCACAATGTTGTGAATGCAGGCTGCCATCATTCTCTTCAAGATGGCGTGCTACACCGTTGTGCCGCTGCTTTTTGCTGATCTGGTGTTCAGCATGAGAGAGGTTGTCTTGATGTGGGGTGCTCAGGCAGGGCTGGATCTTTCGGTGGTAGAGGCCAGTATTTGGGAGCTTTTTCCATTTTCTTGCATCCTTGTTGCCAGCTGTGCACTCTTGACTGAGGTAGGACTCACTCCTTTCACCGCATGCCTGCTGGTTTACCCGGCATACTGTTGCACAAGTCTGTCATACGAGTACTAAACGTGCAAAATGGTCAACAAAATTAAAGGCATGTTTGCCACTCGTGTACAGGCACAATCACCCCCTGGTGTATGTATGTATTCTACCATGAGCAAACTTGCTTTGACCATTCATGGCATCGTCTTCCTTGCAGCTGTAACTTTGCCTTTCGTCAGGGTGAGTGTCTGTACGTTGCTTCCACACTGTAGAGGGATGTCTGCACCATGTCGCAGCAGAGTAGTTTTGATTTTCAGGTTGATTGAATATGAGGCTGTGCTGTGCAGGGCTACTGTATGCTGTCACCCAAGCGTATGAGCACCAACAGCAAAGATGCCGGGAGGATGGTGTCCAATACTGCCTTGGCTGATTTGTCTCACCCAAAGCATGAGCAACTGAGCATGGGCGTTCCTGCTTTCAGCCTGCGTTCCTATGGTTTCCCATGTGGAGTCCGAGCTGTCTCGGCGACTTTGATTGAGGTAAAGTACCTTCATTGACTAAGCTGTGGGTTTTTGAACAGTATTGTTTTGGCCAAATAGACTGGTGTCATGAGGCATCTGTGAGTGATCCATGCAATTGCTCTCAGAGCTCTTCACATCTTGTGAAGCACTTCAGGGCTCCTGTTTGCAGGATGCTTGAGACATCTTGCAGTCTGAGTTGCACATGACCTCAGACAGTGGCTCTTTGAAAGATGTCCCTGTGAAACAGCATTTGTATGAGCACATGTGCTCCATCAACTGGAAGATGTCTTGAGCGTGCTGCAAACAGAAGACTCCTAAAACATTGATGCTCTGTGTCAGGAAGCAAAAGCACTTATGGTCATGTGCAGCTGTTACTGTCAGGGCTGCTGCACAGTGCAGTCAGAGTATGTTCTGCCAATCTATTTGGTCCTTTGAAAGAAGGTTTGGCCACAACACAATTGACATGAATGACACAGACATAGGTGTGGCCTTAAAGTAGTTGACTGGTGTTAGAAAGCTGCTATACCTCACGAAACAGCCTAGCAAAGGTGACAACCTCAACAAGACTTGTCTTCATCTTTGCCTGGCTCCCTTGTACCACTCTTTATGCTGAGTGAGCCTGCACTTGCAGTCAATTGCAGGGACCACCTGGCAGGCAGTTTAGATCCGCTAGCAGCTGTTGTGGTTTCCTTTGCAGTATGGCTAGTCCATGGCATTGACTGCAGGCACATGCTCAGTCAGCACAGACTGGGAGATATGTGACTTATCACACATCGCTCTATTGGCAACAAGCATGTCCATACATATCACGTGTTGCATTTTTGCAAATGCAGGCTGGCGTTATCCTGACAAAGATGGCTTGCTACATCATTGTAGCGCTGCATTCTGCTGATGTGGTGGTCGCGGTCAGGAAGGTCATCTTTGTCTGGAGTGCTCAGGCAGGGCTGGACCTTCCAGTGGTAGACGTCAGAATTCAGGAGCTTCTGCCTCTGTTCTTGACCTTTGCTGCCAGCTTTGCAATGGTGGTTGAGGTAGGCTACATGCCTTTCATTTGGCACCTCATGAAGGCATGCTGTTGTAACCTCAATGAAAGGCTACAAGCCTTACATTCGGCACCTCAAGGTGCACCCTGCATGCTTGATGTTATCTCCAAACAAGCTGTACATGCATGTTAACCAAGGTGAGGGAGAGCTGCATGAAAATGCTTCTCTCTCTCTCATGCTACACCTTATGTGAGCAAAGCATGCACAACCACTGCCTGATGCATCAGCTCTCTTCACTGCATGCAGTCTTTGTTTTGCATCGCTTGTGGCATTGTACATTGTACGACTTGCATGTTTTCCAAGATCTGCATGTTGTCAGGGTACATGTCTCTGTTCAAAGCTTGTAGGCGCAACAACCTCCATTCGACATTCAACTTGACAGCTGCTTTTTGCTTCAGGGCTATCGTGTGCTGGTAACCATGTGTACAAGTGCCCGCAACAACCATGCCGACATGACGGCCAATGCTGCCACGGCTAGATCTGCTCAGTCAAAGCACGAGCAAGTGAGTGTGAGTTGCCCTTGCTGTCAGTCCTGCTTTCCTGTAGTTGCCATTCCCACCTTCACACTGCGTCTTCCTCTCCTTGTCTGTTCCTGCTTGAGCACATCATGGTTGAACTACGTGTACACAGCTTGAGCCCTGTCATCAACATATGTAGCTCATGAATGTGTCTGTGGGCTTAAGCTGACAGGTACATGTGATGATGTTACAGGTACCTATCACAGCCTCCAACAGCGAGACCCAGAAGCATGCAGACAAGCTGCAGCCTCTGGATGAGAAGACCATCAACATTGTGGCTGATTCTACTGCAGTCCAGTCACAGGTTGACAGCAGCAAGACCCCAGACACCATCGAGGCAGCCCACAGCCCCAGTCCCAAAAGGCAGGTTGTAGGCGGCGATGGGCTGTCAAATGTCATCAACAGGCTTGACTTGAATAGGCAGGAGCTGGGTAACAATGCGCAGACCAGTGACACTGCCCCCATCACTATCCCTGATGCTCACAGCAAGACAATCAGCCCCACGAAAGATGCCCAGAAAGCCAACAACAGCAAGAGCAAAAAGGCTCAAAAGCAGCTTTTCCTCGACACCAAGAAGGCAAGCACAGGACCTACGACCCCCAACAGCAGCAGTAACAGGCAGGTGGAGGCTGCACCTGCCTTGAACAGCACATCCAGCAGCGTCAAGAGTGCTGCAGACAGAGATATTCTTGGTGCTTTCAGTGGCGTCACCACAGATGACGCCACTGAAAGCGCCAAGAGTGTCCCTTCCAACAGCAAGACTGGTGGCAGGCGTCGCAACAAGAAAGACGCAACCACCAGGAAGCAAGACAAGCCAACCTCAACACACAAGGCAGCCGGCAGCAACAGGGCACAAACACAGCACAAACCAGCTGCAGTCGAGACAGCAGGTACTTCATGGCTTGTATATCTGTTGAATGACGAGCGCTTCTGTGGGGTGGACCTGCCATGATTCTTGCATGCTCAAAACTGGAGCTTGTGTAAAGATGGCATTGAGTCTGTTTTCTGTGATGCAGTTGATTGGGATGATGTTGAGTCTGTTTTGTGTGATGCAGTTGATTGGGATGATGGCTACCTGGCCTTTGTCAGGGCTCTGCTGAAGCGAGCTGTTGGTGAGCCATGTGTTGCTCAGCTTCAGCTTGCCTTGTGCCTCGATCGGCTCCTGCGCGCTGTGCCTGCCTGGATGCTGACTTTCGGAGCTGCCAACAACCAGGGCTGCACGGCATCTGCTGGCTTGGAAGCATTCAAAGTAAGCCTCTGCTCACAGCCCCACAAAGTTGCTCCTAGGACCATGCTGCTGGCAATGCGTTCTAAAAATGTCACCATGGGTCTAGCTTGCAACATTTCACAGTGTATGTGCTGGCTTTGTGTGATGCCACAGCCCTCCAGTGTGACACATGTGTAGCAACAGCTACAGGACAAGCCTCATTGCACTCTGAGGCATGACCAGACTGCTGCACAGCTGTGGCACTCTCGCATCATGTCAATCTTCTTTAATGGAGAGGATTGTCACAGGCATTGTCAAGGTTGATTGTCTTCCGACAAATAAATGTGTGTGTGGCAGTCTCTACTGAACGGCAAGGGGACAGAAAGAGACTTGCAGTTGGTGCTGGACAATGCGACCAAGGCCAAGAGCATGGCTCTGTTCATGAGGACAGTTGTAGCAGCTGATGTTCAGGGCCAGCTTAAACCATTCCCATCAAGTCATGAGAGGCATGTCACAAAGCTGCCCTCACAAAGCAATGTTATGCTTGGGCATCGAACATATGGCTGCAGCATGTGTTTGCAGCAGTGGGTGCATGCACTTTCATAGAATGCTTCATCTCCTGAGTGGCATTGCTGGTTCATCAAGCAGCTGATGTATGACTGCAGTGCACAGCTGTGCTCATTGTGCCCATGCAACAGTTGCTTTGTCATGTGTGTCGTCTTCTGCCAAGGAGTTTGCTGATGCTGTGACTGGCGTGCAGTGATGGACAACTGATGGCAGCGGACATTCTTCGTTTGAGCCCTGCGGAGGGAATGCCAGAGTATTTGAATAAGGCTCCTGAATGGCAAATGAAACTTTTGCACGCCAAGTTGACTAAGACATTACAGCAGCCTGAGAAGTAGCCGTTGGTGCAGAAGTGCCACTTCATTACAGTCTATTTGGGTGCCAGACTTACATTGTACGTGGAGGATTATATAGTTACCTACGCTTTGACATAAAGCCACATATTGGCACCAAAAGTTACATTCTAAAGCAGAACATCAAGCACGTGCTGATCTCAGAGTACGATCTGTGTGTTAACATCAGCTGGGACTGTAACAAGTCCTGGTCAGTGCAGATAGTTTGGTCCTACCCAATCTATGCTTCTATTCACCTATCAAGAATCGTTAGACTCTACTGAGAATGCACTTCTGCATGGATTCAGAACAGCATGGCTGCATCATCTGCTGGATGTCTGATCATGTGCTATACATCAGTGTGAATGAGTACCCAACATAGTATTACACTGATTTGCATCAGTGCATATGCACCAGCATACTTAGCATCATTGTGAGGTCTGAGAGCAGCAGGCAGCTTTGCAGAGCTGTACCTGCTTCCTCTTGCATGTAAAAGTTGTATCAACAGAAAACATGGCAGGAAAATTAATTCTATACCTGAAACACCTGCACTGCATCTGTCATGTATTTTGTTCATTCATTCACTTATTAGATTTCAAGGCCATTGGGGCCATTCATGACCATTCAATAAATCGACTGAAATGACACGCAATCTAGAGCCATTTATCTATGGCTCTAGATTGCTCACAGCTCACACTGTAGGCAGATCAAGCTAAATGAAAGGGTATAACACCAGAGTGCGCCTATCCAAAACACTCCATCAAAACCCAAGCTGTTGACACACAGACAGAGTAGGGGCTAGGCTCCAGATAGCGGCAGTGGATATGCCTCTGATGGCAGAGTATGCTGAGCAAACAGAGATTCCAAACGTCTGCTGAATCAGAATTGCGAAGACATTGCTTCCTAGGCACCTGCTGTGCTAAATGCAAATGCCTACCAGTATCTATATGAGGTGCAGCAAAGCAACTACCAAACAATTGAGCCTGTGTACAGGACAAGCCGCACAAAAAGTAGGACTGAACCTAAAGCCTAACAAAGAGTGTGGTTGATCTTGTTCAGCAATGCTGTACTTAGGTGCAACCCAAAACCTAGGCATGACAGCGCTGTCTGCTTGTCAGGCCACATGAAGACCACAGTGCCAGCAATCACTCTGGTGACACAGATAAGGCTACAAGCTGGGTTCATCGTAAGTCCTGTACACCTGCAGGACATGCAAACAGTGATGAGCAGCTGATGATGACAACAGCTGCTGAATGTCTGCATGGTCACGAAGGCAACTTGCAAGGTGTGTCACAGTACCTGTGCCATCCTATTGTGTCGACTCCCTCTGTGCTGAGCCTGAAATACAGCAGAGACAGCAGCAGCCCAGGCATACTCATACTGAGTGAGCCCTATAATGACATATCCATTGCTTGATGATGAAGTTTGGGCGTATAGGATGTCTATGATGTTCCAAGGTGGCTCCTGTCACAGGAGAAGTGGTGTGATGCTGCAACCATTCCTGCAGAGCCGCCCTCTCATAGGTGTGCCCATCAGCAGCGATGACTGGATCAACCATGAGGACCTGCAGGCAGCCAGGCACATCAGATGCCAAACATGAGACCTGCACATGCATTGTAGCTGACACACACTCACAACCCTTTGTCCTCAAAAGTGCAACACATCCAGGCTTGCCAGTTCTGTGCAGAATAAGACAAAACAAAGTCATCAGATTGGGGCAGAGTGCACATGCTTGGGCTAGCCAGGCGGAGCTTGGGCATTGCTTGACCAGGCAACAGCTTAGACTGACCTTTGTGAGGGGACAGTTGAACAGGGCAGCAAGACTGGGGCCAACATGACGCTGACCAGGCGCATCATGTGGTTGCAGACCTTCCACACTAACTGGTGACACAGCAGCAGGAGTGTCCCTCAAGCGAGGCGGTGTTGCTGGTAAGACAGGAGACGCATCATCTGAGATAGCACATGCTGTGTCATTAGCTGAGCTGGACGGACCAACTGAGCTGGATGGCTCAGCTGAGCTGACTGGATCAGCTGAGCTGGATGGATCAGCTGAGCTGATTAAATCAGCTGAGCTGCATGGATCAGGTGAGCTGGATGGATCAGCTGAGCTGGATGGAACAGCTGAGCTGGATGGATCAGCTGAGCTGGATGAATCAGTCTGATCTGTTATCTGGCGCTCTGCTTTGTCAGGAGCTTGCACTGCAGCGCCCTCCTCTGCCGCCTGAGCCCGCTTGGTCTTCTGCCTCTGCTTCTTCTTGGCCTTCTTGGCAGCTGCTCTGGCAGCTGCTTGACTCTCCTCAGCAACTAGCTGCTCAGCAACTGCGGACTCATCAGCATGCAAGAAGCCCTGTAGTGGAGATGCCTGCTCAACACCCACTTGTGCAGAAAGGACTGAACTGCATGCCATGCTTCAATGGCAAACAGCATGTTGTTTGCCGGGACAAAGTGATGGCACAGTGGTATGCATGCAAGTTGCTGTACTCTCATACCTATGACCAGTGCACTGCTCAAGCCCACTGACGGTATGCGAGGGAGATCCTGAAGCAGACTTCAGAGGCAGCAATGAGCCACCAACAAGCAGAAGACACAGGCCACATTGCTGGCTGTCGCCGGGCGACAAAGACTGGCAGTGTCAGCAACTACAAAACAAGAAAAGAAAAGAGAAGACTATGCCTTTCGGCGTCATCTTAATGAGAAGCCAAGTATTATACTGGGCTGCCCAGGGACCACAAAACTATGTTGGCCATGAATGCTCACCAGACTTGGAGAGCCTGACAGAAGCTCTTCAATCCAGAGCAGCTTGGCAGGCGGCAGCCAGTTCTCAGTGCTCAGCTTGGCTAGTCGACTGCGCAGCTGCTGGACAGTGGCTGTCTTGTCAAGGCCTGCCTGCGTGCACCAGCGCCCTTCCTCAAATGCAATGATGGCACCTGCCCACCTGCCGTCGCCTCGCATAGCCTTCAGACTTATCACAATCATGTCTGCAGCACACCAGCAGTCATATCAGAAAAGGCACAATGCTTTGCGCTCATGCCATTGAAGAATGCAACATCTGCATCTTGTAGCATCGCGCTCTTTGGTGCCTGAGGAAGCAAGCGCCCACAGGAATTTCAAAAGATTGAAGCCATGGCTCATCAAAGTAGCTCAAGCAGTCATGCTGTCAATCAAGCACACGTATCTGCTGCTCCAGAGGCCCAAGTCTTTGCATACCGGCAATGCCCTTCAGGAAAGTGAACTCTTCTTTGAGGTTACTCTGCCGCAGCTCATTTGTCAGCAGTGCCTGCGTGGTTTCCTGTACGGCCAGAGTCGCTGCTTCTGCTGAACCTCTGTTATGCACACTTCGGCTGAACCCCCTGTCACGGCTTTGCAACACTGCAGCAGCTCGTGTTTGTGCCGTGGCTTTGTTGACAGCCTTGCTGTCTTCTTGCAGCTGAGCTAGTGCTCCCACTGAGACAGACAAGGTCCACAGCAAACACAGGACGGCAGCTGACAGTGCCTCCTCAGACAGGCTCTCTTCAGGCATGTGCTGCTGATGGATATCAGCTGCATTGCACACAAGGTCAATGGCTTGGTGGGTCTGCTGATGTAGTCAACAGGAAGCACAGCTACAGAGTTGATGCAAGATCAAGGACCATTGAAATGCAGAGCATCACGAGGTACAGCAACAGTATGCTATGCAGCGTACAATAACCAACCATGCAATGAAGTCTGCTCTGATGAACTTGGCAGAGGCATACAGGCAGTCAGGATTGTGACCTGTCCTTTTGTGTCAGATGTACATAACACTACGCGGTCCAAGTGCCATAGAGTGCTCACCAACCATCTTGATGTAGATCAAAATGCCATGGGGCAGCTTAGATCTTATTCTATCCTCTGCTAGCGAGTCTTCTGGTAGCCCTGTCTTCTTGCCTTCAGAATGAGCAACCCAAACATGCTGTTTCAAAGCCAGTTGCCACAGATCCACCCACTTTGGGAAAGCGCGCAGCCCAAACCCAGCCCAGCTGTTGGTCAAGCAACAGACATGTAGCAACACAGCCAGATAGGAAGTCTGCACCTTGCCCGGGGGGCATTTCTGCAGGCCCAGGTGTTGCGGCCTATCAGCTGGCCTGGCAGGAGCCTTGCTAGCAGTGAGAACCCAGTCTATTCTGTCAACAAGATCTCGTGCCATTTCCTGTACACACAACACAGCTTTTGACAGGCAGTAGAGGGGCTTGCCATTCAGCTAAGCAACATGCAACAGCAGCAGATGACTATGGGACCTGAAATATCTGACAGCTGGTGATACCACCTAGGCGTGGCATGCACCAGCAGTCCACATGCACAACGAGGTATCTGATACAGAGGGAGGCATCACAGATACACAGACACAACAAAGAACTCCAGGTGTCTGAAAGGTCCTGGTGGCAAGTTTATCTTTTTGTTGGTGTAATCTAGGCTCAGCATGTCAACATGAAGCAGATGGTGCTCCAGAACTTACCGGTGTAGCAGCAATGTCGTCGTCACGAAGGTCTGACAGCGAGTCCAGCAGGCTCTCGGCAAATTCCAGACAAGCGTGGAGCAGCTGAGGCTGGCTTGTGCCAGCCACTGATGGCAACTTGAGCACCAGGGATATCAGCAGGACTGCTAGCTCTCCTTTACGCTGCAACACGTCGCATGTTGTCTGTCAATGTGTCAGTATGCACAGACGGACAGACACAGATTGACAGGTGCACAGGCGCTTCATGCAAGCCTGACTGAAGGGGCAGCGCAAAGCAATTCATGCAGTATGACTTTGCTGGGGCTGTCATTGATGGACAAAGTGACATTGGCAGCTCAAACGCCCACTCATTGGCAGTTGGCTCCTAGAAAGAGAGACAGTTGTAGGAAACAGCAGTGCCATACCTCACTCAGCAACTCTGTGCGAGACAGGAACAGCTGATTGAACCTCAGCAGCACTCTTGTTATGGTCAAGCAGTAGTAGTCCGACCAAGGCTCATTGTCCTGCAGACACCAGACAGCATCAGACCATGTCCCCTTGAGGTACTGCGCTGCAAAACAGCCCTGCCCATGTGTGCCAGATTGAGACCATCCACTCACAGCATGCATGACCGAAACGCACACTCAAACCACTGGCCGTCGCATTTTGCAGTAGCATGTGACATGCAGTATCAGGACACAGAAATTGATCTAATGCAGCTATGCTCGGCCAGCAATTACAACAACAGAGAAGGGTGTCACTACAGCACTTCTTACCTCCAGAACAGCTTTTCTGATGCAGTCCAGCAATGGCCGCGTCAGAAGTTTGTCTTTCCATTTGAAACGGTCTTTCATCAGAACCAAGCCAGGCGATGTGGGGTTTCGTAGCAGCACCTCGAACATCCTTGCAAAGCAGGAAAGCACATTGAGGCGTGCAGGGGCCGTCTTCAGCCGATACAGGAAGCCGGTGTCGCTGCCAAAGTTGCTGCGGTGACCTTCCAGCAGTTGCTGGCATTGAGGTTTGAATGCTGACAGCAAACACAGGACCTCTGCTGCTGCAAGCATTGGTGCAGTATCTGCCTGGCCTGTACGATGTCTTTCTGCAGGCAACACAGAAAGGTGTCAGATGCAAAGCGCCTGACCTCAGCTTTGGCTCACATGCAGAACACTGGGGACTATAGTTGCATTACAGCTGCACTGATGACAGAACAGATGCTGATTCATCATCTCGGTCTTATGTTTCAAGTCATGTGCTTCACCATCTCTAGCTCATGCCATGTACTTATGGCAGGAGGCCACAGTGTATCCAACACAACCAAACAGCATTTTGTAAACACTGGTAGATACTTACCAAGGACATCATAAACAGCTAAGACCCCACTAGGCTCCAAAAACCGCCCAGCAGAGTCGGCACCACTGTTCTCACTGAGGAGGTTGCTGTCTGAGATGAAGCGCTGCATGAGAACGCTGCCCAGGTCTTCCACTTCAGGATCGCCTTTCATCTCGTGCATGACTGCCACAAACGCCGCAAAGAACGCCCGATGCACATCAAGCTTGAGATTGCTCAGATGGCCCAACAGCAGCTTGCAGAGCAGCTTGACCAATGCTTCTTTCAATGTGGCAACCCCTGGCAGGTGGCTGTGCAGCCGCCCATAACGCCCCTGCATCAACTCCAGTAGCAGCGCCACCCTGGTGACTACTAGCATAATGTCAGCCCATGCTGATGCAGTGGGGGTGGGCCAACACAGGAATGCTGCTCCTGTCTGCCCACAAGTAGGGACCAGTCTGTTATCAGAGCAGCTGACAAGCTCTGCAGGCTGCTCTTGGGCAGGCAGGATGCTGATCTCCACATGCACCTCTGCGGAGCTGCTGACTAGCAGCTGGAGCTTGCAGTTGGAGGTAGTCTGGCTGACAGCAAGGGAGGCAGTCACATGGCAAGCGCTGCTGACAGATAGTTTGAGCTGACATGGGCGGGATGCTGCCCGGCTGGTGCCTGGGGACTGCCACAAATCATCTAAAAGGGTTGCAACATGATGCAGGTTGCCAAGCTGGTCTGCAACCTTGGTCTTGGTCTGACGAGTGTCAATGACGAACCCCTGCAGGGTCGCTTTTGAGTATGCGTTCAGAGCACCTGCATCAACACTACCATTGTGTCATTGCATGAGTGGTTTGCCTGAATATAGTGATTTGCCTGATGAACTCTGCCTGTCAGCACTTTGCTGAGGGCAACATCTTGCAGAAAAACATCTTGAAAAGGTGGATTGCCATCAGCCTGATAAAGCGTTGTGCATATCAAAAAGGCTTGGACACACCACAAGAGTAAGCTTGCTGTTGTACCTGGCAGTTGCTTCAGCTCTGCTGCAGTGAGTAAAGGACACAGCATGACAGAACAGCGTCGCATGCCATGCAGCTGGGCCAGCAGCTTCTTGACATATGACCTCTTCTGTGCAGACAGGTGCTCTGTGTTCATCAGGCTGTAGAAGGTGTTGACCACTGGCTCAGCTACATCCTTCTTCTTGCCATCAAGCGCTGTTGCTAGCAGTTTCAGACACCCTGCAGTTGTGATGTATGCCCACTCAGATGACTAACATGGATATTGAGGAGCTGCACTGAACACTTGTCTTTGGAGACTTCATTGCAGACCCAATCTGAATGGTCTGTCTGTAGTCGACAGAGCAAGGCAGCCATAGCAGCTATCAGCAGCCTTTGAGCATGCTCAGTGTCTGTCAAGAACCAGGCGATGAAGCAGTTGGGGATCTTTCTGAACGATTGTAAACAAAATTTTAATCCCATCCTTTGTTAACCGAGACTCAAAACAACCATTATTTTCAGCAAAGCCTATAAACCATTCAAGAAACTGAGTTGTAATAGAAATAAGCATACAGTTTGCAGCGGGAGACATGAGAGGCTTGGCATAGATTCTGCCTGCAACATGCACTTGAGGCACATCAGCTGGCATATATTTGCTTGACTTGCCTGGTTTCAGGAGCTCAGCAGCAGCTGCCTTGTAGAATGGTGCATTGCCTTCTGGCAATAGGCCAAAGAGCATGCAGCAACACTCCGCCAGGCACGTCGTCTTGAGTGTGATTGCTTGCTGCATGAGTGGCAGCACCAGCCGCACCACACTTGCAGCCAGGCACTGCTCTTCTTCTGAGTCTACTAATGCACTACGTTGGGATTGGTAGCACACAGCACTTAGGCAATGCCCAGCATGATGTTTTCTCAAATCGTTATTGCAGAGCTTCCAGGAGAGATACAGCGCTCCCTTGGCATAGCGCACCTCCCTTGAGTCTTTCACTGTGATTTGCTCCAGCAAGCTGATGAGCTTGACAAGCAAGATGAGATTGCGCAAGATCACCACCAGATGTCCAGGCGAAGCGCTGTCAGAAGCAGCTTCAGCCAAGCTGCTCTCAGGAGGTGTAGTGTTAGAACCTGTGGCTGATGCGCCTGCTGCATGTGAGGCAGGTGCTGAGCTGGCAGCTTCATTGAAGGCATCTGTGCTTTCTTTTGCTCTGCCACTGACCAGCTCATGCAGAAGGTGTACAATTGGTTGTGCAGCAGCCTCCACTGTCAGGCTTTGCAGTGACGAGACGTCTTTTGGCAATGGCTTAATCTCACGGCAGATGGTTGCTGTAGAGGATAGCTCTAGGAAACTAGACAACAACTGCTTGTCAGCAAACAGCCTTGTAAAGCGCTGATCCTTGGCTGTAAGCATATCCAGGTGTGTGACCCAGTCCACATAGATTGCTCCATCAGCCATAATGTTGGCGTATGCCATACAAGGTATGCTATAGTAGGGCAAATGACAGCGGCCATGACCACAGGCTTCCCTTCGAGTGCCTTGCCTTTGTGCTGCAGAGAATTGACATATATGGTGTTGCATATGTGTAAAACCAAAACAGCACTTCAGAATACATCTGGTGCATACCAGCTGTTGCACCTTCAGCCCTGGGTCCAAGGCGTGGCTCATGTAGGACAGGTGGCAATCTTTACTGTTCAAGCTGTGCACGCTGCAGAAGGAGGCTAGGACTGTGCCAACTGTAGCATTGTCAGCACAGGTGCACGTCCACTTCGGCAAGCCCTGGCAGAGTAAGCGTTTGAGTCAGTAAACTTGCTGTGGCAGATTACACAGCAAGCAAGTTTTGGAAGTTTACCTCCGCACGGACTGCGACCAGCATCTGGCGTTGATAATGCTGTCGGTTCCACCAGTCTCCCCGCGGGCCAACGTGACAAAGCTTCGGCAAGGACTTGATCAATGAGGTTCAAAGGAAGCTTATGCCCACGCGTCAGCAGGAGCAACGCGGCCTTGTCTCCTGTTGCAACTTTGCTTGTTGCTTCGTTGAAGAGGACGAATATCAAGCTGGAACCAACTTGAACGGCAAGGCGATTGATTATCTCTTTTTGTCAAGACGTACGACTTCTTGCCGTGCGCCATATGCAACTGCAATGTTAGCTTGCCAACGCGTTCCGGGATCGAAGCCGGCAAGCGCCTCAAGCAAGAGGCTGGAGGGGTACTAAATCCAGCGATCCGAATTCGTACGAATTCACGCATGCACTAGCATTGGCAAAATCAGACGTGCATCAACTTGATGGTTAACCATGAGCAGTGCACTGTATTCACGTGATCTCGATGCGCAGAGCGAGACCACTCCTCTTCTTTGAAGCATACCAGGAGACGCGGAGCACGAGACTCTATAGAGACTCTAGCTAGGCGCGAACAGTGATGTCGAAGATCAGAGTTTGTGCTCAGGCACGTCTGCAACAAGAACAGTTATTTTTGCAAAGCTAGACACTGTTTCCAAGATACTAACAATATGTGTGCTACGTCCACCTCAGGGAGTGCGCGATTGGAACGTCCTCTTCGATGCTCAAATGACTGCTGGCTTCTTGTTGGACCAGTATTGCAACAGTTTCAGCCTTGATAAAGCTAAGTGTCATTTGTGCCACGACAAAGTTCAGTTGGAACCCTCAAGAGTCCTGTAAGACTTGTACGCACAAGCTGTGAGACAGGTAAAACAAGGGAATTGCCTGCATTTCTAGTGCACCGCTTCTCATTGCTGGTGTACCTGGTTCATGACAAGCACTTGCTGCTATGCAGCATAAGGGAAAACAGTTCGGCAAACATGTCATTGTGCAGCTGGAAGCTGTCATACAACCTAGTGTGGCATACGTCCTGTGGGTTTCATTGAGCAGAGTACAGCTACAAGCCAGCACAGCAACTGATTGGCATGACCGTCTCCAAACGATTGTGACAGACCAAGGTCCCTTTGCAAGCCTGTTTGCCAGCCAGCAGAGTTTGTCCAGCTTTCTTGCTGTCAAACCCACAGAAAGCTTTCCTGTCACCATTGAAGGACCAGCTTGTGACGCACTGGTACCAGCACCAATTGCTCCACAGGACGCACTGCAACCACTCGTAGTACTTGTCTTGGAGCACCTTAGGCATCACAACAATTCCGCCACTATGCCAACAGTGGCAAACAACACAGATGTAGGTGCTCTGCATGACAACAGCACAGCATTGCTGCCTTCATCGCCTTCTAAATCAGCGACAGAGTGCAGTGAACAGCCTTCCAACTCAGAAGAGCAGCATAGAAGCCTTGAGCGGCCAAAGCAGAAACCAGCTGAATCGCTGATCTCGCTGCTACGCAGTGCCTTGTTGGTGCTCAAGCTGGCTAGCTTGGTTCAGCATGTCTCTCTTGAAGGTACCCCAACCAGCAACATCGAGGCGGACAAATTATGGAAAACCTTGACCTCGATCTCCGCTGTCTTTTTTGCCATTGACATGACAGGCGACACTGTCAAACACGGTCCTCAGCCCAACTCCAGTGCGGAGGCCATTGCAGTAGAGCTGTCATGTTTGGCAGTGGCACTATTGAGATTGCTCTTGCTGGTTGCGCGTCAAGCGCTTCTGTCTGACTGGGCGTGCATTGATGTCTGCTGTCATTCATTGTGGCGGCTCGTGCATTGCAGCGATGTCCCAATGCGGCGCGCCATGGCAGCGGAGGTGGGCAAATCAGGCAAGCTCCATGGAATGAGCTGCATCCCATAGTGACTGCATGCCTGCTTTTCAATGCTGTGTCAGCACCAGAGCTTTCTCAGGACACCACGTGAGTCAGAAGATACTCGCAGTGACAAGGCTTCATATGCACAGTGTGTTGTCAGGCGCAGAAGTTTGGCTTGCTGGCTGTGGCTGTGTGAAAGCTGTTCAAGTGTTGGCTGCGGTGCTGGAATAATAGAGGCATTGACAAGAGTGCTCAGACTCCTTGCCAAGCTTTGTGCTTCCCTTAGGTGCTGTGGCTGTTCTGATGCGTATTGTGGAGCGGAAGAGACTGGCAGGGCGGTTTTGCTTAGTCTTCCTGGTGAATTTGGCGTTTGCAGAATGCATGCCTGTACCGCTGAAAGCTCACATCCAGGGCCTGCTCTTAAAAGCAGATGGGATGCTTTGCTGCTCTATGCAGCTCTGCCCATGGTTTTCTGCAGCAGATGAGCTTCAATATCCAGGTGAATCAGCCCTCTCTCTGCTTAATGATGTCGCATGCCTGACTTGTTGCTGGCACCACCAATGGCAATCTTCCTCAACCTCATAGTTAGTCTTTTGTTGGCATATGCTTCTCAGGTGTGAGACGTCGCTCACACATATGTATAGGAACTTCTCAAAGCAGTGTCTCAACTCTTTGTGTCTTGACTGCAGAGGCAGTCACCGTCTTTTCATCTTCTTGGGTTGAGAGCTCTACCGTGGCCAGCAGCTTTCAAATAGGAGACGTTCAAACCATGCTGGATCAGCTTTCGTCTGCGGTGTACATGTTGCACCAGCTAACTGTGCTGGGTAACCCTTGCCAGCTGCAGCAAGCTCCTCCCAGAGTCAGCGTCAAGGCCAGTCAGGCTGAGGTTCTGCCAGATGCATCTTGTAAGCTTCATCTGGAGGTCAGCACCACCGGCGTTACCTGCGCTCGCCTCAGCCTCAGTGAGCAAGGCATTGACACTGGTTTGGTCTCACAGCGGCTCGCGTCCGAGTGTTGCCAAGCCGTTCCAGGTGGACAGACTGACAGCAGGCCAGCATTGAGGGGTCCCTGGCCAACACCAACAGCAGCAGAATGGAGCAAGATTGTGCAGGTTGTGACCAGAATTGCATTCCTCCTGAAGTTTCTGCACAGCCTCAAGGATGAATATCAGCATCTGAAAGAGCATGGACAGCTCAGAGTGGATGTCATGGAACTGCTGTGTGATCTGCTCAACGGCCACCTGACCAACCCAGAGTTGGATGTGACCAAAGTAGTTGTGCTGCTGTTTGAGGATGTGGTTGAGGAGCTGCATGCAATACCAGCTGAAAGGGTTGAGCTGTCGCAATTTCGCAGCGTCCTGTTGCAGCGTGTGGCATCAGACTTCAGGCTCCTCCATTCAGATGGGATACAGGATCCAATTATATGCCCCGTTGGGTCCTACACAGTTGGACGTCTATGGTTGAGTCTAGGCACGTATCTGTCCTGCTTGATGCTGCTGTTCATTTGATCATTCACTTTGCTGCTGACCACTTCTGGCAAGAGCATGCAACTGACATGTCCTGCAGCAACGCAAAACAGGTTCAGCAGCAGTGGCCACTCAGGATGGCATTTCACTTTTGTCGACATGCCTACGCTCTCTGCTTGCAATCCGTTACAAGTCTCTTGTTATCTCTGTGCACAAGAACAAGCATCAATACAAGTCCTGTCGCTTGCAGATAAGCAATTCCTGACACAGCCAATCGCTGCAGCTGAAACGATAGAGGCCATCTACCTGCTGCTTGAGTCTCAGGCACAGTGCACAAATCTGTCGCTGTCCTTCTACATAAGGTTGCCAGAGGTACAGGGCCTCGCCCTGACCCTGACCACCCTTGCTGCGCATGCCCAAGTTTACACAGCGGAGCTTATGCAAAACACCTTTGCCAGAGATTCGGAGGAAAGACAGACCATACATGAGTGCTTGTCCTCCGCTGTGTTCCAGCTAGTTGCACAAGTGAATGCGGTGAGCACACCATCGCCACACTGACTCATTGTCACCTTGTTGACACTTCTCATCCTGCCTGGATCTTGCCCATGTAAGCTGTACTGGCAGCGCCCATAGTTGCTATGCTGTCACAGCTGCATTCATCCTCTTCACATGGCTCATGAAGGCCTTTTAAGCCAGCAGGTGTTCTCAGTCACCTGACTCTCAGCCTTGCTTGCTTGAATGCACCTTTGTGTCCATCTGCTAAGCTTAGCTAATGTTTGCATGAATGCTATGCTTAGCTGATGTTTGCATGGAGGCAAGGGGCAAGCTGCTGATAAACAGTGTGAATGTGGTTGCAGCTAAGTCCCCCATGGCCTCATGATGTCTGTCTGGGTTTGGCCAGGCTGCTGTGGAGGCTCGGGCAACTGGTACCAGTACATCCACAGGTCCTTCAAGAGGTGCGCTCCATCTCCATCCTGTCTCATGCTGCATCCACTTTGAAGCAATGCCAGGGCTTGGAAGTTTTGCCCTGCTGCATGATGTTTGCATCCTGCACGCAGGACATTGGTAGCAACAGTGAGTTACCCCCTGATACACTTCATGCTGCTTGGCCGGATCAGCTGTCGTCAGAGCATAAGCAGGGGCTGTTTGGTGCAGCCCCTGTCCTCTGCAGGAAGCAACTGCGTTTGCCAGCTCAGGCCCTTGACCACACTCTGAAGTCTACATCACAAACGCACTGCTGCACAGGCTGCTGGGTAGGTAGGTACAGGCTTGCAGGGGGGGCCGCTGACCATCTGATACTCTTGGTTCTGATACATGCAGGAGCCATCTAAACGCATCAAGGTTCATACTTGCCACAACATGTGGCCAATTTTGTTTCTGTGCCACTTTTTGTCTTTGCTCTGCAGCGTGAAGGGGAGCTTTTGTTGATGCTGTCAACGCTGCTACCTCAGCTGCGGTTGGTCACCGACGATGCCTTTCTGCAACCAACACTGCTGCAGAGTTGCATTGGCTGCTTGTTGGCCTTGCTGGAAGCAGGTGCTAGGTCAGGCCACCTGCCGTACTCAAGTCAGGTGACTGCTGATAGCATGCGAAGTTGGAGACTGTACCTGAGCTTTGCTTACATGCTGAGCGCAAGGCCAACAACAGCTGCTGTCCTAACACGCCTCCACCGATCTATTTCTGCCCAAGAAGACAAGGCAGAGCCCAGCTCCTGTGACAAAACCCTTGTTATTGAGTGCAAAGCAGATTACTGAGCCGCTAAACAGCTCAAAATTGCCTATGCCTGTCCTCTTGCACTGACTAGATACTTGAATGCTTTACATGAATGTATGATGGATGTGAATGTGCATGCAGGACACCATCTGGAGCATGCTTGCAGCCACACCTGGCGTCTGTTCTGCTGTTCGACGCCCTGTGACTGATTTTGATGACCCCAAGACCCTGGGGCTGCCGCGACTAACCCCAGATGAAGCATCAGATGCCCTGTTGTCACTGTCAATGCAGATGTGTGAGATAGCAAATCTTTGGCCAATGTTTGGGCAGCAAATTTTCCCATTTTGGGTGGAGCAATGGTGGCTGGGCGTCAGCCAGCAGTTTGACCGGGCTGTTCATTATTCAGATAGTGAGTGGTTGCAGAACCCGCTCAAGAATGCCCTGGACTCCAAAATATATCTGGCAATGATATGTAAGCTCTTGTCTGCTGCCATGCTACAGTTGTGTGACACTGATGCTGTGAAACAAGGTCGTCACTGCATCCGACGCTGACAAGGCACACTCAAGTTCTGCAGCTGTTGTGGCTGTACTGATGATCAGCTGTGAACCATGTTGTTTGAGCTTGCTTGGCAGTTGTACTGGTAGTATAGGACGTGAGCATATGCATATCAGACGCGCATTGTATCAAGCTGTGTATGTCAAACAGTATGCTGCTGCTCTTTGCTTGCAGCTTACACAGCCTTGCTTGATGCACTGACAGCATACAGCATCAGTTGCTCTCTACGCATGCTCCTCAGTTGCCAAAGCCTTGCATGACACAGCAGATCTTTGCATGCACAAGCCCCCCCCCCCTGTGTGCTGTCTGAAGCCCTGATGTGGAGTGGCATGCTGCAGCTCATACACCTGAGATGCAGCTTTTGGAGAGGACACAGATGCCCTCAGACTCAGACTCAAACCCAAAATTAGTACTGATAAGGGCGGCTTCTGCGTTGCTGTATACCTTGTTAGCAGGAGTGGTAGATCTAGCAATGGCACAGGTGGTTGCTGACAAGCTAGAAAGGTTCATTGCACAGATCAGATCCTCAGCCCTCCAGCACATTCGTAACACAGCTCGGGTCCATCAGGAGCACCTAAATGATACTGCATCTGCTGGCATAAAGGAACTTGTGCTCAGCCAGCAGCAGCAACTGGCTGACCTACTAGCGGGCGTGGACGTCACCAAGACAACAGTTGGTGCGCAATGTACCCACTCTCATGTCTTCATGTGTTGTTGAGCAGTGCCTGCAGAGTATAGTGCAACACTAGCAGCTATCGTGCCCATTAGATCCTGTTTGCAGTGTGTGGGTTTGCTGCATCCTTGCAGGATCATCAGGTCTTGAGCGCAGAGTGTTTCATCCTTGTACTGCAAGGGTACTGAGCTACCGACCAACAGCCCTGCTGCTGTTTCATGTCCCACCTGATTTGCTTTGCACATTTTGCTGCATGTCAGTATAGCAGCATGCATGTCTTGTTTGTGACTGTGCTGTGCTTACCTTAGTAAGTGATGAACTGCATGTGACCAGCAGGTTCAGTGCTTTCCTGCCTGGATGGACTGCGGTCTGACATCAGATGGGAAGCTCTGTTGGAAGGGATGAAGAGCTTGCCTGGCAGCGAGTTTGGTGGTACCAGCACACAGCAGAATGTCAGCAAATACATGACCTGCCTTGGCAGAAAGCAGTGGCTGCTTCCCTCCACCATTGCCCACATTGAACGCTACCTGCTAAACTCCACACAAGCAGTAAGCAAAGCCTGACAGATCTTCACACCAGCAGCATGCACCATTGAGCAAGTGTGGTCACTCACTGTTGCACATTGGTGTTCCCCACTTTCAGGAGAGTGTCATTGCATGGCATTTGAGCATGCTACTCTGCATCTATTCACCTTAGACCGCTGAAGCACTAATCATTCTTCCAGCACCTGGAGCATAAGCATCACCTCCTGCATTGATGGCATCACGCTGCTGAACAAGACTTTGTCACAAGGACTGCCTTGCCAGGTTGCTTGGTCTAAGAAAGGGGAAAAAACAGAAGACTATGTCTTTTGGCGTCAATTTAATGAGAAGCCGAGAAATTGCTTGGTCTAATACAGGCTACGCTCCAGACAGAGGCCTCTGCCTCAAGAGCTGCCCAGCAGCTACTAGCCGAGGAGGACCAGGCAGCTGCTTCGGCTGCTGCTAAGAAGGCCAAGAAGAAGCAGCGGCAGAAAGCCAGGAAGCAGCTGACATGCAATGAGCTTACAAGTGTTGAAGAGGCTCCTGTCGAGAGTACAGCAGCCCCAGCTGTGGTCACTGCTTTCACCCAGGCTGCAGCAGATTGTACTCACAGCCATCAGCTTACCGATGCCCACACCTCAGCAGCAGCAGTAGCAGCAGCCACTGCTGTTGTGGACGTGCACAGCTCTGCAGAAGCTCTCCAGCCATTGGATACAGGGCAGACCACAGGGAGTGTGGCTAGTAGTACTCCCCAGGGCCAAGCATCCAAGGATGAGCAGCATGATGCTGCCTTCCTGCAAAGCCTGTTCTGCTGTCCCATACTCAAGGTCAGTCTGCAACACCTGCTGCCTACAAACGCTGCCAGTAAACATGAAAATCCTGCTGCTGTTTCATACACAAGCTTGCCAGATGCTCATATCTGCACATTGACAGCATGGTCCACGCACTCTTCAGTTAGTAATCACAACAGGTGTTTGTCAAGCGGTTGCCTACCTTTGATGGGAAATACACAGCGTGGCACTACAAATGTTTGTCTGTTGCTGGACAGGCAGCCATGATTGACCCGGTGATTGCTGCTGATGGGCACACCTATGAGAGGGTCGCCATTGACCAGTGGCTGCAGCATCGTGACATATCCCCAGTCACAGGGAGCGCCCTGGCACACACGCGCCTTGTGCCCAACGTTCTCATCAGAAAGGCAATTGCGTGTCAGCAGCAGCAGCCACAAAAACGCGACTGACAGGGTGGAAGTGTTGGTCACTTGCTCAGCAGAGATGCTGGTGGGGGACTTGTCAAGCAGATGAGAGATGCGAAGCAGGCAGCTGTTCAAGGACCCAGGTGTTATGCCCAAAGGGCATACTGTACTGGTATGCGTCCATCTGCAGCAGTGACAGTTTGCATGTTGCCTGTGGTCAAGTTTGCAGGAACTCTCAGTGCACTCGTAGGGCTTGCGTGTACTCTAGCCATCATGCAAGGCAGAAGGAGAGCAAGTCAGCAAATCGGACCAGTACAGCTGCCCTGTTGTTGTCAGATGTTGCTGTCAAATGTGTGTGTGAAGGTCACAAACGTGTCTTTCTGTAGTATGCGATAGTATGCGTCTTGACAGGTAAACCAACATCTGTTTTTATTGACAGTATGTGCTGCTGCAGATTGTGGACACCAAAGGAGCAGTTTGAAGCAGGGGGGTCCTATGGCTGTGCCAATTGGCGTCATGTGTTTGCATGGTATTGGTCCATGTCAGCGATTGTTATACTGCAGGCTTGATTCCATGGTGCATTTGAAGCATCAAGCTAGATAAGTTATGCAGCTTATAGGTTTTACATGCATACTAAGCAGCATTTTAGGCAACAGGTATGTGAAGTGATTTGCTGCAAGATAGAAGCAGATGCAGCTTTCTTCCAGCGGACATGTATGGTGTCAACATGCTCTTTACAATGTAAGCAGTCAGTCACAGCCAGGTGTCACTGAATATCTGACTCAGGCACAGGAATCAAAGCTGCACTGAACAGGCAGAACGAAAGATCAGCTACTGTTGGGGATTGGGCAGAAGCAGAACTCACTTCAGAATGCAGATCAGATGACTGTCAAACTTGGCACTTCCAATCAGACTGCAGAAGTAAATATACCTGATAAGCAAACAATCAGTACAGCACACTCAAATGATGTCTGGCAAGGTTAGCAGCTACAGCCCCACCCCCCCCTCCCTTTAACAAGCAGGCCCCTCAACAACCCTAGTTGTGACGTACGTCAGGGGTCGTTACCCTAGGGCAGTCCATCTCACATCATTGTGCCTCCTAGATACAGTGAGTGCTACAAAACATCAATACTTCAGACTGAATCCTCACAGCAAAAGGGATGCCCATAACTTCAGCTGACTGTCATGCTCATGTGCACAAAGTGCATGAGGCACGCAGCGTACTGTTACTTGAGTACACCGCTTGTACGAGCTTCCGCATGGCACAAGTGGTACATGGGCGTGGGGAGATCAGTCCACCACAAGAAGGGGTTGAATGTAGAATATGATTCCTTTGTCTTGATCAAAGTCAAGCAACTTCCTGGTGTGTGCAGACTTGAAGTGTTCAGCATAAGCTGCTTGACTTGTCCATCTGCCAAAGATATAAAAGGTGACATTGTCAGTAACAGGCTTCAGCAAATAGTAATCCTCGCAACCTTCCTCCTTCTGAGTTTCTGCATCATCAACGGCCATGCAGCATTTCACTTCTTTCATCACTGTGAGTTTTGGTGCAAAGAATTGCAGATTTGATCCATGAAGAAATTTGTGCATATGCAACCAAGAAGTATACAACAACAATGGCTCAGTGCTTGACGGGCTGCCATTCAGTCATAGTCACACAATACACAAAGGAACCAAAATTAAAGGTCAAAGTGAACATGACCCATCTTTTCACTTTGTCTGACTGGCACGTTCTTGTCAGAAATGCGTTTGCAAGAACAAAGGCCCAGCTGGAAAGGACGCTGGAGCAATACCTACCTTCTTTGACGCTTTGGAAGACCTCGATGAACTCCTTCTGTACCGGAGGCGGCACAAGGTACTTGATGAGAACATTCGACGCATCGGAGTCAGCAACAGTATGTGCTTCAGTCCGCCCCTGCATCATTCGAGCCCGTCAATGCCGGGAGTTGCTAGGTGTCCTTTTCGCCTGTGGAGACCATGGCCGTGCACACGAGAATCCTCATGGCCGCAAGCGCTACGTCTTAGCAGCTGCCGCCACGGTTTTTCCGCTGAATAGCTTTGCAACATGACTGGCGTACAATATGCTACGACTAGGCTTTGTCAGACAGGTCAGAGCGATGTCCGCAGGCGTTGATCCATGTATCAAGGACTACAATGAGGTAAATGCGCGTAGACTGTACTTATGGCTGACTCAAACGACATCACATCAAAGTCTTCGTACCTGAAACGACATCAAGATGTCTTCGGCTTCGTTGGCCTGAAACCCCGCAGACGTGTCGTGCATGGCCGCGTGGCCTGTTGCGCAGAGACAAATCAGGAGGAAAATAACAGCGTTGCTGTGCCCCATCACAAGCAACTTTCACGCAGTAAGGATTCCAGCTCCATATCGGTCGCGCGAAGCCTGGCAATTGTGGTAATCAGGTATCAGGATAGCAGCGTAAATCGAAGTGCTCTGTGCATGCATGTGACGGGATTCTGGCGAATATGTGTCAAACTGTCAATTTGAATGGATCACAGCTGGGCCCGTGCTGCAAATGGGACCCGCATGTGCATCATGTGAGGCACTACAGTTTGGATCAGGCATGCCCTATCTCTCAAACTCGAGGAAAGGTGTGATCGGAAGAAAGGGTGCAGGATCTAACACACATTACGAACATCTGGATCCTTAAACAGAAAATAAAACATCCCATCATCCTAAAATATATCTTTGAGATACGACTTGGGATGATGACTTTGCAAGGCAGACATCATACATATAGACATCATACATACAAACAAACAGATCCCTGCATCCCACGTGATCCCTTGCTAATGCTTAGCGCAGGAAGGGTCCCATCATCAGCACATGAAGCAGATGTCCTATCCTAAACTGCCCTAACCTAATGGGTTGAAGGAAGTCTGCTGTCTCTTCATTTCTGCAGTTTGCCGCGTCTTTGCAGCAGATGACCTTGGAGACGGCACAGCCTTTGCCTCGGCTTGCTGGGTTTTGGGTTCGTTCACAGGCTTTTTGCTACTCTGGCCACCAGGATCAGTGCTTTGCAATTCAGCAGACCTGCTTTCATGTCTCAGCCCC
>JAABUK010002927.1_pt1 | contig 29770 bp, 31 predicted proteins | sample 5559141 | NCBI WGS metagenome assembly JAABUK01 (sample SAMN10711869, study PRJNA513367) | rock metagenome | isolation source: Antarctica rocks | place: Antarctica: Victoria Land, Pudding Butte nord | collected 2016-01-03
TCCACGCCGATCTCGACACCGTGCGGGTCTCGTGCGCCGGCACCCTGGTGGGGGCCCTACCGACGGTGCTGGTCGAACCACCAGACGATCACCGACCCGCCCACGTCCTCACCGCAGCCGGGCTACGCACCGCATTCCAGGCCCGCATTACCGCGATGAGCGGACCACCACCAAAGCCGGCGACCGGTGCCGTACCAGGTATTAAGGGCTCTTTCAGCGAAGGGTGGTGATCGCTGGGTGACGCGTATGTCCGCGACGGTTCATCCCAATCTTGTGAGAGGGCCAGCTGCCGCCCAGCTCAGCCAACGTTGGTGTCCACTGCGGCTGCCTCAGTTCTAGGTTCCGGCCGGTTGTAGAAGGTCTATAGGGGCCCCGGAATCCCAAGACTGAGCGAGGGCGTCGATCGAGAACCACACAGGTGTGCTCTCGTCGGGGCATGAAGCGTCGCCACAAGGTCGAGACCTACGAGGCCAGCGACTCCCGCGCCCTGCGACTGAGGCTTGTCGATTCGACACCGCCGTTCGACTGGTTGATCTCGGCCCAGACCACGTCGAGAGAGATGCCGAGGACCTCAGCGATCGCCGCGATCGTCGGGAAGGCGGGGGTGGGTACCCGGCCGGTCTCGATCTTCCGGAGGGTCTCCGGTGAGACGCGTGCTTCCAACGCGGTGACGAGCATCGAGCGTTCCCCCCTGGCGCGACGCAGGAGGGCGCCGAGGCGCTGCCCGCGCTCGACCTCTTCGGGTGTGAGCGGCAACCGGACCATGGAACCAATAATAGTACCGTTATACTTTGCCCGGGATAGTTATTGGAGGCCAAAGGAAGGGACGGCATGATCGAGATCCTGAGCCCCACCGAGGTACCCCGAGCGAGGGTCACCGGCGCCCTGGTCGCTGACGTACTGCAAACCCTGAAGAGCCGTAGCACGGTCGGCACGAACCTCCTGGACATCGACCGGTGGGCCAAGGCCATGATCATCGAGGCAGGAGCACTGTCCTGTTACGTGGACTACGAGCCATCCTTCGGACGCGGGCCGTTCGGCCACTACATCTGCACGTCGGTCAACGACGCTGTGCTCCACGGACTGCCACACGACTACGCGCTTGCCGATGGCGACCTGCTGTCACTCGACTTCGCCATCTCCAAAGGGGGCTTCGCTGCAGACTCTGCAATCAGCTTCATTGTGGGCGAATCAAAGCCCCCGGAGAGCGTCGCGATGATCAGCGCAACCGAACGCGCATTGAGCGCAGGGATAGCCGCTGCCGGACCCGGAGCTCGCATCGGCGACATCTCCCATGCCATCGGCGCCGTCCTCAGCGAGGCTGACTACCCGATCAACACCGAGTTCGGAGGTCACGGCATCGGATCAACGATGCACCAGGACCCGCACGTTTCAAACACCGGACGGCCTGGGCGTGGATACACACTCCGTCCTGGGCTGCTGCTCGCACTGGAGCCGTGGGTCATGGCGGACACCGCCGAGCTCGTCACTGAAGCCGATGGCTGGACGCTTCGAAGTGCGACAGGCTGCCGGACTGCACACAGTGAGCACACGATCGCCATCACCAGCGACGGAGCCGAGGTCCTCACCGTGGCGAAGTAGACGCAGCCATGAGGTGTGAGCCAGCCGCGTCCTACGATGCCGGCGCTCCGCCGGATCAGCCCTGCGCGTTAAGCTGCTCGCGGCACCCCGGCAGCTGGCCCAAGGCGCGGGTGGGGGACAGGTCGTGGACGCAACCATCGTTGTACCGCACGCCGGCTAGATGAGCCACGAGATCGCCCTGGCCATGCGCACACGCATGGCCACCGGCCGCCTGGCGCAGACCGTCCACGCCTACCCCACCTATGCGACGGGGGTGCGGACCGCTAGGTCGTTGTTCTTCCTGACGCTGGACGGACGGTCCGCGCGGCCGGCCCGGCCTGATGGGAGAGGAGCGTAAGCGGGCCGAAACGCCGGTGCCGCTGACGATACCCACCGAACCCAATACGCTACTAATGGCAAAGTGGTTCACGCCGACGAAATCACCGTCAGCGCGCTCCTTCCGGGGTTTGCCTGACCAGGGGATGACGATGGGCGTACTCACCCACCTGCGTGATTTCGAGCGAGCCACCCGGCCGGCCGACCCTGAGTTCGTCGAGGCCTTGGCCCGGCGATGGGACGAGTTGCCCGAGATCGTCAAGACGCCCGGGCAGGTCCTCGGCCGTCACGGCGTGGGCTGCGAGGGCACCCACGGGGTATTCCCGAAGTGCAACCTGGCCTGCACTCCCTGCTACCACTCCCGCGACGCAAACCAGGTCCGCGTCGACGGCAGCCACACTGCGGCCAACGTCACGGCACAGATGGGCATCTTGCGCAGGCTGCGCGGCCCGCGCGCGCACGCTCAGCTCATCGGGGGCGAGGTCAGCCTGCTGCCCGCCGAGGACCACGCCGCGACCCTCGCCGTCATGCGGGCCCACGGCCGCGAGCCGATGTCCTTCACCCACGGCGACATCGACCAGGACTACCTGGTGCAGCTTGCGCTCGGTCCCGATGGGCGGCGCCGGTTCGACCGGCTCTCCTTCGCCGGACACTTCGACAAGCTCATGTTCGGTCGACGGGGAATCGAGCGCCCGGCCAGCGAGGCAGCGCTCAACCCCTACCGGCAACGGTTCGCCGATATGTTCGTCCGGCTCCGACGTGACCACGGTGTCGCGTTCTTCCTAGCGCACAATATGACCGTCACCCCCGCGAATCTCGATGAGGTCGCCGCCGTCATCAGGGACTGCCACGCCATGGGCTACGGCATGTTCTCCTTCCAGCCCGCAGCGTTCATCGGCGACGAGCGGCGCTGGCACGAGGCCTACCGCGAGGCCACTCCGGATGCGGTGTGGGCCGAGGTCGAGCGTGGGGCCGGGACATCCCTGGACTACCGCGTGTTCGAGAACGGCGATGTCCGCTGCAACCGGACTGCCTACGGCTTTTATGTCGGCGACCGCTGGCTCCCCTTCATCGACAGTACCGATGCCCGGGACCTGGTCAGCCGCGACGCCTTCTTCACTTATCTGGGGCACGTTAACTTCGCCGGTACGACATCCGCCCAGCTCCTGGTCAAGCTGCTGCGCGTCATCCTGGCTCACCCTCGGGTCGTGCCGATCGCCGGTCAATGGTTCATCCGGGCCGTGCGCCGGGCTGGGGTCCGCGACCTCCTGCGGACGCGCCGCATCGCGCCCGTTACGTTCGTGATGCACCAGTTCATGGACGCCTCGGACGTGGCTCCCGCGTGGGAGCTGATGCAGCAGGGCCGGGCCAGCGAGGACCCGCGCATCCTCGAGACACAGGAGCGGCTCGCCGCGTGCCACTACGCGATGGGGCATCCGGAGAACGGCACGCTGGTGCCCGCCTGCGTCCAGCACAGCGTGCTCGACCCGGCGGAGAACGCCGAGCTGCGCCGGCTGCTGCCCATCGTGGACGTGCGCCGCGGCTCCCGTACCCGCCGTATCCGCCCCGCTGCACGCACGGACCAGCCTGCATGAGAGCGGGTCTGATCAGCGGCTCGGGGAGCTACACGTGGCCAGGGTTGGAGCACCCTCGACCACGCACGGTCACCACCGCCTACGGCGATGTCGACGTCCTCGGCTCGGCTCTCGACGGTGGCTACTACCTGACCGGCCTGCGCCGATCGACTACGGCCGCCTTCGCGATCGACGCGAGGCTGTGGGGTGGACCACACGTACTGGCCGCCGCCAAGGCGCAGCTCGCGAGGGTGGGCTGCGCCGTCTGTGGGCTGTCCGCGCTGCGTGACCTTGACACCCCCGAGGACGCTGCTGCGCTCCTGGACGACCCAGCTCTTCCCAGCGCCGTCGCTACCTGCCTTCGCCCGAGGGAGCTCTGCGCATGAGCACACCCCCCAGCGTCTCGATCATCGTGCCCGTGCTCAACGAGGCGCCCAGGGTCCGCGGTGCGCTCACCCGGTTGCGGCACGACTTCGCCGACTGTGAGGTGCTGGTCGTCGACGGCGGCAGCACCGACCGGACCGTCGAGCGCGCCGACGGGCTGGCACAGATCCTGACCACCACGCCTGGCCGTGGCAGTCAGCTCAACTACGGCGCGGCGCACGCCACCGGGAGGATCCTGTGGTTCCACCACGTCGACACTGCGGCTGCACCTGCCGCCCTGCCACAGCTGCGTGCGGCGCTGGCAGATGACCGGGTCGTCGGCGGCGGGCTGACCCTGCGCTTCGACCGGCATTCGCCGGCACTGCACTACCTGGCGTGGACGTCGAATCAGCGCGCCCGCCGACTCGGCTGGATCTTCGGCGACCAGGCGATGTTCATCCGCCGCGACGCGTTCGCGGCTGTCGGCGGGTTCCCGGAGCTGCCGCTCATGGAGGACCTGGAGATGTCCCGGCGGCTTCGACGGGTCGGCCGGCTGGTCGTGCTGCCGGCGCCCTGCACTGCGTCCTCCCGCAGGTTCGACGCCCACGGCACCTGGGCGATGGTCTTTTTCATGCAGTACCTCAAGGCGCTTCACTTCGCAGGCGCCGACCCTGCGGACATCCATCGGCTCTACCTGGCCGGACCGGCCGCCGTGCTTCCCCGCACGTTCCGCTCACCCCGCCCCGCCCGGAAGGACATCGCGTGAGCTCAGATCTCGAGGACCCACGCTCCATCGGCGCACGACTGGACCAGCTGCCCTGGAGCCGCACACACACGACCATCCTGTTCACGCTCGGCGCCGGTTGGCTCTTCGACTCCTTCGAGGTGCAGCTGTTCTCCAGCGCCGTCGGACCGCTCGGTGACACCTTCCGGGCCTCGGTCTTCGCGCGGGACGCCGTCCTGGCGGTGTGGCTTGTGGGAATCCTGGTCGGTGCCCTGCTGGGAGGCGGACTCGCCGACCGCTTCGGTCGACGGCGGCTGTTCGTCCTGACCTTGTTGTGGTACGCCGGGTTCACCGTGCTGACCGGCCTGAGCCCCGACCTGGGCTCGGTCTACGTCCTGCGGTTCCTGGCTGCGTTAGGTGTCGGCGCGGAGTACGCAATCGTTAATGCGGCCATCGCGGAGTTCATGCCGGCTCGCGTTCGCGGACGGGCCAACGCCGTGGTGATGAACTTCTGGCCCGCGGGGGCTGTCCTCGCGGCGCTGCTTGCCTACCTCCTGCTCAATCACACCTCCGTAGCGGCGGACGTCTCGTGGCGATACATGTTCGTCCTTGGCGGCCTGCTCGCCCTCGTCGTCCTGTTCTTCCGGCGGCGGATCCCGGAGTCTCCGCGCTGGCTCGCCTCCCACGGCCGCTACGCCGACGCCGAAAGCATCGTCTCCTCCCTCGAGAGGGCGTCCGGCACCTCGAGGGGCGCGCGAGACGCGGCGGCTTGCCCCGAGCCGCCAGATCCCTCTCTGGGAGCGGCGCTGCGTGAGCTGGTGCACGTCTACCCCGGCCGGCTGGCCCTGGGCGCCCTGCTCGACCTGGCCGAGGCGTTCGGCTACTACGGCCTGTTCGCGCTGCTGTCCGTCGTCGTCCTCCCGCAGGTTCACATCTCCCAGAGCCAGATCCCGTTCGTCTACATCATCGGCAACGTCGGTGCCCTCGTCGGCGGGCTGGCCATGAGCCTGGCCATCGACCGGGTCGGCAGACGTGCCACCGTCACCGCCAGCTACACCTCAGCAGCAGCCGGAGTCCTGCTCCTGGCCTGGGCCACGGCGACAGGTAGCGCAGGCTGGGTGACCGCGGCATTCGTGGTGGCCAACGCCGCCGCGACCGCCGCCTGGACCTCTGCCTACCCCACCTTCACCGAGCTCTTCCCGACCCACCTGCGCGGTGCCGGCGTCGGGACATCGGTCGCCGTCGGCCGGGTCGGCGCGATCGTGGGCACGCTGCTGCTGCCCACTCTCGCAGCCTCGATGGGGGCGACCGTCTCCTACGCGCTGGTCGCCGTGTTCTGGCTCGTCGGGGTTGCCGCGATGGCCATCTTCTCGGCCACCGGCGGTCCTGAGGCGGCGCGCAGCCCCCTGGAGAGGGTCAACCGCGTAACCGCCCTGGCCGGGATCGGGAAGCAGCCGTGACGGCTCCTGTCAGGATCGGCGTCTGCGGCGGTCCTTACGGCAACCCCTATGCGCTCGAGGCCTTCGTAGCCGATGCCAGGGCCCGCGGGTGCCAGCAGCTCTACTGCCTGGGCGACCTCGGCGGGTTCGGCGCCGAGGTGGACGAGCTCTGGCCGATCCTGACCGCCAACGACATCAGCTGCATCGCCGGCAACTACGACGTCGCCATCGCCCGCGCCGATCCGGACTGCGGGTGCGGCTACCGCGACCCCCGCGACAACGCCTACTCGCAGCTGATCTACGACCACACGCTGGCCGGCACCAGCCGGGCGTTCGCCGGGTGGATGGGCAGGCTGCCCGTCGAGCGCCGGTTCGAGCTCGGCGGGCTCCAGGTCCACCTGGTGCACGGTTCCCCGCTGATGCTCAACGACTTCTGGTGGGAGTCCCTGCCCGTCGAGGAGCATCGGCGCAGAGTCGCCGCCAGCGGCGCCGACATCATCCTCTGCACCCACAGCGGGCTGCCGTGGCAGCGAAGGCTCGGCGACGCCGTGGTCGTCAACGTCGGCGTCCTGGGCAAGCCCGCGAACGACGGCCGGACCGACGTGCGATACGCCGTCGTGGACGTCGCCGGTGGCGTCGCATCGGCCGAAATTGTCCGCCTCGACTACGACTGGCCGGCCCAGGCTGCGTCGATGCGGGCCGCCGCACTGCCGGAGCCGTTCGTTGAGACCATCGAGACCGGCTGGTGGACCACCTGTCTGGAGTCTCTGCCGCCGGTCGAGCGGTCCCGTGGCAAGTTCCATCTTTACCGCAGCACTCTGCCCACCGCATTCCGCGCCGCCGCCGACGGCTGGGGCGACGTCACCGTACACGTGGACGACAGCCGCCCGGTGATCCCGTTGTTCGGGTCGACCTGGTTCCCCACCCGGTTGTGGGTATATACCAACTTCCACTGCAACCTCGGCTGCGATTACTGCGCCGTCGCCTCGTCACCGCGCGCGGCGCCGCGATCCCTGACCGCCTCCTCTTTCCGCGGGCTCGTGGATGAGGCAGTCAGTGAGGGCTTCACCGAGATATACCTCACCGGTGGCGAGCCTTTCCTGCATCCCGACATCGTCGACATGCTCGACTACGCCAGTGCCCGCCTGCCGACGGTCGCGCTCACCAACGCCATGCTCCTGCGCGGACGCCGCGGCCGCCGCCTCGGTGAGCTGGCGGGACGTCCGCTGGTCATGCAGACGTCCCTGGACGGGGCGCTGGCCGAGACGCACGACCTCCACCGTGGCGCCGGGTCCTGGGTCCGGACCGTTGACGGCATCCGGCACCTCGTCGACCTGGGCCTGGTTCCGAGAGTCGCCCTGACCGAGACCGACGAGAACCGCGCCGAGGTGCCCGATGTCGCCCGGCTGCTGGAGGGCCTGGGGGTGCCCAGCGACGGCTTCGCTGTGCGCCCCCTGCTGCGACGCGGCTCGTCCGATCAGGGCCTGTTCATCAGCGAGGACAGCAGCATCCCCGAGCTGACCGTTAGCGCCGAGGGCCTGCACTGGCACCCCGCCGGCGCTGATCTGGCGACGAGCCCAGACATGCACCTCGCCGGACCGGGAACCACGCTGACCGAGGGCAAGCGCCGCGTCATTGAGCGGTTCTTCCAGGCGCGCCTGAACGATGGAAGCCTGCCCGATGCCATCCACTGCGCCATCTGAGCAGACCGCTGACCGCACGTCGGCCAGCAGATGAAGGAAGCGAAACCGTGCCAAAGCTCGAGCGGGTCTCGATCGACATCAGCGATATCCGACTGGTCGACACCGCACGCCGAAATTTCGGCATGGGGGCATTGAGCGGCGTCAACGTGCTCGTCCTGATGCGTCATCGGCATTGACTGCCCTGCCAACAGCACCTGGTTCAGGTGCAGCAGACATTGCGCGACCGGCGGATCGGCTTGGTGCTCATCGGATTCAGCCCGCCGGAACGGCTGGAACCCATCGCCAGGCACCTAGGTTGGCACGGCCTCGTCCTCGGCGACCCGGACCTCGCGCTCTATCGTCGGCTCGGCATCGGACGGGCTCGATGGTGGCGAATTTACTCGCCCGGGACGCTGCGCCAATATGCGCGTCACCCTCGCCGAATCACCCGTCCGGCCGTTGCCGAGGACATCCGTCAACTCGGTGGCGACGCGATCACCCGCAATGCCACCGTGGTGGCGCTCTGGCGCCCCCGCACCCCCAACGACCGAACAACCGCCGCGGACCTCCTTAAACGAGCGACGGCGGAGGCCGGCGGGCTGCGTAACTCGTTGGGGGCAGCGGGCCCTGAGCTCGGCGGGTGACACAAGCACGCCAGACCACCGCCAGCGAGAACCCCGCCTTCCCGGAGAAGCAGCGCCTGCGTGCTGGGAGAGTAGGTGCCGCGGCGCGGCGCTTGATCAGCGCGGTCCTTTATAGCCCATTGATCGTCCCCGCCAGAGCGTTATCGAAGCTGTCCCCAACGAGCCAACGGATGCAGCGATGCCGGCTTCGGCGAGGCGCTCGGCGTAGCGAATCGCTCGAGCAGCGGTCAGCTCAGTTGCGTTGAGCAGACGATTCCCAGCAGCGGCCGGTAGCCCTCCCCCCGCGATCAGCGCTCCACCGGTTGACAAGCAGGGTTCCGTCGAACGCGATCGTGAGGCTGGGGATGGTCACGTACTCCCGTTCTCCTACTACCGCTAGTGCCCCCTGGCGGCTGTCGTCCACGCATGAACACCTCCAGCGCCAGGAGCCGCGCGCCGTAACGCGCCCCACGCGTCCTACCGGCGCACAGTCGTGCCGTCGACCACCCGATGGTGAACACGCTCGCTCTCAACTCCGCGGCGAAGGTGCTTCGAAAACTGGTGGCAGGTGCAGGATTCGAACCTTCGAAGCTCTCGCAACGGATATACAGACCGCACCACCTAACCCGCTGACCGGCGCAAACGCCTGACCCAGCGAAAGATCCGCAAGCATTCCGCACGGCGCAGCCCGACACCACCGGCCATCGTCGACGACACCCCGGGCCGCGAAGACGTTATCCTCCGCTCCGTCAAAGCGCAGCCCCGATGCCACCGGGGCTCTTACCGACGGCGGGCTATGCGAGCGCCACCACTTTTCGTAGTGCGCTTAATCGGGGGAGGTCCGCTCCGCGTTCCGGCATGGCATCGGCTGCTCCGGCTGGCCGCGGACGGGCCGGTTACCCCAGCCGCCGGGCGGCCAGTGACCCAGACCCGAGTGCACGCAGGCAGCAACTGTTCCGCAGTGTGCCGAGCGACAGCTGGAGTGCGCTACTCGGTTCGGGTCTCACGGAGCCCTGGCACAGCATCGGCCCCAAGCGGGGGACGCCGACCCCGACTTGAACCCTCACTCAGACGCCCAACAGCTCGTGCTGCAGCGCGACGTCAGACAGAAGATGGTCGGTCTGCAGTTTGCGTACGATCCGTCCCTTGTCCATGACGTAGGCCACCTCAGCGACCGACGCCGCAAACTCCAGGTTCTGTTCCACCAGGACGACAGTGATGCCGCGGCGATGGTTGATGTCCTTGATCTCCCTGGCGATCTGTTGCACGATCGAGGGCTGGATTCCCTCGGAGGGCTCGTCCAGCAGGAGCAGGTCAGGCCGGGTGACCAGCGCTCGGCCGAGCGCCAGAATCTGCTGCTGGCCACCGGAGAGGGAGCCGCCTGGCTGGTCTCGCTTCTCGGCCAGGATCGGGAACTGCTCGAGCAGCTCGTCGACGATCTCCTGCCATCCGGGTTTCTGCGCTGCATACCCTGCCACCCGGAGGTTCTCCTGGACGGTGAGCTCGGCGAAGATCTGCCGCCCCTGGGGGACGTAGGCGACACCTCCCCGGGCACGCTGGTAGGCCTTCTGCTTTGTCACCGGCCGACCGGCGATGGAGATCTCCCCGTCGCTGACCGGGATCTCGCCGGTGACCGCGCGCAGCAGCGTCGTCTTGCCCACGCCGTTGCGCCCCAGCAGAGCGACGAGCTGTCCGTTGTCGACCTCGATCGAGATGTCGTGGAGGACGGGCGTGCGACCGTAGCCCGCCGAGACGTCACGCAACTGGAGCATCGGTGACAGCCCTCCCGAGGTAGATGTCGAGTACCTGTTCGTCGTGGCGCAGCTGTTCGATGGATCCGCGGCGGAAGACCTGGCCTTGGTGAAGCATCACGACGTCCGAGTCCAGCTGGCGGACGAAGTCCATGTCGTGCTCGACGACCACGACGGTCGCCTCGCGGGCCAGCTCGTGGACTAGGCGCACAGTCCGACTGGTCTCCTCGCGGGTCATTCCGGCCGTCGGCTCGTCCAGGAGCACCACCTCGGGATGGCCGGCGACGACCATGGCGATCTCGAGCCACTGTCGCTGGCCGTGGGCGAGGCCGCCGACGAGTTTCTCCTGTTCTCCGGCGATGCCGAAGTCGTCCAGCACGCCGTCGGTGACCCCATCGGCCTCGCCGACCGAGCGCTTCTTTGCATAGGCCGCCAGCCAGACGTTCTCGCGGATACTCATCTCGTTGTAGACGCTGGGCACCTGTGTCTTGATGCCCAACCCCAGCTGCGCGCGCTGGTGGGGCTGCAGGTGGGTGATGTCCCGCCCATCCAGCACGATGGTCCCGGACGTCACCGGGTAACGGCCGACCAGAAGGCTGAAGAAGCTGCTCTTGCCTGCGCCGTTGGGTCCGAGCAGCGACGTCACGGTGCGCGGGGGGAACGTGGCCGAGACGTCCCTGACTGCGTGGACCCCACCGAAGGACTTGGTCACGTTGGTCGCCACCAGCTCGCCGCGGTCCCCGGCACGGTGCTCGGCGAGGTCGCTGGGCACGGCGCTTGTTGTGGTGGGGCGTCGGCCGACGCGGAGGCCGATTCGCCGCAGGCCGGCGAAGACGGCCGCCATGATCCCCTCTGGCGCAACCAGCACGACCAGGATCATGATGCCGCCCAGGACGATGGGCGTCAGCCCTCCCCCGGTGCCGCCCATGACCGTCTGAATCTCCTGGGTTACGACCGCGCCAAGGAAAGCCCCGAACAAGGAGCGGCGGCCGCCAACCAGCGCCCAGATGATGACCAGGGCAGCCTGCTGCAAGTTGAACACGGCGGGATTGGCGAACTGCCCCCAGGCGGCGAGCTCGCCGCCGGCCAGACCGGCTACGACTCCCCCGATGACGAATGCAGCCAGCCGCACGCGCCGGACGTCGTAACCGAGCAGCTGGGAGCGGAGCTCGTTGTCGCGCACGGCCACCAGAGAACGTCCGAACGGTCGACGCAGGAGCTGGTCGAGCAGGAACACGATGACCGCCGCGAGCGCGACGACGAAGATCAGTTGGAACCCGGCGTTCAACGGCGCGGATGCCGAGCCGAGCGCGGGGATCCCGCTCATGCCGTTGTACCCGCCGAGCAACGCGGAGCCGACGTGGTACTGCGGGGACCCGGTGCTGGACATGAACGTCAGGAATACCAGGGTGACGGCCAAGGTGATGATGCCGACGTACAGCTCGCCGACGTTGCCGTAGAAGATGAAGTAGCCGAGGAACAACGCGAACAGACCCGCTACGGCTCCGGCGATCAGCAGGGAGGAGAAGGTCTCTCCCGTGCTCGGCGAGAGGTTGATTGCCGCGATGCCGTAGGCATAGGCGCCGATCCCGAACAGCGCGCCCTGGCCGAAGCTGAAGATTCCTCCGTAGCCCCAGACGAAGGTCAGGCTGACCGCGAGCTGGCCGAAGATGATCCACAGGGACCACTGCTGAGCCAAGAAGGAGGAGGAGCCAGCGCCTACGGCCGCTGAGGCGAGAACAGCGAGCACGGTCAGGCCGATACGGCCGGGGAGCGACCTGCAGGTGTCGAGAACGGAGTTCATAGTGCCCTCTCAGGGACGGATCTGCAGGCCTAGAACCGTCGGCCCCACTTGCCGCTGATGCCGTTGGGCATGAAGCGCAACAGGACGATGGCCACGATGAGCAGAGAAATGGAGCCAAAGAAGGCCGTGGAGAAGTTGGAGACCAGGCCTTGGACGCCGCCGAGCAGCGCCGACGCGGATGCCGTGCCGGTGAGGACCGCGGCACCTCCGGAGATCACGGTCATGAACGCGTTGCCGACGTACTGCTGGCCGAAGGTGGGGACCACGCCGGCCAGAGCCGAGAGGAGCGCACCGCCCAACCCGGCCAGGGCGGCTCCGAAGCCGAAGGTCAGCATGTTGACCCGGCGCACGTCGATGCCGACCGCTGCCGCCATAATCGGGTCCAGCGTGGCAGCCCGCGCCATCACGCCGTACCGGGTCTTGGTGAACACCACGTAGACCAACCCGAGCATCCCCAGGGCGGCCAGGTCCACCACGAGGGAGAAGTCGGAGAAGGAGTACTGGCCGATCCTGAACGATCCCAGCGGCGTGGGCAGCGAGTGCGTGCTCGTGCCGAAGATGATCGTCACGACCTGGATCATGATCAGGCTCAACCCCCAGGTGGCCAGCATCATGGCCGCCAGGCGCCCGTAGAGGAAGCGGATCAGGCAACGTTCGATGAAGATGCCGAAGATGCCGACCGACAGGGCGCCCAAGACGGCGGCGACCCAGAACCCCACCCCGAGTCGGTAGAACGTCACGGTCATGTAGGCGCCGAGCATGAGGAACTCGCCGTGCGCCAGGTTGATCAGCCCCATCATGCCGAAGATGACCGCGAGGCCGACCGACACGATGACCAGCAGCGCGATGCTGTTGAGGATGGACAGCACGACGGCTGTGACGTGCGACAGATCCATGTGGACTCCTAGCAGAGCCGGCCGGGTTTTCGACCCGGCCCGGCTCTGTATGAAGGGGGCTTAGGACAGGCTGAATTGCTTGTTGACGTCGGGCTTGGCCTGGAGGTCACAGACGGACTGCTCCCACTTGGGCTGCACCTGGGGGCTCGTCTTGACGATGTCGAACGTGTGCGAGGCGTTGGTCTTAGCGATGTGCACGTCGTAGACGCTGTGGTGGGTCTTCGGGTCGATGCTGACCGGACCGCCCGGGCCGTCGAATTTGATCCCGCTCTCTAGGGCCGCGGTCACCTTGACCCCGTCGGTCGAGCCGGCCTTCTTGACCGCCTCGGCGTACATGTGGATGCCGTTCCAGACATCGACGTCCTGAGCGGTCGGCTCCTGGTAGCTCGCACCGTTGGCCTGGTGCCAGAGCTTCTTGAACGCCGCGTTCTCCGGCCGGGCCAGGGCCGCATAGTAAGAGGCTGCCACGAAGATGTTGTGTGCCTCCTTGGGGTCCAGCACGACATGCTCGCTGCTGAGCCCAAAGGTCTCGGACAGGATGGGGGTGCTCTGGTTCAGCCCGGCCGAGGCGTATGCGCGGTAGAACGCTACGTGGTTGGTGCCAACGAGCATCGACGCGACGAGGTCCGGCTTGGCGGCCTGGATGTGGTTGATGATGGAGTTGAAGTCCGACACGTTGAGCGGGACGAACTCGGTGTTGACGACCGTCCCACCGGCTTGCTTGGTCAGTCTCTGCACCCACTTGGCGGCGTTGTGCCCGAAGTTGTAGTCAGCCGCGACGACGTATACACGGGGACCGTACTTCTTGATACCGAACGGCATCAACGGCGAGATCGTCTGGTCAAGCGTGGCACCGTTGAGGAAGGCGTCCTTGTCGCACACGCCACCCTCGTAGGGCTCGTTGTACAGGTACAGCGTCTTCGTACGGTCGGTGACTGGGCGGACGGCCTCGCGCGATGCGCTGGTGATGCCGCCCATCACGACGTCGACCTTGTCCTTCTCGGCGAGCTGGTTCGCGTACTGGGCGTACTTGCCGTTGTCGGACTGCGGGTCATAGCTAACCAGCTGGAGCTTGCGGCCGAGCACGCCGCCGTGGGAGTTGACGTCTGCGACGGCCATCTGGGCGGACTTCTGCATCGGTTTGCCCGCGAGGTTCAGCTCGCCGGTCTGGTCCAGCAGCATGCCGATCTTGATCGGACCGGTGGTTTTGGTGCTGCCGGACGAGGCGTTGCTGAAGGCGCCGCCCGAGCAGGCGCTCAGCGTCGTACCGGTCAGTAGCGCCAATGCGGCGACGCCCAGCCGTGCGGGGCGACGCCGCCAGATCATTGAAGCCATCAGTGGGCCTTTCAGGAAGGAAAGAAACGGGGGAACGCTGAGGGATCGGGGCAGTGGGGCGGAGACTCGCCAGTGTGGCTTCGTCGCCACACGCCACTTTGACCGCTGTTCGCCGCAATTGTGACGGCCACCCACCCGGCTGTCAATATTTTAGTAGCCATTCGTTCATTTAACTGATGTGGGACATCGGCAAGCGGCTCTCAGGACTGGAGCGCCCGCTCTTGCGGCGAGAGCAGGATGAACTGCTCTACCGCTTCGTCGTGACCGCCGATGGGATCCTGCCGGGTGGCCATAATGGCGATGAACGGCATCAGCTGTCGGCGGGCGACCTCGTAGACGCGCCGTAGCTCGGCCACCGGGTCGGGATGCTCGTCAACGCGCAGGTCGAGGTAGGGGTACTCCTCGACCGCGTATACCTTCACGGCTGCCGACTGCCGCCCCCGCTTGTCTCCGCCCACCGCCTGCCCGGCCTCCAGCGCCTGCACCAACCGCTCCGGGAGGTCCAGCTCCTCAGTGGACGTGAAGCTGTCCCCCATCGCCTCGAGCGTCGCTCCGCCGGTGAGCATGTTGCCCTGGATGCTGTAGCCGGGACCGGTCATGTCCCCGAACCAGGGCGTGCAGCCTGAGCCGCTGTGCACTGCGGCGAAGCCCTGGCCGTCGACCACGGCGAGCTGGCGCATGTCCGCGCCGGGGTCCTGGCTGATCAGCCGATGCACAACCTCCGGCGCGCTTAGCCCCTGCTGCAACAGAGCCACGGCGTCGATGCCGAGGTAGGGGTTGACCCAGGCCTGGGTGGCGACAGCTCCGATCCGGGGTCCGCCGAACGCGCAGATCGCCCCGACGGCGGGAACGGCGGTGGACACCGCCACGCCGGACATGCCCGTCCGGGGGCAGAAGGCGGCGATGGAGAACGTCATAGTCGTCTCTTTTCCGATGGGCAGGCGATGCTGGCGGCTAGAAGGACGGGGGCGTCATCGCTCCGATCAGCACGGCGTCGTGCGAGGCCTCGTTGCGGTACCAGTGCGGAAGCGAGGAGTCGTAGGTCAGCGAGTCGCCTTCGACCAGGTCGTATGCGGTGCCGTTGATGGACACGTGAAGCTGGCCCTGCAGCATGGTGACGCACTCCTCACCGGGATGCATGAACGGCGCGGCCTCGTTGTCCCAGCCCGCTGCGATCTGGGCTCGTACCACGCCCAGCTGGCCGCGCATGTGTGGAGTGAGCAGCTCGTAGACCAGGTTGTCCTCCGCGACCTCCAGTCGTCGCCGAGCATCATGGCGCACCAGGGCGCCGGTCTCGTCGTGGGCGTCGAAGAAGCGCCCGACCGGGACTCCGAGGGCCTGGGAGAGCTTGATCAGGGTGGTCAGCGACGGATTGCCCTGGCCCCGTTCGATCTGGCTGAGCAACCCGGGGCTGAGATCCGCCATGGTCGCTAGCGTGGCGATGCTGTAGCCCATGTCGCGACGCAGCTGCAGGACCAGGGCGCCCGCCGCCGTCACCGCGCGCTTGGCCTGGTCCTCCGCAATCACTGGGCCGTTCCCGACGCGGACGTCGTCGTCCAAGTTGAGTTCCATTCCGCGATCGTCCACTATGGCGCTTCTATCGTCAACATAGTGAACACCATGGTTGTGGTCTTGCCTGCCGGCAAGGAAAGGAAGCCGACGATGACAACTCCTTCGACACCTGCCCCGCCCCGGCTCTCGCCCACCGAGCCGGGAACGGAGGCGAGCACGGTGGGAGAGCTTTGCTCAGAGCTCATCCGCTACGACTCGTCCGCGCGCGGAGGCCTCGAGCGAGGTGTCGCCGAGCGGGTGGCAGAACATCTGTCGGACATGTCGTTGGACGTGACGATCCTTGAGCAGCAACCCCGACGGTCCAACTTGGTCACGCGGATCCACGGCACCGACGGAACCGCCCCTGCACTGCTGGTGCACATCCACCTGGACGTCGTCCCCGCTGACCCAGGCGCCTGGACCGTGCCTCCTTATGTGGGAGAGATCCGTGACGGTTGCGTCTGGGGTCGCGGCGCCGTGGACATGAAGAACATGGCCGCGATGACGTTAGCCTCCCTGCGCCGCCTGGTCACCAGCGGTTGGCGACCGCGCCGCGACATCGTTTTCGCCTTCGTAGCCGATGAGGAGCTGGGTGGATCGGCGGGCGCCCGGTGGCTGGTCGAGGACCATGCCGACCTGTTCGCCGGCTGCACCGAAGCCATCGGCGAGGCGGGCGGCTTCAGCTACGAGTACGCGCCCGGGCGTCGCGCCTACCTGGTGCAGTCGGGCGAGAAGGGTATCGGCTGGCTGCAGCTTGTCGCGCGCGGCACTGGCGGCCATGGCTCCATGCTGCACAACAACAACCCCATCGTGGCGCTGTCCGAAGCGGTGCAGCGCGTGGAGCACCACGATTTCGGGATCCGCCTGTGCGACAGCACGACCGGGCTCGTCGAAGCGGTCAAGAGCTGGCACGGGACCGACGACGCCGAGCTGGCCCTACGCGCCACCGGCCCACTGGCGAAGCTGCTCCTTCCAACGCTGCGCAACACCTACAACGTCACCGAGCTGCACGCCGGGCTGCAGCAGAACGTGGTCCCAGCGCTTGCCGAGGCTCTCGTCGACGGACGCTTCGTGCCCGGCTACGAGGCGGAGTTCTACCAAGAGGTCGAGGACCTCGTAGGGGACCTGGTGGAGGTGAAGCCGGTGTTCCACAACCACGCGCTCGAGACCCCATTCACCGGACAGATACCCGAGGCGATAGCCGCGGCTCTCTCCTCCGAGGACCCTCACGGGCTGACCGTGCCCACCTGTCTGCCGATCGGCACCGACGCCAAGCACTTCGCCCGCCTCGGGATCCGGTGCTACGGCTTCATCCCCATGCAGCTCCCCGCAGCCTTCGACTTTCCGGCGATGTTTCACGGGGCAGACGAGAGAGTCCCCCTCTCGGCCCTCGAGTTCGGACAGCGCGTACTCGAAAGGTTCTTCACCAGCTGCTGATCGGTCCTGCACCGCTGGGCACCGCGCTGGTCAAGTGCCACGGCCGCGGACCGAATGGCGTTTGTGTCGACCCAGGCCTTCGCGCGCAGCAGCGCGGTCAGGAACCGGTCAGCTAACGGGTTGGCCGAAAGCGACGATGTTGTCGACGTAGTGGCTCGATCCTGTGGTCACGCGACAGCCCTGCCACGACGCTTAAGAAGGCGCTCAGCGACCGCGGTTCGGAAGCGCCGGTTGAAGAGCCGCGCTCCTTGCCAGCGGACCGATAGTGACCCAGCCACCGCGTCTCCCCCCCGAATGACCACAGGCCCAAAGCCCCTAACCACGTCCGCATCACTTCCGCGCGCGATGTGCCGTCTCCCACCGAAGACGGTGAAGCAGCCGCACCGGCATTACCGCTGGCAAGGACGCTTCGAACACTTGGTGGCAGGTGAAGGATTCGAACCTTCGAAGCTCTCGCAACGGATTTACAGACCGCACTACCCAGCCCGCTGACCAGCATGAACGCCGATCCCAGCCAAAGATCGGCGTGCATTCCGCGCAGGCGACCGGAGCCAGCGACGATGACCGGACAGTGGAGCCCAAGGTCCTGCTTCTCGCCTTCGCGTTGCTCAAGCTGATCGCTGCCGCAGCGATGCTCGCCAAGACCATGGTGGCGAGCAGCCCGCGACGACGCCGCTGACGAGCAAGCCGCCGCCCTGCGCCGCCCTGGGGGCACCGGCAGTGTCATGCAAAGCCCAGCCAAGCGCTGCGAAGTTAGAGACGAGTGTCCGCAACGGCCTGCCGGTGCTCGCGGCCGGTCTCGTGGTCGGCTTCCTGACCGGGTTCCTTGGGGTGGGCGGCGGGTTCATCATCGTCCCGGCGCTGGTGCTGACGCTCAAGTACGAGATGCCCACTGCCGTTGGCACCTCGCTGGTCATCATCAGCCTCAACTCAGCCGTCGCACTGCTCGCCCGCAGAGGACAGGACAGCTTCCACTGGGCCGTCATTGTCCCGTTCACCCTCGCGGCCATCGCCGGCTCCAGCGCCGGCAAGACCGTCGCCGACCGCGTCAGCGGCCCGCACCTCACCCGCGGCTTCGCCGTCCTGCTTCTTCTCGTCGCCGGCTACGTCCTGCTGCGAAGCAGGCTCAGCGGTACGTAGCGCATGAACGATCGTTGGTGGACCAAGGACCGTGGGCGGCGGCTAGCGCGTGACCGCGGTGATTATGTGTGCTGGGCAGTGGGAGCGCGGACGAGCTGCGTGTCGTGCACCGCATCGGTCGCGGCCGCGGGGGTGGCGACGGCGGGGTTGGCGACGGCGGCGGGATCTGGAGCTGCGACACGGAACCGCTTTGCCGCGATGGCTTGCTTGTGGACGGCGCGGTTGCGGTGCCAGGGTGGCGAGGTGGGGTCCTCGCCGGTGAGCAGTGATGACGTGAAGGCATTTTTCGAGAAGGCTTCGGTTGACTGGGACCAGATGCGTTCCAGTTTCTACAACTCCGGAGTGATTGACGCTCTGGCCTCTCGCGCCGCGATCACCACGACGGGCACCGTGGTCGACGTTGGCACCGGGACCGGTTTCGTCGCGGCTGGCCTGGCGCCGCGGGCCGGGACGGTGATCGGTGTGGATAACTCCCCGGCGATGTTGGCGGTGGCGGCGGACAATCTGCGCCGGTTAGGGATTGAGAACGTTGTTCTGCGCGTTGGCGAGCTGGACGCTCTGCCGCTTGCCGATGACAGTGTCGACGCGGCGGTGGCGAACATGGTTCTGCACCACGCCCTGGAGCCGGGGGCGATGCTCGCGGAGATGGCTCGGGTTGTCCGCCCTGGCGGGGTGGTCGCTGTCACCGATGAGGTCCAGCACCCGTACGAGTGGATGCGGACCGAGCAGGCTGATGTGTGGCTGGGGTTCACCGAGCCGAAGGTCGACGGGTTCTTCGCCTCGGCCCGGCTGGTGGAGTACGGGTACGCCTCGCTGGGGATGCAATGATGCATCGCTTCTAAGACCTCGGTCGGGGTCACTGCGAACATCGGTATCTTCGCCGCCTGGGGCCGGGTCCCCGCTGGTCCACGGCGCTCGAGGCCGGGATCTGAATGACGAGCGACCCGCGGGCCGAGCCCTCGGCTGAACGGTATGACCGGCTCGCGTTGCCCTTCGTCCGGGCTTACACCGACCTGGTGCTGCAGGACCTGGACTTACCCAGGGCCGGCGGGCGAATCCTGGACCATGGGGCGGGCACCGGGGAAGTCACCTTGGAGGTCCACCGCCGCCACCCGACGGCGCAGATCACGGCGGTCGACCCCGACCGAGGCATGCTGGATTTGCTTCGCGCCAAGGCTGGAGCCGACACGTCGTGGTTGACCCTGCTGCACGGGACCATTGACACGACCGCGGTCCCTATCAGTGCTGAGGTCACCGTCAGCCAGCTGGTGCTGTCCTTGACCGCTGACCCTTCTCACGAGCTGCGCGCGCTGCGCCGCCATACCCGACCTGGTGGGTCGCTTCGCGTCGCGGTGCTGGGTGGACCGGACCGGATGCGCGCGTTCGCGGGGTACTGGCAGGCCGCGAGCACGGTCATCCCCGGCGGCGCGGCGGCTCATGCTTATCCCCACCTGCGGTACGCCGACCCCGGGCGCCTCCGTACCGATGCGGGGGCCGCCGGGTGGCAAAGCCCACGCGTCGAGCCCGCCGACACAACCAGAACGGTGAGCGGGGATCAGTTGTGGGAATGGCTCTCTGGAACCCTGCCGCTCTATACCGGCGACGGGGCCGTCGTCGACTTCACGATCCTGGACCCGGTCCTGGTGACTGATCTCCGCGAGGCCACGACACAGCAGCTGGCGCCCTACCGCGTCGGCGCTGAAGAGTACACGGTGCCCACGGGAGGATGGCTGCTGAGCGCCACAGCATGATCCGGTGGTGCAATCGGACCCGGGGGGGTGACCGACATGACGGAGTTCTACCGCAAAGACGTCACTCTCGAGCTAGAGCGTGCGCGGGCCATGTTCCACGCGCTGTTGGACTGCGCCAGCGACGCCGATCTGCGCCGCCTCAGCCGCGGTACCCGCTGGACCAACGAAGAGCTGCTGTTTCACATGCTTTTCGGCTACATCATCGTTTGCGCTCTGCTGGGCGTCGTGCGTGTAGTCGGGACCCTTCCCCGCTGGGCCAGCCGGGCCTACGCGGCGCTCCTGGACGCGGGTGTCAGACCTTTCGACGCGGTCAACTACTGGGGATCGCGGGTCGGCGCGGTCGTGTACAACCGGCGCCGGATGGGCCCCAAGCTCGACCGGGTGATCGCCTCACTGCAAGAGCAGCTACGTGCCACCCCTACCGCATCCCCTTCCTCCGGGATGCACTTCCCCACCACGGGGGACCCCTTCTTCATTGACTACATGACCCTGGAAGAGCTCTACCGGTATCCCACCCAGCACTTCGACTTCCACCGTCACCAGCTGACCCTCGGCGCCGTCCCCTTCCCCGACTGAACGCGCCGGCCGGTCGCTTGCCTGCCCGATAAGGCGCCGTGGGGCCCGTCGCGCGGCGTTCCCCTGGGGTTGAGCGGCTCAGCAGCAGCCCTGCCCGCGCCACGCTTCGACGCCCTCGCGGACGGCCCACCCGGCGAGCAGGAACGCGACGATGGGGTCGAGCCAGGTCACCCGAAGGCGGCCGTGGCGGCGAGCCCGAGCAGCACTGCTGCGGCTTGGGCCGCGCAAATCAGGTTCTGCAGCCCTTTCCCGTCGGTTGCTTGGTGAACCCGAGGGCGGGCATGACCAGCAGGCTGGCGGCGGTAACGATGACCCCGAGCCGATTGGTGCCGCCCTGGTGAGCGACCAGCAGGTTCCGGACCGCTTTGATGGCGATGTAGGGGGCGAGCAGGAAGAAGGAGACTGCGACGCCCTGTTGGGCTCGGGCCTCGGCGTTCTGGGAGAGGGTGCGGGTGCCGGTGAACCGCCAGATCACGGTCACCGAGGCCAGACCCTCGGTGACCGAGCCCAGCGCCCAACCGATCAGGGGTAGGGGCCGACGTCGGAAGTGTTCCAGTCCACCACCGCCAGCGGTGCCGGCGCCGTCAACCCCCTTGACTACGGGGACTGGGGGCCTGGGCAGCTCCGCCATGCTGCGGCGCGGAGCAGGCTTAGGCCGTTGAGGCCGACGACGACGGTGGATCCTTCGTGGCCTGCGACGCCGATCGGGAGCGGCAGGATCCAGATCAGGTCGGCGACGACCAGGGCGGTGATCACGCTGGCGGCGAAGAGCAGGTTGGCTTTGACGACGCGGTGCGCGCGGCGGGACAGGGCGATCGCGCGGGCAGCGTGGCGAGGTCGTCGCGGACGACGATGGCGTCGGAGGTTTCCAGGGCCAGGTCGGAGCCGTGTCGGCCCATGGCCACTCCGACGTCGGCGGCGGCCATGGCGGGGGCGTCGTTTACACCGTCGCCGACCAGGAGCACCCGGTGGCCCTGCTGCTGTAGGGCGTGGACGTGGGTGACCTTGTCGGTGGGGAGCAGCCCGGCGTGGACGTCGCTGATCCCGACCTCTTCGGCCAGGCGCAGGGCGGCCCTGGGGTTGTCCCCGGTGAGCAGGATCGGCGTGGAAGTCAGCCGCACTGTCGGCGGGATGGACTCGCCGGCACCGGGACGTCTCCAGCGGCTGGCTGCGCCCGACCGTGCTCGGCGCGGTCGACGGGTTGGTCACCAACGCCTCGCTGACCGCCGGCGTCGGTGGTGGCGGGGTGTCCTCGCACGCTATGACGCTGGCCGGGCTGGTCGGCGGGCGTTCTCGATGGGCACCAGGGAGTACGTCTCGGTCACCAACCCGAACGAGCTAGTCCACGCCGAGGTCGCCGTCGAGGCCAGCGTGCTCGCCATGTTCCCTGCCGCGGAGCAGGCGAAGCTGATCGGGGCCCGTACTGGCCCGCAGACCGCATCAGTTCCTCGATCGGCGCCATCTCGGCGAGCAAATCGGCGCAGGTCTGCGGGTCGAGCCGCTCGTCCTGGCCGGTGGCGCGGGCCAGGTCCCAGGTGTGCATGAACACGTCGGAGGTGTAGCACCGGTCGACCGCTTCCGGCAGCGGCATCTCCCCCACCATCGGGTGCCGGAAGGGGGTGGCCGCCTCCGGCCCGTCGACCAGCCGCTGCACCTCGTCGGCGTGCACCTGCCAGGCGGCGACCGGGTCCTCCTCCGGCGACGGGCCGCGGTCGAGCACCAGGCCGGTCGCGGTTATGACAGTCGGCTGATCGGAGCAGTCCTTTGAGGGCTCAGTGGCGTCCGCCGGTGTTGTGAAACTCCAGCCATGGCGCCAGTGCGGTGAGGGTCCGGAGAGTCTTGGGGATGCTGGCGCTGCGGGGTCCAGGTCTGCGTGGGTACTACGGCGTCGTCGGTGAGGTCACTGGCGAGGACAACCACGCCAGGGTAGGAGCGAAGCACATCGCGCAGGATCTTGCGTCCCTTGCGTCCTAGGTCGGCGTCGAGGTGGTCCAGGACCACTAGCGGCGGGTCTCGGTAGATCGCTCGGGCGAGGATCAGCTGGCCGCGCTCTTGGGTGGTGAGGGGTTTTCCTCCTTGGCGCAGCATGGTGCTGCTGCCGTCGGGCAGTGCCTGGACGCGATCGTAGAGCCCGACTCGCCGGAGCAGGTCGTCTACGTCGCTGCCCGGCGTCCCAGACACGCGATACGCCACGGCTCGAGCGATCGATGAGCGCGGCAACGTCATGCCCTGGCTTCCGTAGCCGACCAGCGCACGGGTCGTACTCGGCGCGGCCCCTGCGAGGTCGACCGCGCCGACGGAGACCTGGCCGGGGTCGATGTCGGCCAGGGCGACGAGCCGGTGCAGCAGCTCGGTGTCCCGGTCTGCGTGCCCAGTACGCACTAGGACTCGGTCGCCCGGTTGGGCGACGAGGTCCGGCATGGAGATACCGGCCACTGTCAGGTCGCGCAGGACCAAGGTGCCCGGTCTGAACGTCGGTGCGGCGGAGGCGATTACGGGTATGGCGTGTTCGTTGACCGCGGCCTCCGTCACGAGTCCTTCGGCCGCGCCGGCCCGTGAACCCAGTACTGGGCCGATGACATGGCGGGCGGCGAGGTAGGTCTGTCGGAACTCGGCAACCCGACCCAGGTCGTGGATGGGGGTGGCCAGCAGCCCGTTGATCGCCAGGGCCGCGGCGAGATGGGCTTGAGGCAGATGAGCGGCAACACCGACCGCGATGGTGCTGGCCGTCATCAGCCCCGACGTCGCGGCAGCAGCTCCACGCAGGGCCCCGGCAGTCCGGGCGCGCTGGACCGCGGAACTAGCCAGGGCAGCGCTGAGCCGGTCGACGCGGCGCAACTCGCGCCCGGTGCCCCCGGCCGAGCGGACGGCCGCGGACGCCAAAATGATGTCGGCCACCTGACCGGCCAGCCGCCCCCGTACTCGGCGCAGCGCCCGACTGCGCCTGTACGCGGTCGGGATCACCAGTCGCAGAGCCACCGCCAGGAACAGGGCGGGGCCCACCAGGCTGAGCGCCAGCACCGGGTCGATGAGGGCCAAGACGGCAGTGGCGCCGAGCAAGAACGGGACGCCCACCGCGAGCGGCACGATGCCATCGGTAACCCAGTTCCGCACGGACCCGAGGTCGTTGGTCGTCCGTGCGACTGCGACCCCGAGGTTGCTGCCCTGCCGTTCGCTGAGATGGCGGCGCACCAGTCCCAGCCGGAGCTCGTGGACGTAGTCCTGGCTGACCTTCTCGGACACCACTCGTTCCGCCATCCGCAGGGCCCCGACACATAGCGCGGACAGCGCGAGAACGCCGATGAGTAGGAAGAGATGCCCTGACATGGTGCCGCCGAGACCACGAATGAGGAAGTGCGCCGCGAAGCCGGCAGCTGATGCCTGACCCAGGCCTGTCAGCACCAGGACGCACAGGTCGCGTCGCCGCTGCCCGACCCACAGGGGCGGCAGCCGCGGGACGTCGTCAGACCGCAACGGGCTCACTGGCAGGGACGTCATCGGGCATGACCAGATCGGGCACGGCGGTGAGTGGGCTCGGCAACGGCAGCAGCGTGGTGGCGTGGTCAGGGTGCCCGAGCTGGTGCCGGTCGAGCACGGGCACGTCGAGCCGCCCGCGGGCCTCTTGGGCGGCTAGTGGTGAGGCGGTGAGCACGCCACTGACGGCGCAGACCGGCAGACCCTGCCCGCGCAGGATCTCGAGCCCGGCCACCGCACCCAGGGCCTCGGCCGCCGCGAACACCACGGCGTCAACGGACTGGGCGAAGGCGGGGTCTGCGATGAGCCGCGCAGTCTCGCGTTGGAACAAGCCGTCCGCGATTTCCAAGATCACCACGTCGGGCTTGTGCGCGGCGAGCTCGTTGCGCATGGCAGACAGCAGCGCCACCACGTCGTCGTGTGGAAGCTGATAGGTCGAGGGGTACCCGAAGTGGGTGAAGTCGAGGACGGGAAACGCACCTGAGTCACGGAAGAGCCCGGGATCACCGCCTGCCCCTGTCCCTGTTACCTTGCCGGCGGCCACTGAGAAGTTGGCGGCGGACAGTCCGCGGACCAGGGAGGCTACGGTGGTGGTCTTACCTGAGTTCATCGAGGTGCCAAGGACCGCGATCGTGAGTGGGCGGGTCTGTCTGGGCAGTGTCGAGAGTCCTCCTACCCGGAAGGGCGCGCAGCGGTCCAGCGTCAGGACGCCCGCGGCGTCGGCGAGCAGTCCAACTGGCTGCAGCTCGGTCGCCGGGCGCATGGACGAGTGCTGGGTGACCACGGTGGCGGCCACCCCTCCGGCGGCCACCAAGTGGGTCGGCCCGAGGTGGCCGGGGATCTCGGCCTCGAACTGGTCCGGCGCGTAGCGAGGCCCGTACGCCACGAAAACCTCGTCACCGACGTACAGCAGAGACCGCCGGCCGTGTGGGTCTTCGAGGCGCTCGTGCTGCCCGAGCCGCGTGACGCGGGCGAGCACCACATCGCCGGCACGCGGGCGACCCTCCGTCAGCAGGCCGTAAGAGGCGCAGTGGTTCTCGAGCATCCGGGCGGCGACGTACCGCGTGGTGTAGGCCGCCTTAGCCCTGGACAGCCGACGGGGGTCGAGCGGGGGAATGGCCCCGTGCAGCGCCGGGTCGGACACCGGTGCTGGTGTTCTGGTGATCATCACTAGTGGGCTCCATCTCTGCGGGCTGAACAGGACCAAGGCGTCATCGTGGCTGCGAGCCGACAAGGTAAAGGCTTTTGATTTAGTTATACTTAGCTCTATTTCAAGCTTTTTAAGAGCTTTTACACCTGGTTTCGTGCACTAGCTTAAGTTTGTATCATCATGGGAGCTCGATGTCCAAGGAATCAGTGACTCCTACCAACCACAGGTTTTCGGGCTTTGGCCGCTGATACGGCGACCACGAAACGAGTGGTGAGCTGTGCCCGGCGGAGCTGAGCCCGCTCCGCCTCGCCGCGAGTCCCCCGGTGGTGGGGGGAGTCAAGCCTGGGTCACGGGTCTATCGCATCGAGGCAGTGCTCCTTACCGCGTTGGCCTGCTCGGCGTTGAGTGATGAAGGTGCCGTCGGGCACCTCCTCGAACGCGCCCTCGACCTCGCGGAGCCGGACGGGTTGCTGTGGCCCTTCCTCGTACTTCCCACAGGCGCCCTGCTGGCCGGCCACGCCCGGCACCGGACCCGGCACGGGGCCCTGATGGCACAGATCGCCGACGGCCGCGCCGGAGACGAGCGCACTCCGCGCCCCCGCCTGCCGCCACTCGCTGAACCGCTGAGCAACGCTGAGCTGCGGGTGCTCGGGTTCCTGCCGACGAACCTCTCGGCCTCTGAGATCGCGGTGATCCTGTATCTGTCGGTGAACACCGTCAAGACCCACATGAGGCACGTCTACGGCAAGCTCGGTGTCCACGCGCGCAGTCAGGCGGTCCAACGATCGCGGGAGCTGAACCTCCTTGCTCCCAGTATGCGCAACCGGTAGGCCTCTCTTTCCGGTGCTCGGGAGGAAAGAGGAGGATCGATCATGGTCCTGCACCCACCGGCCCCCAGCGCGAAGGCTGACGACTCGGGCAGCGCTGACGCGCCGATCGCGAGTGTGGTCGTGGCCTCTGCCACGTCGACCGGGGCGGCCTCCCAGGCTCGGAGCACCGAGACGGCGGCGGTCAGCGGGACCGTGCGGCGGTCCCTCACGAACAGGTCGACGCGCAGGTGGCTCTCGAGGCTGCGGACTTGCGTGGAAAGCGCGGACTGGCTGAACAGCGCCCCGGCGGCTCGGGAAGCGCAGGTGCTCGGCCACCGCCAGGAGGCAGCGAGGCCCGTGCAAATGCACGCCCATGCCGTCTGGTGGAAGGATGGTGATCACCCTGGCCGCCGCAGCCTGCCTGGCTGTGCTCAGCGTCGAAGAGCACCCGAACATGACCGAGCAGAAGGGGACCCATGCCTGCGTGGGAGAGCACGGTGCTTGAGGCCCTCGCTGACCCGCTGCGCGAGACCCGGGTCGTCAGTGAGCCGGTGCACGACCCCGGGCAGGGCGGCTTGCTGCTGGCGGTCGAGCGGTTCGGCCTGAGCGGCAGCAACATCACCTATGCGCAGGTCGGCAACCAGTTCGGGCTCGGCTACTGGCGCCCGTTCCCCGCCGAGGACGGGTGGGGCCGGGTGCTACACCACCGTGAGCTCCTACGACGAGGTCGCCACCCTGCCGGTGGAGCCCGCCGTCCTGCTCGACGTCGCCGGTGACCCGGCGACGACCCGCGCGGTCCACACCCGTTTCGGCGGGGACCTGGTGCGGAGCCTGCTCATCGGCGGCACCCACCACGACGTCGCAGCACCGGACGGCGGCCTCCTGCCCCGAACCGGTGCAGTTCGACACCGGTGGCCGGGAGGTGGAGCTGACCGGCAGTCGTGGCGAGCACGAGGTGCTGCGCCTCGAGGACGCCGCGCGCGATGCCCTGGTGCCCTGGGCCGCGGGCTGGCTGAGTACCCGCACCGTGGTCGGGGCCTCCGAGGTCGCGGCAGAGTGGCACCGCCTCGTGCGCTCCCTCAGGAGGCTCCCCGCTCTCCGGGACCACCGCAGCATCTGACACCGGGCCTCCTCACAGGGTCGGGCGCAGCGGGTGCGTGCTGTGAATCGTGCTCCGACGCACCCTCAGGCTCGTCGTCCAACCCGTAGATCGCTGCCGCCTCCCAGCACGCAACAACCCCGTCGAGCGGGCGGTCAACAAGCTCAAGCGCGACCGCGCCGTCGCTCTGCGCACCCATGAGCGGCTCTACGTCTGCACCAGCACCAGAACCATCAACACCATCGACAACTGGCTTAACGACCGCATCCCGGCAAGGTCCGGGGACCACGCCCTAGGCCTTTGATGGTGGGCCAGCGCCCAGGTCCGGTAGGCGCCGGCCAACGCGCCGAACGTTGTGCGCACCCCTTGTAGAGCGTCTGCCTGCTCGGCCAGGCCGGCGAGGGTGAGAGCGTCTTCGACCGAGGGCCTTGTCCGGGACGTGCTTGTAGACCGACGGGCCGCGGATGCCGACGGCCGCCGCGAGGCGGCGGATGGTGATCGCCTCGGCGCCCTCGGTCTCCAGCAGGTGCCGGGCGGCGGCGACGATCTGAGCGCGACGATCCGTCCCGGCGTAGGGGTGCGGCGTCCGACATCACCGCGGCAGGTGGATGGTCTCGACGCGCTGCTTGAGCGCGGAGTTGAAAGCATCGAACCCGGCATGGCTGTTCTTCATGTTGCTTTTCATGGCAGCGACGAGAATGCCGGAGAAGCGCTCGCCGTGAGTCAGGTGGGTTGTGCCGTCGGCGTTGGCGGTGAGAAGGAAGGAGTGCTCGCCGTCGAACAGACCACCGAAGCCGAGCCTGCCGAGCCAGCGCAACTCCTGGCCGGGTGTGGCGTCCAGCACGGTCGGCTTGAACGTCATACCGCGTCCACCGTTGCCGCTCATGTGGACGACGAGCTTGGAGCCGACCTCGGGCGCTCCCTGGATCCGGTCCATGAACGGGTTCCAGTCGCCATACGCGGCGAAGTCGGTCAGGACGTCCCAGACGACCTGCGGGCTGGCGTCGATGTCGACCGTCGTGCTGATGACTGTGCTCATTGCGAAACCCTTCCTCGGGCGGTGGCTAACGTTGTTAGCCTAGCACGCGCTGGCTATCAGCGTTAGCCAGATTCGCATGCTCAGCCCCCCGGCTCGAAGACCTGCACGCCGAGCACCCGTAGGCATGGCGATTCGATCAGCGGTCCCCGAGCGGTCCCCGAGCCGGGCTGCGGCCGGAATAGCACGGGTCGTTGCCCCGACGGCGGGCTCACGACGACGTCGCAGTGAAGCTCCAGACGTCCGACCTTCGGGTGCAGAAGCACTTTGCGCATCGTTCTGCGGGCGGCGACCTCCTGCAAGGACCAGAAACCGCGGAACACCTCGCTCGCGTCAGCGAGGTGTCTCACCAGTTCGCGGACCTGCGACCCATCGCCCCAGGCGCCGGATGTGACGCGCAGGTCGGCCACGTACACGCGTCCCAGCATCTCGCGCTGGTGGGGGGCGTAGCGCGAGCGCAGTCCAGTGTCAGTGCACCAGCGCCACAGCAGGGCGACGTTGAGCGGGTTCTGCGCGACCACCGCGTGCAGGTCGTCAGTAATTAGGCCCGGCACCGACGCTGGGAGGGCGTCCAGCACACACATCAGGCCGGGTCGGCGTAGCCGTGTGAGCGGTGCCTGGGCGGCTTGGCGACCCCGTCGCGGCGCTGGGCGCCAGCCGTAGACAGCCGCTACAAACGCCGATCGGAACTGGAAATCGGCACGTATTCTGCACGGCTAGAACCGGCACACTCGGACACAACCCAGCACGGTCGGACACGCCTCGACGTGCCGCAGGGTGGGGATCTCGGCCTCTGGCCGGTCGTCGGGGCGGTACGGGTCCCCACGGCTGGCCGCTGCTTGCCGTGGCACCATCGGGGGCCCGCTGCTGTTCTCCCAGCACGGGCTCGGACTGGCCGGCATCACCTCTGCGGTCACCTCGTGGCGGCGTTCTGTGATCGAACTGTGTCGCTAGCTTCCGTTCGTCTCTCGCACGCCTGACCGAAGTCGACGACCCCGCAGCCGTCGTCCCGGCTGGCATCGCTTAGTGGCTTAAGTGGTGCTCCGGGAGGTAGCGCTTCGTACCGCGTGGCGCACGTAGATCACACCATTGCCGAACCTTCGATGATCCAGTAGCTCGAGGTCGAGTCGTATGCCCCGGGGCAGCGCCGGCTTGCCGCCGCCCACGAGCACGGGGCACAGGAGCAGCACGCACTCGTCGACCAACCCGTGCTGGAACGCCTCCGCCGCGAGGGCCGCGCCGCCGATGCTCAGATCCGAGCTGGTCGTCTCCTTGAGCTGTCGTACCGTCTCGGGCTCGAACTGCCGCTCGATCCTCGTACGCGCCGTCGACACCCCTTCGAGCGTCGAGGAGTAGACAACTTTGTCGGCGTCGCGCCAGACCTCGGCGTACTCGCCGACGACCGCCGGCTCGGTCGTCAACCAGTCGTCGTTCTCCCAGACGCGCATCGTCTCGTACATGCGGCGGCCGTACAGCGATGTGCCGATGTGCCGCTCGTGCTCGTTCCAGAACGCGTGCACTTCGTTGTCAGGCACGGACCAGTCGCAGGAGCCGCTCTCGTCCTCGAGGTAGCCGTCGAGCGAGGTGTTGGCCGCGTAGATCAGCTTGCCCATGGGTGCCCTCCGGCCGGACGGGTGGC
>JAABUK010002928.1_pt1 | contig 29755 bp, 24 predicted proteins | sample 5559141 | NCBI WGS metagenome assembly JAABUK01 (sample SAMN10711869, study PRJNA513367) | rock metagenome | isolation source: Antarctica rocks | place: Antarctica: Victoria Land, Pudding Butte nord | collected 2016-01-03
TGAAACTCGAAAATATCGAGACATTGAGAGCTGGTAGGTCGCTAACTTTGTTCGATTATGTTGATATGGCTTTCATTAGCACGACGAGAGATGCTGACGAATGTTTGCTGAGCAGTCTATACCTGTATTCCCACATACCCTCCTTATATCAACCGCAATCAACCTGCGCCCATTCTATTGAGGAGGATATTTGTCTATATTCGATCTGCTTACTATGGCATCTTCCGTGGGCAACACTACAGCTATACACAACGTAAGCTTTGGCAATATCACAACCGAATTCTTCAGGTACTCACGTTTGTGGAAAATTAGGCCCGAGGCAATCGTCTTGCTTCGTTCGATCAAGTCTCCGCCCTAAAGTCACCCCTGCATTTCGGAACAGGTTTTGGTTCCGCTAAGAACGGATGGAACAATAACATATGGGCAAATGCTAGTCGAGCGAATGCTTTCACTGACGGAGCCGGAGACGCCGTCCTTTCCACAGGTAGGACATCCCCTTTCATATCATGATATTTTAGACTCACCACCAATCAGATTCAAGCTCGCTCTCTACAGAAGGGGATTCACCATTCGAGCGCAAGACAGGTTCTGGATCACTTCTTTCCACATCTGAGTCTGATGGCTGGAATGGACGCTCAGGACGGCCTTGGCCAACCACTATCAACAACACCTCACCAGACTTGTCAAGAATCAATGGTCACAACATTTCTCCACTCAGACAACGGAATATCGATCAAAGCTCGTTGCAAATGTCGGATCCCCACGTACGCTCCTTACCACTGTCATCAGTCAGTCGCCCAAGCTTCGGTCAAATGGCGGATCAGACTCCACAACCGCAACTGAACTCGAGACTAGGTCATGTTCCGCAGGGGTCGAACGTTACTTCGTTCTCTGGTTTTGATGATTCTAGATCAAGCGAGGGACAGCAGCAACCTATTCCAAAGACAACCACCTTCGGCAGCAACGCCTTTGTTTCACCTGCACCGTCAGCTATGCTTTACACAAACACTGCGTCAGACACTTCAATGCTTAATAACACTGCCCTTCAGCCCCCCAGCTCCTCGGGAACGAATTCAGATATGCAATACGGCACGTATTTCCGACCGTCCCCCTTTTACTCAAAATCCAGCTTCTCTCACAACACCGCGTCTCGAGCATTTCACCGGCCTTTCCACTCCACTAATGCTTCTCTTGACATCAGTCTGCAAGATGTCGATGGACACACTGGTGGCAAAGATGAATACTTAGCTTCCGAAATTGAGAGACTGAATCTGCATGGCATGGACCCCCTCACGCAAAGGTCAAGGTCAAAGCACCGACCAAATCTCAGCTCTCAGATGTCTCATGATGCCTCCGCTGAGCGCTCGAACTTTCGACGCGTGTCCGACGAGCGATTTCCTTCAGGTCAGATTCCCTATATACCTGACAGCTCATCTGAACATGGCTTTCAGTACCCGTGCACATATCATCGTAGCACATCATTTGGCAATCGTGGATCTTCCTCACCAAGCACGAGTGAGTCGCGTCAGGAGCTCAACTCCCCGTTCTACTCCACTGCTAGCACACCGCCTATGGCCCTAAACTCACTCAGAGCAAGCTTTGGCAGCGGCTTATCAAGCAGAGCTTCGAAGGGTCAAGTGACCTTGTTGGAAAAAAAGCTACGAGGACTTCAGCCACACCAGACCGAGCAGCAATTTCTTCAACATAATCCACTGCAGATGCGCTCTTCATACCAGCAACAATGTGACGTGCCGTACCAGGCACAGATACAGATGAATCCCCTTGCTAGACCATATGCGATGCCGCCGTTCTCGACATACCCCAACGTGCAATCTGGTCCTTCACAGGATGCACGATACAGCAAAGCTGAACAGGAGTCAAGTCAGGTGATTAGAAGCCCTCTGCTCGAGGATTTCCGCACAAACAGCAAGACCAATAAGCGCTATGAGCTCAAGGTAACTTCTTCACTGCTACTGGATCTCACAAAGTCTGACAAATCGCAGGATATCTACAATCATGTCGTTGAATTCAGTGGTGATCAATATGGCTCTCGTTTCATTCAGCAGAAGTTGGAGACTGCCAATTCCGACGAGAAGGACCAGATCTTCGGCGAGATACAGCCAAACTCGATCCAGCTGATGACGGATGTTTTTGGCAATTACGTGATTCAAAAACTCTTCGAGCATGGCAATCAAACCCAGAAGAAGATCCTTGCAAACCAGATGAAAGGCCATATCATGACGCTCTCTACGCAAATGTACGGCTGCAGGGTGGTCCAGAAGGTATGAGTCCTCCTTTGCATCAATGAGTGCTTTACTGATATTGTCCTTCAGGCACTGGAACACGTTCTGGTTGACCAACAAGCCAGCATCGTGAAAGAACTTGAGAACAATGTTTTGAAATGTGTTAAGGATCAAAATGGCAACCACGTCATTCAGAAAGCAATTGAGCGAGTTCCAGCCCAGCATATCCAATTCATCATCAGTGCCTTCCACGAGCAGGTCCAGCGCCTCGCCACCCATCCCTATGGATGTCGGGTCATACAACGAATGTTGGAACATTGTGAAGAAAATGCCAGACAATCTATACTCGGCGAACTCCACGGCTGCGTGTCTACACTGATCATCGATCAATTCGGAAATTATGTCATCCAGCATGTCATTGAGAACGGAGAGGAGAAGGACCGGTGCAAGATCGTATCTGTCGTCATATCCCAACTCTTCATGTACTCGAAGCACAAGTTTGCCAGCAATGTCGTCGAGAAAAGTATTGAGTTTGGCGAACCCGGTCAGAAGGCGGAGATCTTGAAGCTCCTCACCGCTATCAGTGACAAAGGAGAAAAGCCAGCGTTGGCCCTGGTCCGTGACCAATACGGCAATTATGTGATTCGTAAGTAAATGTTGTTCCACGTTCCACCTGGATAGTCACTGACAAGGGCATAGAAAAGGTTCTCGGGCATCTCAAAGGGGCTGAACGAGAAGCTCTTGTCGAGCAAATCCGAGCACATCTTCTACACTTGAAAAAGTTCAACTATGGCAAGCAGGTCGCCGCAATCGAGAAGCTCATCTACAGCACTGACACCGACTCCAATCCCAGCGCCAGTAGTCAAAGCTCAAGCCTACCAAGCACGAATGCTAGCACGGTCGAAGGTCCCACTGGCAACGCATTCATGGCGAACAATGTCGACTCGGAGCACACGAGCACTCCTACCCCAGCCACGGTTGCACCGCAGGGAGTCCATTGAATATTAGCATTCATGGCAGCCGTTCTATGAACATGCAATCGTACTTTAAATCGAAAACGTCCACTCTCGAAATTGTTTTTTCTTTGGCACATTGTGTGTTTTCGCAGTTCATAAGATACCACAAAAACAGGGATAAGGATACTAATGTCAAGTAAGTGAAGCGCGCATGAGTGGGGGATCTGGGCTTGATATGGAGAAAGATTACAGGCGCTTGGAATGTTCCTTTTGGAGAGCTCTACACGACTTTACGAACGGGAAATGGGAGGACGGACGAACAAATGGATATGCAAGGTCATTAACGACATAAAACAAGCGATCGGCGCACATATCGTGTGGATAGACTTAGCTAGCTCAAAATAGGCATATTTGGCAAAGCTCTTCCATAAGGCGTCTTCAATGTACGGGTTCTTCACTATTACGCATAGTGTAGAATGCCGTTCGTGATGAATGTATGCGTCTGCAGAGTCAGGACGCCAAGAAATCTGGCCAAGGGCGGGTTAGTCATCCGACCTCTAGCTAGTATCTCCGAACTCAGATGCGGTATATCCTTCACACATCTCCAGCAATTGAGGATGAAACCAATAAGGCGGCCCTGGGCCTCAAGTCTGTGGGGTCACACCCCTCGAGTGCGGTTACTTCAAACAAGTCGGCGTCTATTCGCCAGTGTTGCTGATGGCCTCCGGTAGGCACTCTGCCATTCCCTTCCCGATGGGCCTCGACTGATGATGCATTTTCAGACCGTACGATGTCGTTGTTATTGGAGGTGGTCACGCTGGAACCGAAGCCAGTGCTGCGTCTGCGCGATCAGGAGCTCGGACCGCCCTTGTCACGCCGTCGCTTATGAATCTCGGCGTATGCTCTTGCAACCCAAGCTTCGGTGGGATCGGGAAAGGAACGATGATTCGGGAAATCGATGCCCTGGATGGACTGTGCGGAAGGATTGTGGACAAAGCGGGTATTCAGTTCAGAGTGCTGAATAAAAGGAAAGGTCCCGCAGTTTGGGGTCCCAGAGCACAAATCGATCGCGATCTTTACAAGAAACATATGCGGCAGGAGCTCGTGTCTACGAAAGGTCTCAGCATAGTGGAAGGGAAAGTCGCAGATGTTGTCGTATCAAAATCAGACGACCAAGAAAGCCCTTTTTCCCAAGGCAAAATCACTGGTATCCGTCTTGAATCTGGCGAAATCATGCCCACCTCCCAGGTGGTAATTACCACTGGGACCTTCCTCGGAGGCGAGATACATATCGGTCTCAAAGTCTACCCATCCGGTCGTATGGGCGAAGCTGCAACATTCGGCCTCAGCAACTCCCTTCGCACCGCTGGCTTCACGCTTGGCCGCCTGAAAACCGGCACCCCTCCACGGCTTGATCGTGCCACCATCGACTTTTCTGTCCTTGAAGTCCAACCTGGCGATTCACCCCCGCAGCCGTTCTCATATCTCAGCTCCCGGCCCGACATAGGCGATGCCGAGCAACTTCCCTGCTGGTCTACCCATACAAACGAAGCCGCTCACGCCATCATCAGCTCCAATCTCGACAAAAGCATTCATATTCGTGAAACGATAAAGGGACCGCGGTACTGCCCAAGCCTAGAATCAAAAATTCTGAGATTCCCGCACAAGCACCAGCATCTCATTTGGCTGGAGCCAGAAGGCCACGAACCAAATCATGTTATCTACCCAAATGGAATCTCTATGACTGTGCCTGCTGAAGCGCAGTATGAGATGCTTAAAACTATCAGAGGATTGGAGAATGTAAGAATGCTGCAACCAGGCTATGGGGTTGAGTATGACTACATCGATCCGCGCAATCTGCTACCAACTCTAGAAACGAAGTTGATCAAGGGCTTGTATCTAGCAGGCCAGATCAACGGAACGACGGGCTACGAAGAGGCGGCCAGCCAGGGTATCTTAGCGGGAATCAATGCTGGTCTCGCTGCACATGGAAAAGGAACCTTCACCCTGAGTCGTAGCGAGAGCTACATTGGCATCATGATCGACGACCTCCTGACAAAAGGAGTCAGCGAGCCATACCGCATGTTCACCAGCAGATCCGAATACCGCATGAGCGCGAGAGCAGATAACGCAGACACAAGATTAACGGCCAAGGGAAGAGCAGCCGGTGTCGTCGGAGACAAGAGATGGAAAGCCTTCGAAGAGCAGCAAGGCAGAATGCAGGAATTAACAAACCTCCTGATACAGAAAAGACTACCCAGTAAGACCTGGAAGGACCTCGGCTTCCCAATCAGAGAAGACACAGCCATCAAATCCGCCTTTGATCTCCTCCGCCTAACCGGCACACGCGTTGACTCTGTCCTCCCCTTCCTCGCCCATCCCTCCTCTAACCCCCCTACCAGCTTCCCCTCCTCAGACTCAATCCCCAACCCACCAGAAATATCTAAATTCGACCCCGCGACCCGTTCCCGCGTCTCCATCCAAGGCTCCTACGCCCCCTACATCCTGCAACAACAACTCGCTGCCAGAGCCTTTGAGCGAGACGAACATCTCGAGCTCCCCGCTGATATGGATTACGAGAAGGTGTTTGGCTTGAGTAGCGAGGAGAAGAATGTCCTGGGGCTGGTGAGGCCGGGGAGTGTGGGGATGGCGAGACGGGTGGAGGGGGTCACGCCGGAGGGGGCGTTGAGGTTGTTGAGGTTTGTTAGGAGAGGCGGGGGTGGGCGGAAAGGGGCCGGTGGGAGGATTGATGGTGAGGTGCTCAAGGAGGAGGGTTTGAAGGATTTGAGGGCTGAGGGGTTGTTGTGATGCCCGAGGTACGAGTAGTAAAGCAGCGAGCAGCCGTAGCGGGCTGACTGCATTATCGGGAATCGGACTCGCATTTACTCGACTTGTGAGGATAAAGCGAATGGCGTTATTGTTGGTGGCGCAGACCTATGTGTATATTCTATAATATCACTTCTACCATCCTCTCGGTTTGGTCTGGTCACCAGAGAAGCTCTGCCGGGGTCTTGGCTGTACATTAACTACGGTTTTTGTTGCCAGCTGTCCAGACGCCTGCCATGGCTGATACGTCGCCGACGTGCTCTACTGCCCTCGTTTGATGCAAGATACACCCTTTCAATTCAACCCAGCTTCCTCCCTAACTTATCCTCCACCGCAGCCTTCAACTCCTGCCCGGTCGGCATACTAACCCTACTCCCCCTCCTCTTCCTCGTCTCAACCTCCGCCCGAATCTCCTTCAGCGCCTCATCAATATCCCTGCCTGGATCACTCGGCAACCCCAACGTCGGCTGACCCAGCGTCTCCTGACTAGCCGTCCGATGCACGCGCGGGTGATTGCGCTTATTGATCCTCCGGATCAGATACTGCTTCGCTGGACTGGCGAAGAAGCCCATGCTCGCCACGACGCCGATGATGCAATAGAAATAGACTCGTGACCAAAGGGTGATGGAGTCGCGGAAGCGGAGGACGACGAAGGGAGTGACGGCGAAGCAGAAGGCGAGGTGGGTGGCGAGGAAGGAGGTCATGTCGTAGTATTTCTTGTAGGGCGTGGGCTTTGCGCCGTCGGGGGTCATGAAGAAGGGGCGCACGTACCGCCTGAAGTTCTTGGCTACGGTTTGGATGAAGGCGGCTAGGATGAAAGTTAGGTAATAGCCCGGGTAGAAGCCATGCCAGAAAGCGCTCGTGGTGAAGGTGGCTAGGCTGGCGCGAAAGCCGGGTTTTTTGCCTTTGGGTGTGACTCGTAGGTAGACGTAGTTTCGGAGCCAGACGTTGGTATTCTTGTTCCAATTGCCGAGGTAGGCGCGGGAGTTCTGCGCAGTTTCTAGGTTGTAGGGATCAACGTTCTCGAGTCTGTTCCATTTGGTTTTGCCTGTCTTCGGGTCGATACCGTTGTAGCCCATACCGGAAAGGATGCAAGCACCCTCGGTGAGAGACCAAACACCGTAATACTTCAACCGGGCTGTGAATGCTAACGTGTGCACATACCAAATTCGACGAAGAAGGGAATAGCGAATAAAACTGTCGCTGAGGACGAAGCTGACGTTATACCAGGAAGAAAACTTGATGAAAAGAAAGATCCAGCCCAGCCCAAATGCTGCTTTCCATGCTGCTGGCCTTCCACTCCTAGGTATCCTGCGCTTCTTGCGAGTCGGAGGCGCCTTCGAAGGATCTACGTCTGGCGGAAGATCGAACATTGAAGTTTCCAGCCACTTTTTGTAGTCATTGTAATCAAATGCAGGGCCTGCCATCAAGGAAGGGAAGAAGAGGACGTAGCCAGCGTAGTCGAGGAGACTCGGCATTTGAATAATGGCTCGATCCCTCTGATACTCCGTAAGACTCTCTTGCTTCAATCGACCATCATGAACGTTCCAACAGAATGCGCTCAGCTTCATAAGCATCACCATCTGTGCTCCTGTGATGTCAACCGCTGAAGGGTTATTGGTGAACTGCCGCTGGAGATGGTTGATCGACATATGACCCATCAAGAACACGAAGCCAATCCATGGCATAAGATTGCCGTCAACGTAGTAGGCAATTGCATATGTTCCAGTGGCACTGTACAGAATCGTTCTTATCCCACCCCAAAGATCGAATAGGCCCACCAGGTAGAACAATGAGACAGCAATGATGAAGACATTCTTCTGCCATGGTTTTGTGTCTGGTATTCGTTTCAATATAGCAGCAAGAGGGTATGAGAGGAGAAACGACGTGATCAGCTTGAGTTCGTCGACTGAGGCACCAGTGGCCCTGACGAGAGGTTGGAATGCTGTCGAGGTCAGCTAGGAGAAGCCTTCCAATTGGAGAGTAGCACTCACGCGCATCGATGTAGGGCAGCATCTTTACGACCGCCCTGTGTGTGCTGTGTCTACATCGGAGCAGGTGAATCCGCAAGACAACTTGAAGACTAGGAAAAGAAGTGCGGAAGTTGTGTTTGGTGATCCTCGACAGTCAAACGTCAGCGGCCGGGGGGGGACATTGGGACCCTGCATGCAGCCGTTGCTGATCTTGGACCGGAGGACCGAGTCAACACCAAGCAACAAAAGTCGCGGGATACTCGTACTATGAAGTGACTACGTCTGGCCTTGCACTGACTTCCACATACCTCTCTTGATGACATGAAGCGAATCCGAGATGGACGTCGCATCTGCCATGGCAGGTTATGTCTCCAAGATGGTATCTGTGGGAGACAATCCCTTAGGCACCTCCACAGCCAAGATGAAGATATTGCTGCTAGATAGCGAGACGGTGAGACGTCTCGTTCTAGAAAGAAGCTTGACTGATCTTGCTTAGGTGTCAATTATATCTACTGCGATCACTCAGTCGGCGCTGCTCAAGCACGAGGTCTTCCTTATTGATAGACTCGATAACGCTGCGAGGGAGAAGATGCGACATTTGAGGTGCTTATGCTTTGTTCGACCTTCTCCGGATTCAATACAATTCTTGATCGACGAGTTGAGAGAACCAAGGTATGGAGAATATAACATCTACTTCAGCAACATCATCCGCAAGTCGTCCTTGGAACGCCTGGCTGAAGCAGATGATCATGAAGTAGTCAAGGCAGTGCAGGAGTACTTCGCAGATTACATTGTGATCAATCCAGACCTGATGTCTTTGAATCTCGCATATCCGAAACAGAGGATATGGAGTCACAGCGCAGACCTTTGGAACGCGGATGCGCTGCAGCGAAGTACAGAAGGGATAATAGCACTGTTACTTTCACTCAAGAAGAACCCTCTCATCCGCTACGAGAAGAACAGTCTAATGGCCAAAAAGCTGGCTACTGAAGTCAGATACCAATTGACGCAAGAAGAACAACTGTTCGATTTTCGCAAAACCGACACGCCTCCCATCCTGCTCATTCTCGACCGACGCGATGATCCGATCACTCCCCTCCTAACCCAATGGACCTACCAAGCAATGGTCCACGAATTACTCGGCATATTTAATGGCAGAGTTGACCTCTCCTCTGTCCCGGACGTTCGCCCGGAATTGAAAGAAATAGCCCTTTCTCAAGACCAAGACCCGTTCTTCAAAAAGAACATGTACCAAAACTTTGGCGACCTGGGTGGTAACATCAAAGAATACGTTGAACAGTATCAATCCCGCACCAAATCTACCATGCAAATTGACAGCATAGCCGATATGAAACGCTTCGTCGAAGATTATCCCGAATTCCGCAAACTCTCTGGCAACGTCTCCAAACATGTTACCTTAGTCGGCGAACTAAGCCGCCGAGTAGGCGAAGACAGTCTCCTCGACGTCTCCGAGCTCGAACAATCTCTAGTCTGTAATGACAACCACACCGCCGACCTCCGCACTCTACAAAAACTAATCCAAATTCCCACCATCCCTGTCGAGAACAAACTCCGTCTCGTCGCCCTCTATGCCATCCGCTACGAAAAACCCACCAACAACGCCATCCCCGTTCTCCTCGATCTTCTCACTGCCACCTCCAACATCCCCGCCAGCCAAATCAGCATCATCCCCAAACTCCTCGCCTACCACCACTCCCTCCAACCCGCCCCCGTTGCCTCTGGCGTCGGCAGCGGCTTCACCGACCTCTTCGAATCCTCTTCCTTCTTCTCCTCGACCCGCGACCGCTTCAAGCCCCTCAAAGGCGTCGAAAACGTCTACACGCAGCATTCACCTCGTCTGGAAACAACCCTCCAAACCCTCATCAAAGGCCGCCTTAGGGAACTGCAGTACCCTTTCCTCGAGGGCGGCGGCCACACCCGCGACAAACCACAGGATATCGTCATCTTCATGGTCGGTGGGTGTACGTACGAGGAGGCGAAGATGGTTGCGCAGGTTAATGCTAGTAGTCCTGGTGTGAGGGTGGTGTTGGGCGCGACGAGCGTGCACAATTGTGCGACGTTTTTGGAGGAGGTTAGTGATGCGGTGGCCGGGTGGCCGGAGCAGGGGCCCAGGACGGCTGAGGGTAGGATGAGGAGGGAGGTGGGGAGATGATCGGATTGGATCGGATCATATCAGGGACCGGTGTTGCAGGGCAGAATGATCTCTTCGCGAAAATGGCTTGGAAGTATGGTGTCCTCGGCGTTGCTTATGGGGACTCAGCCAATGTGCATATGGAAAGACCATGGAATAAAAGGATCAGATGGAATGAATGATCGAGATTGGCAGTTCTTCTCATTCCGTGTTTCCTGAGGAAACGCGATGTGATGTGATGTGATGTGATGTAGCGTCTATGGCTGGACGCCTCCTGCTTCCTGAGAGCCTCTTCTTTGATTGGTTTAGAATGCGCCCCAACATCCTCTCACAGCACCACAGTTGTGGTGGCGAGTAGAAGTACTCGATCTAAGGAGTGAGCCCAAGTAACCGTCCAGCTGCTACATGAATCACGCAACTTACGACGAGAGGAGAGGAGCATCATGGTGTGAAGCCAAAAAGATTGGGTGAGATGGGATATCCACCTCAGAAAGGAACTATGTAAGTGTGCACTGGAAAGGAGAGGATTGACTATATGCCAGGAGCAGAATCTCTTTTCACGGTGACGAAGTAGGGGGTGTATTGTATATGTGTTGTACAATCAGCAAGGATCCTTCTTCCCTTTTCGAAAATCGACAGTACTTGAACATCTTTCCGTTTCCGCCTGAATCCCTTCCTCCTGTCCCATCGCTCTTCTCCGTGAGCGTTGGCTTCCTTTCCTCAGACGTCGCTATCTATTCCATCAGCATCAGACGGCAGTCTTCCTGCGTCAGCTCGACGTGGGTATCTTTCCCCATACGACAGAAATTCTCGTACTCAGAACACGACATTCACAAGCTTACTTCCATCGGGCTTATGCACAACAATAAACCTCTTCCTCTTCTCCCATTGATTCTTCTCCGTCAGCCAGTACTTCCCCTCTTCGGAACCCGCTATCAATTCCGCAAAACGCTCCTTCTCCTCCTCCTCCTCCTCCTCCTCCTCTCCACTATCCTTCCCATATGCCTCTTTCCCCCGCCAAAAATGCGGAGCAATCTCCATGCTGAACCTCAGCTTCCCATTGACCTGCACCGCGCAATTGACCGATATCCGCCGTGACTGCAGTAGAGAAAGTGCTTCTGGGGTGACAGGCGACGAGGGGAATGGAGCGTCAAAAACGCTTTTACTGCTGCCGGGCCAGTGGTTCTCGCAGAATGCGGATCTGACCGATTTCTGATGCAGCGAAGCCCAGCATTTCTCCGTGAATGAGGGTGCGATGGGAGCGAGCATGCGGAGGAGGGTTGAGACGGACCAGAAGAGGATGGATGGATCGGTGAGGATGTGGCGATCGGTCAAGAGCTTGTTGGTTAGCTTGATGAGGTCCGATATCGTGGTATTGAGGGCGTAGATGTTGTGCTCGAGGGTACGGTTGACGGAGTTGATTGTGTTGCTTATGAAAAGTAGCGTATCGAGGTCTCCGGCCGAAGTATGATTTAGTAGGTGATGGGGCGCGTCTAAAGTTTCAGCAGTGATAGGGCGCTTCTCGCCTCGAATCAGAATATTGGTAAGTGTGTAGTCGGTATGCTCCCGGTCCCTCATGCTAGATCTTGTCTGACAAGCACCGACGAGTTTTCCAACTCGACTAAACCATCGCTGAATGCCAACGATTTTCTCTTCGTCCCATTCGAGGACTTCGCTGACAGGAGCAGAGAAGAGTATGTGCGCTCGGGTAGCATCCGCACCATATCTGGCAATACAAACCGAGGGATCGACGCCATTGTGTTTGCTTTTTGACATCTTCTCGAAAGTGATGGCAGGCTTGGCACCAGAAGCCTTGATTGTCGGTGTTTGACTATCAGCTCCTTCAACCTCAGAAGGATGTAGAAAGCGGCCTGTTGCAGGGTCTGAGAAGGTCTTGCCATGTACCATGCCTTGGCTTATGAGCCTTCGGAAAGGTTCTGGGGGAAGATTGCTCGGCTCCTGATATTGGGGCAGTAGCCCTTCGCTGGCAAGGAATTTGTACATGAAGCGAGCGTAGAGGAGGTGTAGGATTGCGTGCTCGACTCCACCGATATAAGCATCGACTGGGAGAAATGCTTCGGCGGCCTCTCTTGAGAATGGTTGGGTGTCATTGTGAGCGTCTGGAAATCTCATAAAATACCAGGAAGAATCCACAAAAGTGTCCATGGTATCAGTGTCGCGCTTTGCGGACTGATCACAACTGGGACATGTGGTGCTGACCCAGGAGTCGATCTTCTCGAGCGGGTTTCCAAGTTTGCCTTTGATCGACTCATCTACACTTGGAAGCTGAATAGGCAGTTGGTCCTCCGGAACAGGTACGGCGCCGCAGCTCTTGCAATGCACAATAGGAATTGGTGTACCCCAGTAGCGTTGCCGACTGATCAGCCAGTCCCTGAGACGCCAGTTCTCTGCAAAAGATGCATGCTGTCCGTGACTTTCTAGGTCTGTGACCATCTGCTTGCCACCATCTGCAGAGCTTAGGCCAGAGTATTGCCCGCATTGCTCATTCAGTACACCAGGTTGGACAAATGCTTCGGCTAGCTCACTAGCAGATAGTTCTGGCCCCACGGAAGTAGAATTATTCGCAGGATGCACGACAATAGAGACTGAATTCGATGGGTTCTGCTGGCGCCAGAAAGCAAGGTCTCTTGAATCATGCCCCGGGACACCCATGACAGCACCTTCACCATATCCACTCAAGACATATGGCGCCACATACACGGGTAATTGCTTCTCCTGGGCAGCTTCGGGCGCGATCAGATTCAATGGATTTGTGGCTGCAACGCCCGGCAGCAGAAAGCCTTCCTTGGAATCAGGTGGTAACGTGGTGGCACGGCTGAGGAACTGTTGGAGCTTTGGAAGACGTTGTACAAGTGGTTGGACAATGGGATGGGTCATGGATAGCGCAAGATATTTGACTCCGAACAAAGTGTCCGGTCGTGTGGTAAAAACTTCGACCTTGCCCGACGGTGATCCTTCTACTTGAACTCCAAACTCGATCTGTGCTCCAGTGGATCTGCCGAGCCAATTACGCTGCTGCGTAAGCACACGTTCAGGCCATTGGTTATTCTCGGCTAGCACATCCAGATCACGTAGAAGAGCGTTTTGGAATTCAGTGATCCGAAAGAACCACTGTTTGAGCCGAATCTGCTGGACCACAGCCCCTGACCGCCATGAGCGACCATCAGAGTCGACTTGTTCATTGGCAAGAACCGTTCTGTCAGTGGGGTCCCAATTGACCAATGCCTCAGCCTGATATGCTAGCCCACGTTTATGCAATATCAAAAAGAGCTTCTGGGTGTGTTTGTAGAAAGAAGGTGAACATGTCATGAATTCCTACACACTACATCAGTACTATGTAGATGAGCCGATGCAGGTATGTTGGTAGCACCGCGCATTCCTCACGGCTTGACATACCCTGTCCCAATCGAATGCAACTCCCATGCCTGTCAATTGTTCCTTCATTTTCGAAATGTTATCCACTGTCCACACTCCGGGATCAATTCCACGCTCGATAGCTGCATTTTCCGCCGGGAGACCAAAAGCATCCCATCCCATTGGGTGTAAAACATCATATCCTTTCATGCGTTTAAAGCGGGCCAGGACATCGGAGATTGTGTAGACTCTGACATGTCCCATGTGTAGAGAGCCCGAGGGATAAGGAAACATCGATAAAATATAGGACTTCTTTTCTTGCTTTGCAGCAGCCTTCCCGCTGCCTGGCCGTTCTTCTTTCCATTCTCCTCGCGACTTCTCGATACCTAGGGAGGATGAGGTCGATACAGCTCTGAGCAGAACAAAACGCGGCTTAGGAAGAACAAACTGAAGGTGTAATCCAAACGCTTGCCGCCGAAGAGAAGCGGGAATCGGAGGCGAGAGTCGCATCACACCACCCATACATCGCGATCGCCTGTCGAATATTCAGCTCTTCACTCGATCCATCATAAAATGACTTGCAATTCTGAAGTGATAAATTCCCGAAGAACAATGCCAAGACGGAAGCTTGACCTTAGCTGCCATTTCCAGGCTAACTTATATAAGCGAATATCAAATTTCAACATCTCGTGCAGTATCAAAACCAAGGATTTTCTCGCCGCTCAGACAGGAAGGTAATAGCTTTATCGCCACCTTCACATCGAGCTACTCCCGCTTTCTGCCTTGTACACCTTGGGAAAACTTGTGCGAGTTGTGATTCCGGCGGATGAGTCAGAGCACAAGCCGGCCTTCAACTGGCAAGTCCTTGGAAAGCCAGTGCCCTGACGGAAGCTTTCGAGGCTTCCTCCTATTGGGACCATCATTGGAGATACCTGTCGCAGTCATATGTGCTCGAAAAGGATTGACAAAGGAGGTCTCAGACCCAGAGATACCTGAACTTCGAACTAAATTGCTACCATATGCTCGCCCAGCTACGACATGAGAATATATTGCTCACCACCTCAGAGGACTTCAGATGTTGCGCCTATGGAGTGTTAGCAGAAGAGAACGCTGTATTGGGAATCTTTTAGGACGTCAGAGGTTGAAGCCTTCAAATGCCCGGCTCGCTTTAAACCTTGAGCAGCACTGGTCCAAAGCACGGACTCGACGTCTTCCGTCTTTCCCTTACACTTGAACTCAACAAATTTCTGCTTTCATCTATGGAATTCCTAAAGACGCAAAGCTTCTCCTTAATTCAGCTAGCGCTCACGGAGTACAATCTCTTCTATATAAGTCCCTCTCACATGTCCTCCACTACCTTTCTTCTTTAAACCACCACCTCTTCTTGTTCCAATTGACCTAAGAGTTCTCTACTCTATCATCACCTCTCTGTCAACCTGTGTGCGAGCTCTTCTTAACGAGGTCCATCATACTTTCACTTGCTAGGTCCTTGACTTTGCATACATCCCGATACTTTTGCTTAATATTACATCTCTTGTGCTTCCCTCAACGAGAATTCATCCCCTGAATAACCACATCCTAGCCCATTCAGTTCACTTTCACCAATTGGATCGTCTGTTTCCATTCATCCTCCATGGAGAACATCATGGAGTATCCCAGACTACATCTTCTTGGCCTTCCCGTTGAGATTCGCTTAATGATATGGCGTCACATTCACAACGATATCCTCACTGGCAGAGACAGTCAATGGCATCAACCACTGGTCAACTCTTGGGGCGGTGTTGCTGCAACCTCACGAATCATTTACAAGGAGGTTTCGGAGTTCTGGCCCAGAATAATGGTCCCCTACCATAAGAATGGCAGCGCTCCCGCTGCTTACAGCCGAATCACTAATCTTGCTGCGGGCCTCCGGACCTCCTTATTCAGAGATTTTCGTCAGCTGTCTATCCAGCTTCCTATTCAACAGACCAACAAGCCCGAGAAATTTTTCCGCCAAATAGCTGCAGGACTACTCCAATTAGCGCCTGTTCTCCAAGATCTGCGAGTATTCTTCATCGGCGAAGATGGATTAGGCACAAACACCAACTTCCTGGGCTGTAGCTTGCGAGAATACACCAATAGTCCACCGTCATTCAGGCAGAAGCTTATAAAAGAGGGCTCATGTTACGCCGAGAGAGGCTTTCTTTTCCGGGTCTTGAGGAGGCTCTATTTTCTTCGGAACCTGGTAATCTCGAACGCCAACTACCCTCTCCTACAACCCGTCATTGGCCACAAACTTGCGCTCGAAACCTTGCTTCTGGTAACAGACTCACGCTCAGCACTTTACAAGCATTCAGGTCCGCTGGTAGCATGGCATCCTCCAACTAGCCTTCGAACTCTTCACATTAGCATCAATGCAGTTCTCGGCGCGGTGAATATGATACAGAAGGTTCTGCACAGTCTTCAAGACTTGACTTTACTAATTCCTTCAACTGATTGGCAGGAACAGAATTGGAAGTGGCTGGAGCATGTCGGTGTCATAATCCGATATATCAGCCTTCGGGCAAGGAAGTTGCGCCGTTTCCGACTCTGTATGGAACAAGCTCTTCCAGAAGAGACCGCAGGTGCATTCATAGCCGCAATCAAACAGCATCTTCCCGATACCAGCCTGCAAATTCTCGAGATTCATGCGACGCTAAACTCCGAATATTTTGGCCGTGAATTAATTGAAGCCCTACCTAAGACACTGAAGCGACTCTACATCTCACAAGAATTGGTCGAGGTCAAAGTTCTCCTGGAAGCGGTCCAAGAACGATGCTTTGGTCCGAAAGGTAGAGGAGGGCACCAGCAAGCAGGGAACCTGGGGTTTGTGGGATACGAATATTGGGAGCGGGAGAGCTCGAGATTGGCGCTCCTGCGCATGAACGGCGCGCTGCTTGATCGCGAACGAAACGCCCATCTTCTCGACGATCCGGAGGACTCTAGCTTTCGGTTTGGCGGTGGTAGCATTCCGGTTGCAAGATCTACGTTGTGTCCTTTAACAATCGAGGAAATCGGAGAAGATGTTACGAGCATGGAGCAAGTACCCGAGGGGGCACTAGAATACTACGAGGATCAGACGGTGCAGCGTATTACGGAGATGGAGATGATGTTTCACGCGGAGGAGATTGCTAGACCTGAAGACCGGGCTCCTTTCCTCGTGGTCCCCGATAATGTGGAGGTTGGTGAGGATGATCATTGGATGACAGACTGAAGAAGGGAAAGACTGCTTAGAAGGTTGGGAAGAGCATTGGGTGAGGTTGGATACACGGATGGTAAGAATGATTCCTCAACTGCTTCCGCTGCAGGATTCCAGTTAATTACTGCTTAAGCTATGTTCTTCCATCATACATTTCTGGGATTCTTTTCTGTCATGGCAAGTGCCCGTGCAATTCTTCTATTGTCCCCCACTCAGGACCAAAATAAACCAAATGCACCTATTTTCTCCTCCAAACTTTCCACAGGGAAGCAAGGCAAAATGCCCCGTGGATGGTCGAAAATAGGAATCCCTTGGGCCTCCAAGAAGTATCAAAACTACCCTCGGCCGATTAACTTTCCCTTGGAAAAAGCTTCAATTGTAGCTTCGAATCTATCTACTCGATCCAGCAAATCGTCGGCACAATAAGCTGCCCGTAAGCTAACATTCGCTTCCTTTTCAATTCCTATCTCACAATGTCCTCCACTGACCCACCACCCACCGCAACCCCACCCGGCACACAAACCCAACCGACCTCCCCACCCCCAAACACGCGCCCCGGTGGCACCGCCGACTTCCTCCCCGGCACATCCCTCACCACCCGCTTCAAGAACTTCTACCGCATGGCCACCGGCTCTATGTCCCCCACCGGCCAACACGCCTACTGGCACGACGCGGACCTCCGCTACGAAACCCTCGACTGCCGGCGCTGCGAATCCCAGCGCGACTACCTCCTCCAATACTCCCCCATCATCCGCTACCTCTCCTCCAACATCGCCCAATTGGGTGGGAAGCTCGATAAGACGAACATCCGGTGTAGGAGGTGTGAGCCCCATGAGAGGATGGAGGGCGGATTTGATCCGAAATACGGGATCAAGCTTTGTGCCAATGTGTTGGAGGGGAGGGGGAGGGTGGAGGATACGTTGGCGCATGAGATGGTGCATGCGTGGGATCATTTGAGGTGGAAGGTTGATTGGGAGGGGGGTCAGGGGGGGGATTTGAGGGGCGTGGCTTGTACGGAGGTAAGTGGGATTGGATTATACGATGCAGTGCCGATGAATTCTCCACGAGATGGTGAAGTGGTTTCCGTCTGTGTGAGAAATGCTGACGACAAGATGTGCGGGGTTTCCAGATACGAGCAACTTCTCTAAGCGGCGAATGCAGATGGTCGAACGAGTTCTTTGGCAACAAGATGCTCAGCTTTACGAATCATCATCAGGACTGTGTGAGGAGGCGGGCGGTGCAATCGGTCAGGAGTCGACCGCAGTGTAAGAGTGATGTGGATGCGGTGAAGGCGGTCAATGAGGTGTGGGATAGCTGTTTTCGGGATACGAGACCATTTGACGAGATTTTTCGATAGCATCTTGGGATTTTCGAAAGTTGCATCTCCACTCTGGACGGCTTGCATGGCGTTTGAGGGCATTCAGGTCATGTCTAAGGAAATGCCCAAAGAGAGAATGGACAAGGTACTAGAGGTTCGAAAAATAGATTCGATTTTCTGGAGAACCATTTGTTTGCTCTTTGCACAGTCAATAGTCCCTGCGCCCTCTACACATGCAAAAAGACCCCATGTTTGTCTGATGACTCCAAATTGTAAGCTCCCAGCATAATCAATCCTTCCATCTGTTCAAGAATTTTTGCATGGCACCATCTGTTGGTTGAGCCTGAGCAGCAGCCTGTCGAGAGTCAGTCAGTCAACCTTTCCAAGTGGGCCAAGATGTGCTCTGACAGTGTTTTCTACACTAGCCACGCTGAATGTAAAGCTTTGGGTGACTGTGGTCTTCTGAGACGGGATAGGCAAGAATGAAGCCGCAAATTGAACAGCACTAGTTGGATATAGTGGCTTTGGGTTCTTTCCGGCGGTAATCTTCGACGGAACAATCTTCGGCATCGGCGCATACCTCATTGCGCCTGTCTGCATGGTGTACGTGACTCCAAAGTCGCCACCAGCGCCCGGAGCATTTCCACCCCCCTGTTGATTTGATTGGATATTGTTCTCTGTTGGCGGTCCATCTGTCCCAGTAACGCTCTTCAAGCCAGCTGTCACAGAATCCGGGAATTTGCCGGTCATGCCAGAGATGGAGAACCGGGGGGAATAGTTGACCACGGATCCACCTTGGGCGGCGGATATCATCTTGATGAAGTAGGCATTGTCGACACTTTCGCCCAATCCAACTTCCACCGTTGACGATGCCGTGTTGCCCGTGGAGAACTGTCCTGTTGGAACCAATGTTTTCAAGGGAATCTGAGCTTGTTAGAACGTGAATTGGGAAGGAGAGAAGAAGTTCCTTACATAGCTACCGTCCTGGTTGCCGCCTGCGCATAAGAAGAGCTGATAAGAGAGAAGAGTGTCTAGCGGTGGAGTGTTGCCAGAGTCTTTCCATTCAATTGTCAGAGCGCCTCCAGCTTTTGTTGTTGCGCCTGCCGTCGGAGTTGTGAACTGGACGTCTGCGAAAACATAGGGGATGAGGGTGGCTAGCAGCCAGACGGATCGCAAAATCATGGCAACGCTTGGGGTACGGTATGGAATGAGCGACTTGAGGGGCCGAGAGGAGTCAAGAAGCACAATTGTCAGAGCTGCAGAGGTTCTGGTTTGGAGTGTCGTAGTGGAGGTGGACTGTGGCCGCAGCGCATAGGAGTGTTGAACGGAGGACGCGCGGGCGAAAAGTGTCATTGCTACGGCCGACCGCAGGAACCTTGAATGCCGTTGTACTCGGTGCTCCAACTGCCTGCGCAGTGTCACTGACGAGGTGCATCTGGGGTGGTGCAATCAGACAACCGATAACATGGCATGGTCGGCGCCAGATGGCATCCTTTCTCGCCTATTGTCTGCTGACCCTCTGGCTATTCTGATCGCCTTCGTGGTTTCAACCTCCCTTCCGCTCCTTTTGCATCTGTTTCTTTACCGAGCTTCCAACCGACTTGCCACCCCGACCTTCTTATTGCTCGGGACTAGTGGCGCTGGCAAGACGTCTTTACTCTCACTCGTAAGCACGAAATGCTTCCTCTGCATTTGCCCTTTTTCTCATCAGCTCGCTAGCTACAAAAAAGATCCGCGTCAATCGACAGACCCGAGTCCTCACCCACTCGAACTTCACAGACATCGCACAAATCAAACCTCCTCCTACACCCTACTGTCCCTCTTGCTTCGAACAAGTACCGATCTAAGAATGACATATCTCTCCAGGAGGCTGCAAGAAACCCCCCGAAATATCAACTGATTGACACTCCTGGTCATGGCAAGCTACGAGCGGAACAAGCACTGTCATACTTGAATGAACTGTCATTAGTGGGCATCATTTATGTCGTGGACGCAGCATCGCTAGGTAGCGGTGATACCGCCTCGTCGAAGGATGCAGCTGCTTATCTGCACGATGTGCTGCTTCAGCTACAGCGGCGGAAGACAGGCAAAGGGAGCAGCAAAGCAAAAGCAGACATCTCTGTTTTGATCGCAGCCAACAAGCAAGATCTTTTTACAGCTCTTCCGCCTGGCGCGGTACGGGAATGGTTGGAAAGCGAGATTGAACGAGTGAGACAGTCGAAGAGTAAGGGACTAGTGGATGTGGGCGATAGTAGGGACGAGGACGATGAAACTGGGGTGCTTGGGGGGAGTGGGGAGGCAAAATTCACGCTCAAGATGTTCGAAGAGGAATACGATATTAGGGTCGAGGTATCAGGAGGTGCTGTTCGAGGGGAAGAAGCAGGCAAAGGCGTTGAAAGATGGGAATATTGGATAGGTGGATGTTTATAAAACGGTCAAACTAAGTAATGATTGGGCGTAGAGTTAGTGCCTGCAAATGCCCTGATCGCGTTTCTTGATCGCCATATTGCATGCTTGAGTGCAGGGTCCTCTGGGGGCTAACCAGCTCGCCGGAGACCGGAACGACAAGCTGCGGCTATCAACGTTTCAACCTTTCCCTACTCGCTCACCCTTCGTTCACGATCTGTCCTGCACTATCTCCTGGAGACTGGCTATAAAATCTGCAACATCAGATTTGGAGGCCTCTACACACAGTAGACCATTCGCGATGGGCTCCTCCGGCCGCTGTCCTGTGGCCCAAGGGGTGCTCGGCTCCATTACAGAACAGATTGGCCACACACCCATGGTACGATTAAACAAGCTACCGCAAAGTTTGGGTATAGAAGCTACGATATATGCAAAGCTGGAATTCTTTAATGCAGGAGGCAGTGTGAAAGATCGGATAGCGCTGCGCATGATCGAGGAAGCAGAGAGGAAAGGGAGAATAAAGCCGGGCGATACGTTGATTGAACCTACCAGTGGCAATACGTGAGTCAGGTCTTTTGAAGAGTCATTGCAGCAATTCTGACGCAACGATGTCTAGTGGCATCGGCCTTGCCCTAGTTGCTGCAGTCAAAGGCTACAAAACCATCATTACCCTCCCTGAGAAGATGTCGCCTGAGAAAGTCGCCGTCCTTCGCGCCCTCAATGCAACTATAATCCGCACACCTACCCAAGCCGCATTCGACAGTCCTGAATCTCATATTGGCGTTGCCAGACGTCTACAGAAAGAACTTCCCAACGCCCATATCCTTGACCAATATGGCAATCCGGATAACCCCTTGGCACATGAACATGGCACTGCGGAGGAAATATGGGAGCAGACTGATGGGAAAGTCACGGCCGTTGTAGCGGGTGCAGGGACTGGAGGCACAATTACGGGTTTGGCACGGGGACTACACAAACATAATCCCGAAGTGAAGATAATCGCTGCAGACCCACAAGGTAGTATTCTTGCGTTACCGGACAGCCTGAACACCGAGTTTGCGAATGAGTCGTACAAGGTGGAAGGAATTGGATATGACTTCATTCCCGACGTGCTTGATCAGAAGGTGGTAGATACCTGGTACAAGACTGACGATCGGGAGTCGTTTGCCTACTCAAGACGCTTGATCGCCGAAGAAGGTCTTCTTGTGGGCGGGAGCAGCGGTAGCGCTATTGCAGCGATGGTGAAGGGAGTGAAAGAACTGGGATTGGGTGAAGGGGATGTGGTGGTCGTGATTTTGCCTGATAGCATCCGAAGCTATCTCAGCAAATTTGTGGACGATGATTGGCTTGCCGCAAACAATCTCCTGCCTCCTACGCCTCCAACGACATCTCCACCGTCGCCAGAGCTGAAGGCCACCAGTCGACGATACTCCAATGATGCATTTCGTGGTACCAAGGTGCGTGCCCTGAGGCTGAAACCTGTCACTACAGTTACTGCCGACTCAAGCTGCGCGAGTGCAATTGAATCGATGCGCGAAAAGGGCTTCGACCAATTACCTGTGCTGGCGCCTACTGGTAGTCGGCTAGTAGGCCTAGTGACTTTAGGAAATCTGCTCAGCAGAATAAGTCATGGCAGAGCTTCTGTTCAGAGTCGAATCAGCGACGTGATGTTTGACTTTTCCAAAATCAACGAGGTGGTGACAGATTCGAGGGATCTTGGGATGGATCCCAAGCTATTGAACCGCGACAGCTCGACAAATGGCCGCGCCAATGGTGGAGATCAGACGCCACAACCGCAGCAGCAGAGGAAGAAGTTCATTGAGATCACCATGGATACGCCGCTTAGTGCCTTGAATCGATTCTTTGAATGGCAAAGCGCGGCTATAGTGACGGAAAGGGATTTGAGTGAAAGCAGCACCAGTGCAAAAGGGGTGATGAGACCGGTCGCGGTGGTCACGAAAGTTGACTTGTTAACATGGTTGTTGAGCCAAGGGAGGATAAAGTGAGCGTTCCGATGGAGTCTGGGGTTGGACGGGTTCGACTGCCAGCACGGGCGCTGTGGACATGGTGATCTTCCATCATATAGCCCGGATTCGCCCTACCTACCACCATTTTTGAGATTGTGGACAACGCGAGATGTTTGTTCACGTCCCACTCAACGAGAAAAGCAGCCTGGCAACCTGCCTCGTACGCTTCTATTCAACACTAACTCTATGACGGTTGTTCGCTCTAAGGCTAGTGGCATGGCTCCGAGGGCATGGCTCGGAGGAAGAGAGCTACATTGGCAAGGCTACGAGACCATGGCGGATCTGGAAGGGGTATGATCTGGGCGCCGCTCTGAAGAGGATCTCCTGCATAGTTGACCAATGCTCTCACAACTGCAACTCACATACTCCAAGCTTCACAATTCCGTACAGGTGATATTGCATAGAGGTACCTTTGTGATCATCAAGAAATCCTGGAAAGAGGCGACTAAGTGGAATAAAAGGAGCCGAGGCTCATCCGCGCAATGATGATGATGTGAAATACGACTTTCAGTGGTAAGGGCACGACCACAGCCATCTAGCCTTGCGGCACAGATCAGTTGATAACTTGATCATCAACGGCGCACTGCTGTCATGATGCAGTCAAGCCTTGTGACTCGCTGGATCCCGTGAACAGCCAGAAGGCTAGTGGCGAACACGGCTATAAAAAGTACACAGCCTCATAATGTCCGTCCAGCCTCACAGTCACCTGTCTCTACCCCGTCTTCCCCCTCCAAATCTATTCCTTCTCTCCTCTTGCATCTTGGCCTGGTCAGTGGCCTCAATTGTATAAACATGGCAGCAGCAGAGTACTTTAATCAACTGCCGCCTGGCAACGGGCCACAGTCGAATCCATTGCCTGCTTCGAGCCCACAATTCTTATCACCGCAGTCAGGACATTTCTTATCACCGCAGTCAGGACATTTCTATCCGCAGGCGCGACCAGCTTCAAACCAGCTGCCTCAACAGCCTCCTGCGCCGCCACCATATCAGTCCGTGGAGATGCCAGCAGAGAAGCCGTATCGGCCAACAAACGAGCAGTACCAAAGAAATTCTTTCTCCCACTCTCAGCGACCACCCGCGCCGCAGTGGAACTCTCCTTACAGTCAACCAACACCACCACCCCATCCTCGTGATTACCAGCCTTTCTACCCCCAGGGACCGCAGCAACATTCACAATACCCACCGCAACCTATGTACCAACACCGCTCTCCACACCTGCGACCATTTCACGCAAACAGTTCATCACCAAATTTGGCACAAGGCTACCATTCAGATCCAGAGCGGCATAGACGACGCCGGTCACGAAACAAGAGCACGTCAAGATCCACAAATGCAGACGGTTTTCTGGGAGCAGCAGGAGGTGGTCTGATTGGTGATATGATCTTTCCCGGCCTTGGAACGCTTGGCGGAGTAGTCGCCGGTTACTTCGGTGGAAAGGACTACGGCAAGCACAGAAAGCGGAAGGAGAGCATGAATCGGGAGGAACAGAGGCAGTGGGAAGATAGGTATGGCAAGAGAGGACACAGTGGAGAAAGGAGATATTCATGATGTATGGTCAGCCAGGTCGTGACGATTATAGGATTCACGATACTTTTCTAATCTGGTGCATATCTAGCGGTTTCTGGTATAACCTCCCAACTGATGGCAGGCCATCGGTGAGATGTACACATATCTGTAAATATCCCGTGCAATACACTTGGTTATGACTCATGAGGACGGATTTCCCCCTCCATGATGCATTCAGTGACCTCAGCCGTGTACCGAGCGGCAAACACGATATGCCAAGGCTCCAGATGGGATGAATCGTGCCAAGCATGCCAAGGTGCTGTATATCTTGGCGGGCACCAAGTATCCCTGAATCTTACTTGCTAGTGAGGCATCGTTCTTAAGTCCAGACTCTATCTCTACGTTCCATCTGAAAGTCTGATGGATGCGTCTAGCCGCATAGTGGACTTAGACGTCCGGGGCAAGAGGAAGAGAAAGGGCTCTCAGACATCAAATGTCTCTGCATTGAGCAGTCCAAGACCAAGAGGCCGACCGATGATGGCTGCTTTCGAGCTCAGAAACAAGAAACCCAGAACAGCTCCTCCAAGGACCAATCCTCCAGCTAGAACACAACCATGGCTGGAAAGACTCCCGGTTGAGCTTGTAGAGCAGGTCTTCTTCCACGCTCTAGAACTCAACATGCCCCAGGCCTCACCGTTTCTTTGCAAAACACTATCAAAAGAATCAATCTACAAGACGCTTATATTACTCGCATTCTTTGAAGACGATGAGAAGTATCCTGTGGAGAAGAAGCATTTTGCAGCAGGCAGCTACCGAACCTTGAGCTTTGCGGAGAAGCTGCGTCTCCAGAAAGGCGTACTGGAATCTCGTTGGTGCAGCGTGTCCCGAATCAGGCAATGCCTACCCATTCTCCAACGCCTGGCCGGCGTGCAGCAGTGGCACAGGGATCACGATGAGGGCCTTGGGAAGGCAGTTGCTCCGGAGAAGCAGGACGTAACGAGACAGCAACGGCAGCTCCCATCATCAATACCCCCCTTAGACAACATGCCTGCGGTCCTAGCATCTTATACCACTGACTGCATCCCCAGCGACCGTGATTTTAGTTCTGACAATCCGTTTATCCACCGCGGCGCCTTCAACGTCTACAAATTGCCAACCCGACTCCTCAACCCTGCGTCTTGGCTCAACACCATCAACAGTACCAAGAACGACAACTCCGACCCTGTCAAGTTTCTTACACTTCTTTGGAATGCTTACTCAAACACCAATCGTGCTTGTGCACCTTCTCCAGCCGACCCTGCTGTCCTGTTCCTCGGCATCGAAACGGCGATTAAGGAAAGGCACCGCGAAGCACTAGACCTCTTGATGCAGATATACGGGCAGACATTGGCGAAAGAGTCCGAATTCGGAGACGAGATTTCATTACCCATCAACCCGATAAGACTAATACACCTAGCGACTAGGCAGGGCGCGGATAGCGAATGGATGCTAAAGTTGCTGCATAGGCAGCTCCTGGAAGAGGTGTTGTGCCCAAGGGATGATCCGGTTCTTATTAAATGGGCTCTGGAGAAGGAGGATGTCAGTGAGTTTGCGAGGGATCTGCTAGAAGATCAATACAGGGTAACGGGTTAGAGTTGTGCCACTGGTTAGAGGAATCTTCATTCTCACGAACAGGGTGATAAAACCCCCTTTAGCTCGTCTTTCAAGCCTAGCTAATCCTTTCTTGAGAACTATATTTTACTTTTTTCCGCTCCACGCCCCACAATCTTCTACCCTGCTCAACACTGCACCATAGTCCTACTCTCTGCTCTACCATCACACAGGACTTCCACTCTGCTCTATATTCCACAATACTTCTACTCTGCTCTACCCTCCGAAGCTGACCCTACACACAGAACACTATTTCCGACCTTATGAGATCCCCAAATCTGGCCGCCATGCCGACCTGCTAACCGCAGACTTGGAGACATGGTCATTCGCCTCAAAGATATGAGGAATGATTGCAACCCGGTTTTGGGGATCAGTATGGGGTAATTATTCGAGTAATCAACCGCGCCCGTGGTGGCGAGGGAATTCCATGGCGACGTGGCGAAGGCTGAAAGCTTGACCGTCACTTAGGACCGAATGGAAAGAGATGCAGTGATTGTAGAAGGGGCCGGAATACATATCGCAGTCCGACGAGTTTCCTAGCCTGTCCGACGGCCCGTGTGGTCTTTACAAGTCTGGGTACTTGTGTTATAGGTCCTCCTTGGCGGCTTACTCAGCACAGGCCTATTTCCTTCTTCCTTGCTAGTTTGCGTAGATAGCTTCTTAAATATACACTCATTCATCACTATATCCTGTTCATCAATACCTTAATGGCGGTTGAAAAACGCTTCAAGTTTGTGTGTACTCCTGCTACTCTGAATTAATGGATTGACATACTCGCTCCTCATTGTAAGTAAGCTGCGGAGCGTGGAGTTCAGACCTTGGAGCAGACACCAAATTTCTTTGTTTCTGCCATATCTCGAAACGGGCACAGTATGGATACGACATGGATGGCAGTGTGGCATAGCTCGTCCCAGATGACCCAAAGGCAGACGATTGAGAACATCACCACACGGTCATCCCAGCACGATTTGCTGGACTTACTTCGAGAGGCGGACTTCTTGACCTACCATTTGGCGCCAGGGTGGCACATCTGCTCATTATGGAGGACATGGAACAAGATGAAGAAACTGCTTTTCGGACTATGATGGAAGGCTATTCTGTGGGGATGGAACTGAATGATCTTGATGATTCAAAGTCACCAGAGTCTATTCACTAAAGAGAACTTCAAGTAGTAGTTTCCAACAAATACCGACCGGTCGTCACTACTTGCATCCACCCAGAATATACCCCAGTAGCTATGGCCACCTTTTGGTTAATTGCTGATCACCTGTTCAGACTATCTTCCATGCCTCTCCCGATGTTCTTGCACGTATTCGAGGCAGATTTAAGTCTTGCCCAACCCTCCAAGGCTAAAAGCATGAATCGTCGTTGATGGCGGTTCTCGGATTGGCTGTCTCGGTGCGAATGCCATAGTGAGACGAGACGCTGGAGGTCGTCGACACGCCCCGCCCGTAGAACCCGGGCTCAACAGATGGGGGGACTTCAAAGTGCTTGTTGTGTGAAACTGGAATATTATTCAACCTACTAAGTAGACTCTTCTCTCCCCACGCCCATCTCGAGGACATAATTACCCGCCTGTTCCGTAGCCACACGCCGGAGATTATTCTTCATTCGCTTAATTCTTCTTATATACCTTCTCACAGACGTCGTCGTTATCCGTTTCAAACTTGCATATCGCACTGTGATCGGCATCGATAGGAATTTATTCTTCGTCGGCGGTCTCGAGTAAGGCTGAATGTGTGTCTCCACGATCTAAACTTTAGTTAGTCATCAAATATGCACAGGAAGCGATATTTCGCACGAGACTTAGATAACCCCTTCATCGGTCGCTACTCATAAAAGCTATCCCCTCCGTGCTTAAACAGGGGTGTTAAATGCCTCAATTAGCGCTGTTGATCACTATGAGGGGTCACAAAATGTCAATAAACATCTATTTTCGGCCAATTGAGGCTGTTATATTTAGTAAATGACTTTCATTTAAATAGATTAATATATCAAGAAGCTTCAGCTTAATTTTTTAATGTAATTAACTGTTAAATAAGGCAGTTTCATTTAAATAAGTATAAGTGCTTCAGCTGTGCATTCGGGCGCAGGCGCAATTACTGTTAAAATCTGATTAATATTATTTTATTTAATCTTTTTAGAATTAATTCTTCATCATTTTTACTGCTTATTAGCTTAATAGAGTTGTGAAGGTGTTTCATCTCTATATCTAAGAGGAATTTAAGTAGCTCTTTATAATCGTAGCATGATTGGTGGTTAAAATCTCAGACAGAAAAAAAGCTGCAAAGAGCTGCGGCGATCAAATGCGGCTTAAAACGCTTAATTTGGCCAAGTACGCTAATTAAGGCATCTTAAGCACGGAGGGGATACACCTCATAACCAGGCAACTAGAAGCGAAAATCCGTGGTCAACCGGAGAAGAATATCTAAATTCGTGTGAAGGGCCAATAAGAGACGAGGAGGAGGTCGATGGCTTATAAAATGCGCCACGTTCGCCAGCACTTTCCCATATGTCGCCTTGTCGCTGCCTCGATGAGGCGTGCCGAGAAAGATTAGTCCGAGCGTGGCATTTTTGATCGCTTGGTATCACGACTCCAGCCGCGCTTGGAACAGTGCCTAGACAAGTGGTTAGTCGCGCACCGACTACGCTGAGGTTTCTGGTACCAGCATGCTTGTTTTACCACAATCCCTCGCGGAGATTGGGCGATGAATATGAGAGGACGTTGAATCTCCTTAATGTACCGATAATATCTCCTTCGCTCTCTCCTGGACCCTATTTCTACGCACCTCCGACTCCTCTCTCTTGTCCACTAAGCTAGTCAATAAGCTTTTGGCATGATCAATAATCTCGGCGGTCGACTGTCTAAACGCGATATCGGCGTTGTAGCCAAAGGCCATGATACGAGCATCGGAGATCTGCCCGGGGAGGAAGTCTTTCAACCAGAACTTCTTGGACTTCGGATGTGTCTACGTGTTGATGGCATCGCCGCCGAGCCCGTGGACGGCCACGATGCTGTGGTGAAGTGACAGTCAGTGAAACTGACTAAACTATGGCAGACCGCAGACGGAGGACGTTGAAAACCATTTACTCAATCGCAGGCGATGTGGTTGCATCTTTTGGCGGATATACGACGGACAACGCCATGCAGAGAGGGCGTTTCCGAAGTCAGGCGCTCGGGTAGCGTTCAGGTCAGTGTAGTTGTCATCGACTGTGCTGATGGCATATCAAAGGATGGGAGATTGGCGCAGCACGACGCTGCCGAAGTCGCGACATTGTTGATGTCTCGAGTCTTTCAGCCGCGGCGCGCTTAGTCAGGTGCCAGGCTTGGAGCCTATAGCCTGTGGAAAAGGGCAGCAGCCTGGTTCTCAAGCTGAATCTACGGTGGGCAAGCAACGACGACGAGTTCAGACATCCATTGAGGCGGCGAGATAGTTAAGCCACGCAGCTGTGGCTGATGGTTGAGGCTGTCAGTCATTTACGGTCCACAGGGGTACTCCGTGGTGCGAAATGGCAGCACAAGTAGTGAACACCTTTAATGATAGGTGTAATAATTAGTTGTACGATGCTTGTGGGTTGATATCCTATTTCTATTAAGTGGAACAGCCAGCAGAAGCGGTATTGTCGCCTCTAGAGGGACGAACCACTTTGATCGCTTTTTCGGTGGGTTGAAGAAATCGGCCCTTGGAAGGACCAACTGCTCGTATTTATGAACCAGACTTATCATTGAAACAGAAGAATGGCTCAAAGACATGAAAACAAGCTTGGCTATCTGATCGGTGTCCCATGTGGCGAGTATGGAGCGATGGGGGTCCGAAGTAACGATGGCTTATTTCATCATGCAGGGCGTTTCACCACGCCGGGATGTCGATTAGATACTCATGCACATATGCATATAATACGTAGATACAAGAATGAACTGCACTTGGAGCCAAGAAGATAGACGAAATCAACAGTGATAGACAGATGGATACATTTCACGCATGAAACGAGTCCGTGCAGGGTTTGCGCTCACGCATGATATCGGGATGTCTTTTAGCAACGAAGCTATACTAGAGAGAGATCAACACAGGAACAGGCCGGCAGAGAGGGGGAGCCACAGATTT
>JAABUK010002929.1_pt1 | contig 29747 bp, 46 predicted proteins | sample 5559141 | NCBI WGS metagenome assembly JAABUK01 (sample SAMN10711869, study PRJNA513367) | rock metagenome | isolation source: Antarctica rocks | place: Antarctica: Victoria Land, Pudding Butte nord | collected 2016-01-03
TGCAAAAGCACAAGAACCGGTGCTTCACATGCAACAAGAGGGTTGGGTTGACTGGCTTCAAGTGCCGCTGCGAGTACGTTTTTTGCAAGTCTCACAGACTTCCAGAGGAGCACAAGTGTGACTTTGACTACAAAACAGCAGGGCGGGAACAGTTGTCAAAGAACAACCCTTTGGTTGTCCCAGCAAAACTGAACAAGGTGTAGCTTGTTGCTGACAGTTGCCCGTGGACAATGGTGGAGGTATCCAGCGAGCTGAAAGATATTTGCTTGAGCACTCCGCTCCTCTGTACTTATATAGACCCTATGTCTCTGCTGTGCCCCAGTCACGCTTAGCAGTGTGTTTTCTCTCTTGTTCTGTTAGGTAGTTGATTTAATTGCAAGGACAGTCAACACTCTTGCGTACATCTGTAAATCAGCAGCTTCATTTTCAGTCTTGCTGCTTGCTTGTGTGCCATACACAGGTTTTCATTTACATGCTAACTGCATGCTGTCATGTTTTGTCAGGTTGTTGTATAGTCAATCCATGCTGACTTTTAGGCATTGCAGTGTATGAAGCTGTCATTCTTTGCCCCAGCAGATGCCTTGTGCTGCCACATGCATAGGTAAGCAGCATAGCATGTGAAGTTGTGAAGTTGTGCAGTTGTAACGCATGGCAAGTGTATACTAAAACACACAAAGGTGCCCTTCTTGATCAAATTGGACTGCAAGTAGCATATTGACTTCCATTGCATCAGTGAGTAGCACACAATGTATGAAACAAGCTGCCAGAAGCCTTTGACAACTTTACATGTAGGAGTCAGTCAGGGCATTGTTGGATCTGTCAATCAGGCGTGTCAATGTGACATGAAGGCAGTAACACCTTGAGCATGCATGCAAAACTGCTATAGTACAATACTGAGGGCATGATGAGTAACTGTAGCAGAGGGGTTGCAGCAAAGGAACATAGGACACAATGTATATGTGCTGTGACAGAGACTGGTGAGTACTGTTGCCTAACAACAGATTGCACCAGAGCCATGTCACAGCAGCCCAGCTGCTATTACAACTAAAGGTAGTGTGAGGTATGATCGGCGCCTGCATGCAAAAGATGGCTCCTGGAGTGGAATGTTACCATTACCAGAATGGACACCAGCCAATGTATGACTGACAAAGATTGTCATGTGCTGTGGCTTGCATGATCAGCCGCTGCACTTGTGATTGTACACTGTCGCTGTCACCGCTGTTTGGCAAACCCTCCTGAGAAAAGTCCCTCCCAGTCAATTTGTCACTCATGCGTTTCATGACAGCTACAGCTCGTTCATTCAGCACTTCATTTGCATCGCCTAGCTGTCCATAGGCATTCAATAGCTCTCGCTCTCGAGCTTCCCGCCTTGGCAGGCTTGGCACCTCATTTGGATCTGCAGGAACCTTGCTGCTGCCACTGCCAGTGCTGGTGGTGCGCTCTGGAATCTTCTCAAGCGCTGCAAAGAAAGAGAAATGGCGTCGTGAACACAATGGCTGATGTTTGACAATTGTGGCATAAACCTGTAACAAAGCATCAACATCAGCCATTGTGATGCTTTGTTACAGGTTTATGCCACAATTGTCAAAGCCAAAACTCATACAATGACAAGATACCCAGTGTTAGGATACATTGCAATGAGACATCATGCTAAGACATGCAGCACACTCTGCTTTGTGAACAATGCTGTTCCCTGCAGATACCTCACCACACACATGCTGTTTATAGATGCTACAGCTGGTGACTCAGATCCTCACAGTACCAGACTCACAGGGATGTAACAATGCAAGCCAGTGTTTCTCACAGGTTCTATGCATCATAACATTATGAGAGCAGACGCACAGTATGCATACTGAAGACTATATGTAACTGACTCTAGGGGAACACAATGAACAAATAAATGAGACTGTTAATGTAATAGTAATACAATATGTAATAAATGAATCCACAAAAAGCACAATTGAAGCGCTCACTTGAGTCTGCAGTGGGCGTGTTGGCAGCATCCACAGCATCTGTGGTGGTGTTCAGCAGACGCCAGTTGATGAGAGGGTCATGCACAAAGGCCTCCAGCATGGCCATCACACTGTCCTTGTTGCTGCGCAGCACTCGTACCACATTCTCGCATGTGAACCTGCGCAGGGACAGCAAAAACTGTTATGTGTTTGAGAGCCAATCAACAGCATGGCCATCACAAAAAAGCCTGCCCTTGTTGCTGCGCAGCACTCGCACCACATTCCCGCAAGTAAACCTGCACAAGGACAGCCAAAATGTGTTTGAGAGCCAACCATCAGAAGAAGTGCACATGCTGAAATCATACCATGAAAGCAGCATGGCCCACAGCCCAGCATGGGTTAGTTAAGGGATACAAGCAAATCTGACCTAAAGTTGCCTTCGATGCCGGAAACTTCCATGGCCTTAGTCATCATGCGGGTCAGCCGGAAGGGCACCTTCTCTGGAAACTTCTCGCGGTTCATGCTGGCCTGCAGATCACATCACAAGATCATATATACATGCTTTTGGCCACTGAAAACATGTGATGTGCGCAATCAAAAGCTGTGGCACGTCCAGTTGGTAGTGATGTAGCTTCCTGGATGACAAGCAAGATTCCCTTTGCAAGGCTGCATGCGACAAAAGCTGAAAACAGCACAGTTCTGGCTGTGCATTTGCCACAGCTATTGGCCTCCAATACATGCAGCATTATGAGATGCCACCCCAGATGTTTTTGTCCATGGGTGATGCCCAGGCAACTCCGCAGACACCAACAGGCAGAAGCCGTTCCACAAAGCATATGCCAGATTTGCACTGCTAGTCATCAATAACAATATCAAGCAGCGAGACTTTGAAGCTATAGGAAGAAGTTCCTGCTGAACGATTGCAGCCCCATTTGGTCAACAAGGCATGTACTGCTCAGTGTGGGGTTTGATGCTGTACTCTCTATATATCTGTACATGTCATACAGCTTGTTTTCAGAAGAAGAGTGGGACGGTGGCGTACCTCAAAGCAGTCGCCAAAGTCAATGTGCAGCAGCTTGCCAGAGTAGCGGTCCAGCATGAGGTTGGAGGGGTGGCGATCCCCCAACCCCAGCAGGTACCCCACCATGCTCATCACAGCTGTGCTGCGAGTGTACCCCGTTCTTCGCTCCAGCCACACTTCGCTGTTGCGGCTTTTCAGCCACAGCATCTTATGCAAGTCCTCGCCTGCCAGTCAGTCAGTCAGTCAAGGAATTTACAGTCGTGTTTACAGTGCAACAGCAGCAACAGCAGCAGCAACAGCAGCAGCAGCAGCAGCAGCAGTCAGGTGCCGCAAACTGAGCATTACACATCCAAGGAGGTTTTCAACAAAACAAACCCCTTTGAAGGGACCAAAACTTTGTATCTTTTCAACAGAAAACAATTGAAAGGGGATCAGCAGGAGTCTCTGCCACACTTTCCCAGGCGTTTGCAGCTGCATGCAGCATGCGTACACTCACAGATCGCTGTGCTTGCAGCTGCTGTCTAACAACACCAGACACTGACCTGAGGTTGAGTCCAAAGCATGCTCGAAGACCTCCACCTTTTGGATGACCATGAGGTGGTCATAGTCAGGCGCCATGCCCAGCATCATCCGATGCTCCACATTCAAGGGAATCTTGCGAGCATCTCGGTACTCCCTGCATGCATGCAAGCTTTCCTGTGACAAGCGCCAGCACAAATGGGTCAATGTTATTGTTACATATGGGTAACATATGGTTACACATGTCAGAGTGATTGGTACCTGCAAAATGATTGTGTGCGGTCTGCACACATTCAGTGACAAGCGCCAGTCCAGCTTACCAGATTTCAATGCTGATGGGTTCAATGTTTCTGGAACTCATTGGGTACTCACAACATGAGTGCTATACGTGTTGCATGTGCAGGGTCAAGATGTCAGGGCTCATAATTAGTTGTGTGCAGCTGAACAGACGCGTACTTGTGAAAGGTGCATGCAACAACTTTGCTGTCTATGAACATGGAGCAGCGATTCTGTCTTGACCTTCCTTAGAGATACATCATATTGATTGTCAAATTGGAGTAAGAAAGGTTGGGTTGTTTCCCCCAAAAGGCACCCCACCTGATGAGGGTATGCAATGTATCAAACCCTAAACCCTAAGCTCACCTGATGAGAGCATGCAATGTGTCAGTGTTGGGGACCCAGCCAATCAGACCCGAGTTGGGCGAGAGGGGTATGACAGCGTATCGGGCGATGCTGAGATCCCTCTCAGCAGTGGTCCTGTCATTGGCCAGCATGCTGTTGACTAATCCAAACAGCTGCATCACTCGCTCATCCTGCCGCAGATCCTCATGTCCCTACACATCAGTTGGTGTCCTTATTTTTAAAGCATTACTGACTTGTACCGCACGTACCTAGCTCATCATGAGCTGGAGAGCGTCGTTATTATTATTATTATTATTATTATTATTATTATTATTATTATTATTATTATTATTATTATTATTAGTATTATATTTTTAAAGCATTGATCTAGAGGTTTGCATTGTGAGAGACTTGATTGTGAGTTTGCAAAAAACAGGCCTCAACAGCCTGTTGCCTGTTACAGCGCAGTTCAGACAGAATGTGTGTTGGCTCAGCCTCACTGACCAGCCAAGCAGCTCAGGCGCACTCTTATCAGGCAGAAGTCGTCCAAGACCAGCCGGTGTTTTCTCTTTTGCATGTCTCTACCCCAAAATGACCGTTGTGTATGCAAGCAAAGCTATGTCCAATTTGCATAACATTCTGTTTGGACCTTTCACGAGACTTCCGTATCTAGAAGAGTGTAGGAGGACACACATGGAACCAGGAAAAACAGGCCTGACGACTCATAGGTCGAGGCTTTCGTTCCTCTCTGGGCTATGGCCTATGGTCTTTTGCTTCCGTGGAGCTGCCTATGATTGCTGAAAGGCATAGACTAGTTTGTTCCATCGCATTGAGCCCTGACTGAAACACCGCCCCAAGCATGCATTTGCTGACTTGAGCTGGGAGGGTATGAATACTGCAACTATACTGGTGTGGACAACTTCTGGATGAAACCTCTGCTGATGACACTGACAGACACCATACAGCCCTGCCCTGACAGACTGCCCTCACATACAGCCCTGCCCTGACAGACTGCCCTGACATACAGCCCTGCCCTGACATACAGCCCTGCCCTGACAGACTGCCCTGACATACAGCCCTGCCCTGACAGACTGCCCTGACATACAGCCCTGCCCCGACAGACTCCCCTGACATACAGCCCTGCCCAGTGTAGAGGGACCCACCTTGAGCAGGAAGACATATTCAGCACCGTCGCTGCCGTGTATGGTGAGCTTACGCGGGCGCTGCTTGCTGGTGATGACGTGCAGCTGGGGGGCAAAGGCTGCAATGGTCACAACTGGCTCTCCTGCTATGTAGGTCCCCGGCACTGCCAACTCCAACCCCTGTAAAATGATAATGCTGATAATAATAGTAATAATAATGATGACAACAAAAACAACAGAAACGACAACAGGGTCTCCTGCTATGTAAGTCCCGGGCACCGCCACCTCCAACCCCTGTATGATGATAATGATAATGATAATGATGATGATAATGATAATGATAATGATAATGATACTGATAATGATACTGATAATGATAATGATAATGATAATGATAATGATAACAATACTGATAATGATGATACTAAGTATGATGATGATGATAGTAATAACAACAATGATAATAATGATGATGATGATAATAACAACGCTTTCCAGCTCATGATGAGCTAGGTACATGCAGGACAAGTCTTGTCTCCCAAGAGCAGTCTGTCTTGTGCATCTCTGTGAGGTGTAAGCCCCTGTCTAGCAGGTGCAACACCCAAGTTGACGGACAAGCAAAGGGAGGGGGGCATCATAGTAGACAGTAGACCATAGATAGTAGACAGGAAACAATGGATAGTGGACAGAAGTCAATGGGCAGTAGACCCAATGGGTGGTAGTTGTGTGCAAAAGCTGCATTGGGGATCTAATGCACTCCTCACCACTGCTGGCTGCAAGGTCAGCATAGAGGTGCGGATCTGAAATTAGGGATGTTCAAAGGAGACTTGAGGGAGCTGCTGCCTGACATGCATGCTGAAGGGCAGCCAGTCAGACAGTCAGTCAGGAATCTGGCATGGTCATCATGACCAAAGGTCATTAGGAGCCAGCTAAGATCAATTGACCTAAAGGCAATAGTTCTGGAAATAAACTGTGTGAAAATTTTTGAAGTTCATTAAAGGGTTAGATCCACATGTTGCATCTCCAGGGCGGTCAAGCATGCAGAAGAACTGAGGAAGCAGCAGAAGCAGAGTTGTCATCATCAGAAAAAGAAGAAGAAGAATAACAAGAAGAAGAAGCAGTAGGGACAAGGGCATACCTGGGCTCTGACCAGGGCTAGAGCCACGTACTGCACCTCCAGGATGGTCAAGCATGCAAGAGAAGCAAGCAAGCAGAAGAAGAAGAAGAAGAGGAAGAAGAAGAATAACAAGAAGAAGAAGAAGAAGCAGTAGGGACAAGGGCTGACCTGGGCTCTGACGAGGGCTGGGGCCACGTACTGCACCTCCAGGACGGTGAGGCTGGGCAGCTGCTTGTTGATGCGCTTGAAGACGTGGTAGTAGAGGTCCCAGGCCTGGTGCAGCTCAGCCTCCTTGCGGCTGTGCCGGTACTTGTTACACCACTCATATGCCTCAGACAGCTCACGCCCGTATGCCTGCACAAAAAGCACCGTCATTTGTGATATGCCACTCATATGCCTTGGACAGCTGACACCCATATGCGTGCAGCAAGAATGACATCACTTGTGGCTGTGCCAGTACTTGTTGGACCACTCATACGCCTCTGACAGCTCACGCCCATGCGCCTGCAGAAAGGAAAGTGACATTTGTGACTATGATGATATGTGTTGCACCACTTCTATGTCTATATGCATGTAGGTCTGCAGAAATGACAGTGTCTGGCTGCATAATGGAAGTTGCTGGGTTGCCTGGTGGCATTTCTGCATGCACATGCATGCAGTGAAACACACTGCAGCATTCATGCAGGGGCATAAAGAATGCTGAGCATGACTCTACATCGAGTAGAGTCAAAAGGCAAAAGCTTGTCCATCAGGAACTCTACTCAAAAGGCAGATTCACCTTCACAAAGGCAATCTCCTTGAGGGCCATGCCCCTGCCTTGGCAACCAAAGGCAAACCTTGCCTATCAGAAACTCCACTCGAAAGGCACACTCACCTTGACAAAGGCAATCTCCTTGAGGGTGATGCCCCCATTGGCCTGCATCATCTCATGCAGGGGCATGAGAGTGCTGAGCATGGCGTCCACATTTGACTCCCCAAAGTATTGCCTGCTGGCTTCCTCCAGCGCCTCATGCCACATCTCATGCCACAGAATGGCCATGCGGATCAGCTCCTGACTCACCTGTGCAGATCAAAGGTGGTGCATTTTCACACACAAACCACGCAGAGACCATCCACTTCAGTATACAACATATGTGAAGAGACCTTGAGCTGGTGGTAGACTGGATCTGCATGGTGAAGGGATCACACCTTGGCCTGCTGCTTCTCTGCAGTGAGTCATGCTCGCATAGGTTTCCCCCCTTTCCCACCCCCCCTTTTCTTAAAAAGCAAACTGAGTACAACACACAGCAGCCGTGCAGAGTAGCTTAGACTGGCATGATTGCAACCATGTGAATGTCTGCGTCCTGCCATCGCCCACCACATACAAAGCCAAACAAATGACATGCATCATGTACGGAATACATAGTCGTTTCTGTTTAACAGAACATAGGCTGTCCGACTGTGCCTCCTCTAAAAAGCAGAGTGTATTCATGCACAGCATGCACAGAGGCCCCACAGTACACAGCACCCACCATGCACAGAATTCACAATGCACAATGGCCACAGTGCACAATGTCCACAATGCTCCAGGCTGCAGTACACCAGGTGGTAGACTGGGGCACCACAAGATGGTGACAACCACAGATCAGCACGCAGATTTGAGGCTGGAATGACGATGCAAGCATCTACACCAAGACAGCAGTGAGATGTTGCATTGTTCACTGTCAGCAAAGAAAGAGAAAAGACTAGGCCACTTATGCAGGGACGTTGCATACGGGGGAACAAGTGTGAGAAATGCCCTGCCCCCCTGGTCCCTAAGGGCCCTTGATGCTACTGATACTGCTACTGCTACTGCTACTGCTACTGCTACTGCTACTGCTACTGCTACTGCTACTGCTACTGCTACTGCTACTGCTACTGCTACTGCTACTGCTACTGCTACTGCTACTGTTACAGTTACTGTTACCAGCCTGTCAGCAGCAGAGCGGGCTTACCAGCTGTGCCTGCTCCACAAGAGTTGCGCTGTGTTGCCGCACCGCATCCACCACGCTCATGGCTGCTGCTCGCCTGAAGCTGGACTGGGACTTGCAAGCCACCAGGAGGGGGTACATGAGGGCCTGGGGGTGGTGCTTCCCAATGCGCACCAGCAGGTTGTGTATCAGCCGCCTCACAGGCTGCACTGTTGTGTGGATGCGAGCTATCACCTGCACCGCAAGCAACGGCTGAGTCCTGAGTGCTGAGGGCTGAGGGCTGAGTCATGAGTGGTGAGTCCTGAGTGGTGAGTCCTGAGTCAATGCTCCTGCTTGCAGTCAGAGCTGGTGCCATGCAAGCTGGGGAGAGGGTGAAGGGCTCAGGGCAGCGCAGGGTTGAGGACTAAGGGTAATGATTGTAAGGGGTATGGGATGGGGAAAACCCTTGCTAGTGCACACCAGTAGGTCCAGGAATCTGGCGTCATGCTGACGTCGAGGTTGTGTGGAGGTGTGCAGCATACCCTGAAGCCAAGGCACCAGCTTATTGTCAATGTCAGTATCAGGAGGCACATGACTGGAGCCCTGTTGTAGAGAAGACGGTGGCAGCTGAAGCAGAGGCTACAGCGTACGTCTGCGTCAGGATTGACAGACACATGACTCAAGGCCTCGTGAAGCGCAGATGTGTCGATGAATCGCTGCCAAACCTTGTCTACAAGATGGGTGCATGACTGCAGTTCCCTGTCAGTGACACTAGGGAGCAGTCTATCTTTAGGGTTTAGGGTTTAGGGGTTTAGCAGTCTATCTATGATCGCAGATTACTTGTCTCAAAGGCTTTGAGGCAAAGGAAACCCAAGCCAATCTGCAATGGTAAGAATAAAAACAAAGCAGAAGATTCACCTGAGGAATGACAACGAGCCAGGTGTCAATGGAGACATGGCCGAAGCCTTCCTGCAGAGCGGCCTCCACATCCGGGGCGCTGCCGTGGTTGAACCACAGCGTCAGCAGGCGCAGTATGTCTTGCAACGCTGCTCCAGGGTGCGTCTCACCTGCCAACAAAAATAACTGGCCAGGTGACAGGATGTGACTTGTGAGGCTAAGCGTACACCTCGCATTGATGTGATGAATGCACAGCGTGCGCAGGCGCAGTATGTCCTGCAAGGCTGCTCCAGGGTGTGTCTCCCCTGCCAACAAGACATGAGTGGTCAGGTTGACAGGATGTGACTGGTCAGGTTGGCAGGATGTGACTTGTGAGGCTGAGTGTGCGCCTTGCTTTGATTTGACGAACACATAGCAGGAGCGCTTTGTCTAGCAGGGCTGCATCTTCCCTGCCAACAGGACATGACTGGTCGACAGGCGGACAGGCTACCAGACTAATAGGCTACCAGGCTACTAGACTCACAGGCCAAGAGACTAACAGACTAATGGGCTACCAAACTACCAGACTAACAGGCTACCAGAATGTGACCCGAGAGGCTGAGCGTACATCTTGCATTGATGTGATGAACACAGCATCAGCAGAAGTTGTTTGTGGAAAAGGGTGCGTATGACTTGCAATCAGAGATGTGACTTGTGAGCCACAAGGCATGGCCCGTGCATGGCATTGACTTGATGATGAACGCACAGGGTCAGCAAAGGCAGCACATCCTGCAAGGCTGCTTCAGGTTCCCTCCCTATCAGAGAGTACAGAGTACATGCTACAGACCATGCAAAGAAGCTGGCCAAGCCAAGCCAAGCCAATGCAGCGCTGTTTGGAGAGACCAATTCTCTTTCCAAGCAGAGTGGTCTGTTGGTGATCTTGGCCGATTTTGGTGTTAATGAGTTGTCAGACACTAATGGTTCTTGCAATGCAGGACGCACTTTTGGTCCCACCACTGGACTAAGCCCAGGAGAATGTAAGAGCCAATAACCCCTCATGGGGTAGGGCCTTAGCCTCAGCAGAAGATGGAACCTATGCTGGCAATCATGCGGGTATGCCTTGTACAATAGGCCTACCAAGACTAAATCAATGAGTGAGATGTTGCTGACCTGAGGCTTGGCCTAGGGCTACAGATCTGAAGAAGCCCAGAACAGCCGGGGCCACATGCCTCTGGGCTGCATGCACATCAAACTTGGCGTAGTGCTCCATGGCCTGCATGCCACAGCCAAGACACAGTCAGCAGACAGCAATGGCCGTCATGCATGCACATCAAAATTGGTACAGTGCGCTACACAGTTTATTAAAGCAGTCAGTAGACAATAACAATAGCAATGCGTAACAACAATAATGATAATTTACAGGCGTCCCAGCTAATCGTTCTTGCCAGGTACCTACTAGGTGTGCCTGAACCCTAGTCTTGTGAGCCACCGCAACGCATGCACATCAACATTGGTATACCGCCCTGCACAATCAACAAAGTCCAGAATGTGAACCCTACCTGGACGTTGAAGAGGGCCCAATTGTGCCAAGCTTTGGCCCAGCCCTTGGCAGCCTCTGTGGCATACTGCAAGCTGCCCAGCACATCCCCAATTGTCTCCTCACTCAGCTCCTGCATGCACAGCCCTCATTGTAAGAAAAGGAAAGGGAGAAAAAAAGAAAACAACTTTTGGCGTCAAATTAATGAGAAGCCAAGTGCTATACCGGGCTGCCCAGAACAGTGCACAGCCCTCATTGTAACTCTGTGTGCTGAACATGGCGTCTAGCCATCAGTGTAGCTGCCGCTGTGGCTAATGCTGAATATCCTGAACGTTGCCTCTAGCAGTTTGTGAAACTGATGCTGTGACTCATGCTTCTCAGTAGCTGCTGGAACAGATGATCAAACTGATGCATGGCTCAACCCAGGAAAGCAGTCTGACAAGCATGCACTCACATGCGTGGTCCATGTGATCTTGAATGAATTTGTGTGTCATAGGCGTCGCTCATTTGCACCCGACCGAAAAGGACTGAAAATCATGAGGTGAGTCAGGGCGTGCCAACAAGGTTGCTTGATCAAGTAGCTCTATGTTTGCATTGCTGTAATGGCGACAACTGCAAACAGGCTGACAGCCCATGGGAAAGGCACAAACCTCAGTGACTGTCCATCTCCAGATTCCCATGCGCATGTGCACCCGGGCAATGAGGGGGGCCTTGTGCATTTCAGCTGTGGGGCGCGCCAGCAGCCCTGTCTGAGCCCCCCCAATGGCTGGGGCTGGGAGGGAGGGGCGAGGGGTCGGGTCATGAGCATGGGCAGAGGCCTCCTCAACAAGGCTCTCCAACCTGCATGCATTCCTTGCAGCATTGGTGCCTCACACTTGTGAGCTGTGCCAATGGGTGATTGGTCCTTGTGCCTTGGCAGGGGTAAGGATGGGGCATGGGGTAGGGTTGGGGAGGAGGCAAAGGGAGGGGTTGGAGCAATTCTGTGATGCTGAAGAAACTTCATGTGGAGATGCAGTCCTTCTTCCTTGCAACAATGTAATGCAACTGCTTTTGTCTGGAATGACAAGCCAGCTTGGGCGTGTCGGACATTGGAAAGAGACCAACAACAGCCTTCAGGAAACAACAGCATAACGGCAAATACATTGAGTTCCTTCAAACAACGACACTTGCATCTGCAGGTGCAGTGATGCAGCCAAAAAGCAGCAGGATACACCAACATTGCGTCTGCAGGTCAAGGCAGACCATTTCAAGGTATTTGCACACTGCCAGGCATATGCCATGTAAATTCTAAGTCAACTCTGATGCTCAGAGCCAACAGCAACCAGGTAAGAGTGCACTGGCCAAAGGCAGAAGGCGTGCCTGTGCAGGGCATCTTTGCGGTCGCCGGTAGCCCAAAGATGCTTGAGGTAGCCAAACATGACATGCGGCGCCCCGCTGCCGGCCCCGTACCCCGCCTGGTGGGGTGAGGTTATGGTCAGGGGGTCAAAACCAAGCAGCTCGTGTAGGTTGCGTCTGCTTTGTCTGCACAATCAATCAATCCATCAATTTACATTTCTTGTCTTTAGGACTCATCAGGGGAGTCAACAGACAATAACTGGGACAATTCTGTGAATGCACAGCATGCGTGGCCAAAACTTACGATTGTCACACTGCTGCATGCTGCTGTTCAGCAAGTAAACAGGCGCCAGCATCTACAAGAACGCTGACGAGCGTACCTTGGCTTGTGCAAATGCAAACAAGGGCGAAGGATGTTGTGGATTCATGCTATCCCCTCAGAGCAGGGTCAGGAAGACAAGTGGAACAGTCAGCACAGCACAGCACAGCACAGCACAGCACAGAATGGCAAAGCAAGGGCAGGGTAGGGCAGGGCAGGGCAGGGCAGGGCAGGGCAGCGCTCCCACCTGACCCGTCCAGACTTTCTGCACAGCGAAGCAAACTTCAGCCACGTGTGGGTGTCCTCAGCCATCGGCAGCACCAGCGTACGGACAGACAGCAAAGCCTGCCACACCTCCACATTCCTCTGAACGCCCTTCAGTCTGCCTCGCCACATCTCACAGATTTGAACTCTGTGCAAGTCAGCTGCTGTTTGGTCGCCGTTACACAGAGCAAGGGCGTTGCTGAAGCCTATCACCTCTTCCAACTCTGTCAGCTGTTGGACTCTGACCATATCACCGTAGGCTCGCTCGTAGCTTTCTCCTACCAAGGCGGCTAGCTCCACACCAAGTAGCTCTCTGGCCCTTTCCACATTTACTGCAGGCAGGTGCTTGCAATGCTTGCTGGGGGCTGTGGGATAAGGAATAAGCAAGACGTTTTGAATATGCTGAAAGTTTGAAACGAGTTCCGTTCAGCATGCTCTGCCTGGTAATTTGCAACCTCCATCAGGGCAGGCAGCACATTCTCAGCAGCAGGCAAGAGAACGCATTGAGCACCTTTGGCAGTGCTCCATTGCTTGTTCTGCACCTCCAGTACAGCTGTCAAGAAGGCTCCCGCTGAGGAATCCGGCGTCTGCCTGTTGTTCATGATGTCCACATACCTGCAGCAGACACACACACACTGTGACACACACAGACCCTGCAACATGCGCTTTCTGGTGTAGATGTAACGTCCCAGATTACATATGGAGGCACAACACATGGCCGACTGGGACCAACTAGTCCCTAGTGATGCAAACCAAGCCAAGCGAGCTTCAGATCTAGCATGCAGTCACATGCTGTTTGGTCCCCAGATCTCGGTAATCTTCACTTTTAGGGCATATGTTGTCGTTCCGACCCTTTTGACTTGACACTGACACAAACCCTTTGACTTTCACATGCGGTTCCCAAGCAGCACATGCGCAAAAACAGATTTGTATACATCCTTGTGTAACTACTGCTGAGTCATTCTAGGCGGTACAGCACGCTACTCAGGACTGTAAACAAATGACTATGGGCGACTGTGAACAATGGACCATAAACAAAGACACATACTCAGTGAGATGAATTCCAGGCGCCCATTTCAGGCCAAATGGGACCCAGGCACTACACAGGCAAAGGGCAAGCTTGTGCCTATTCACACAACCCAGCTCCATCTTGCATATGGAAAGGATTGTAGCAAAGCATTGTGGCAGAATATAAAACAAGCAAGTGTGCTGATCCTGCCACTTCATCCCAGGCAAAACGATTGTGGCAAAACACCTAAAAGCAACTGTGCTCACCCTGCCATTTCATCCCAGGCAAAAGAACTGTGGCAAAACATGTACCAGCTAGTGTGCTCACCCTGCCATTTCATCCCAGGCGAGAAAAGACAAGAAAAGACTACGCCTTTCGGCGTCAATATAATGAGAAGCCCAGTGTTGTACCGGGCTGCCCAGGCTCATTACAGGCAAAAGCAATGTGGCAAAACACCTACAAGCAAGTGCGCTCACCCTGCCATTTCATCCCAGGCCATTTCACCGCAAAAGAATTGTTGCAAAACATGTACAAGCAAGTGTGCTCATCCTTCCATTTCATTCCAGGCACAAGCATTGTGGCAACAGGTACAAGCAAGTGTGCTCACCCTGCCATTTCATCCCAGGCGCCCATGTGCCAGGCAGCATGGGCAGCAATGGGGGCCATCTCCCTCTTCACATGGGGCTCAACTCGCCGCCACTCTGCTCGGCACTCCTGACTCAGCACCTCCCACTCAGCCAGTGCTCCCAGGCATCTGCAAAAGCAAGGGGCCATGCTTGGTTGCATATTCAGATCATGGCAATGCTGAGAGAAGCTGCCAGATCATGGCAGTTGTGACAGAAACTGTCACGTCACATCACAGAGAGTCGTGTCACTTCACAGCGATTTTGAGACACAGTGGTAGCAGCACTGCAGCAATGCCTACAGATAAATCAATACCACGAGCAGACTTACTGTCAGATGGAGTGCTAGCCAGAAGATGAATGCGTGTTGTGAGGTAGCTCAGGGCTCCTGTAAAACGGCCGGGGGCTCAGATGCAGATTCAGAAGGCAGTGCAAGGGCCCTTGCATTCCCTTGCTGACATGCACACACGCTCACTGGAGCAAACAGTGGTCAGGTATGCTTTGGGCTGGCAAAATAGTCAATGGACAAACAGTCAGACTGACAGACAGACCTCAGGGGACCCAGGCGGCAAGCAGACAAGCCCGCTTGGCGCTATGGACAGACAAACAGACAGGGAGCAAACACAGACATATGGGAAACAAGACAGACGAGCATGCAGACACGTAGACAGACAGACAGACAGACAGACACATTTGGCTGAGACAATTGTGTCTGTAAGGGGGCGATAGATACCCTTTGTACTCACCTCATGCAGAGAGACACACGAACAGACACACACTCGGACACACATGTACACAGACAGATGCAAAACCCACCTGAAACGACCCAGGGCAGCTTCAAGGTTGGCCGGGGAGCCAAGGGGGGTCTCCTGGTACTTGCGGTTGTAAGCCTCCAGAGCCTCATCCCACCTGATCAGCTTCTCATACCAGCTTTCCTGCAGCCACCCCACTCATCACTCAGACTGGATCGAGCACTCAGCACTCAGCACTCAGCGCTCAGCACAGGCGATTGTAATCTATCCCATGTGGAATCAGCCTAGGCTACATAGCTCTTGACAGTCCAACTGAGAGGTCCTGAGCTCTTCAGGTCCAGAGTCACAACATTTGTTGACCTGCTGACTAGATTGAGGTCAGAACTGTTGATATGGCTTCAGTACATGCTCCAGTGGCTCAGGTGACATCTTGAGCGCAGAGAGCCAAGCCCAACTCAAAGCTGCGTGAAAGTGGGTGGTACAGGTTTTGATCTTGCAGTTTCATGTGGAGGTATTGCTGAGCCAGAGTGAGGATGCCGACAGCAGCTTCAGCCCAGGGCAGGTTCCATGTTTACAAGCCCTGACCTTACGTTGAGTTCCATGTGAAGATGTTGCTGAGCCAGAGTGAGGATGCCGACAGCAGATCCAAACCAGGGCAGACTCAACACTGTCCTAGTGTTCTAATTCTTACCTTGAGGTCCATCCAAAGGTGTTGTTGAGCCAAAGCAATGAGAGCATGAGGGCATCAGAGTGAAAAAGCTTCAGACCAGTCATTCAGACCAGAGGTTCAAAACAAGCCCTGACCTTACCTTGAGCTCCATGTGAAGATGTTGGTGAGCTAGAGTGAGGATGCTGACAGCAGCTTTAGACCAGACATTCAGACCAGACGTTCACAACTGGCCCTGACCTTACCTTGAGTTCCATATGAAGGTGTTGCTGAGCCAAAGTGAGAATGCCAACAGCAGCTGCAAACCAAGGCAGACTCAACGCTATCTCTAGTACTCTCAACCTTACCTTGAGGTCCATGCAAAGGTATTGCTGGGCCAAAGCGGTGAGAAAACATCAAACTGAGAGTGCCAACAACATCTTCAGCCCAGGGCAGATGCCATGCTCACAACAAGCCCTGACCCTACCTTGAGTTCCATATGAAGGTGCTGCGAGGATCCAAACAGCAGCTTCAGACCAAACATTCAGACCAAACGTTCACAACTGGCCCTGACCTTAACTTGAGTTCCATGTGAAGGTGCTGCTGAGCCAAAGTGAGGATGCCGACAGCAGCTTCAGACCAGACATTCACAACAAGCCCTGACCTTACCTTGAGCTCCATGTGAAGGTGCTGCTGAGCCAGAGTGAGAATGCCAACAGCAGCTTCAGACCAGGGCAGATTCAACATTGTCTGAAGTGTTCTCAACCTTACCTTGAGTTCCATGTGAAGGTGTTGCTGGGCCAGAGTGAGGATGCCGACAGCAGCTTCCGGCTGACGAAGGTGGTTGTTGATGCTGATGAGCGCTTCCACTGCCGTCTCAGGGCTGCTCTGGTACTCATGCTCCTTGTAGTGCAGCGCCTTGGCAAAGGCGTGGCACTTCTCTGCTAGAGCACCCAGCGTCCTGCAGGAGGGCAGATTACACTCAGCAAGGCTGTGGAATGTATCCTGTCATGCATGCTCCTGACTATGCAGCGGCTTGGCAAAGGCGTGGCACTTCTCTGCTAGAGCACCCAGCGTCCTGCAGGCAAGCAAAGTTCACTCGCCAAGGCTGTGGAATGTATCCTGTTATGCATGCTCCTTGTAGTGCAGTGCCTTGGCAACGGCATGACACTTCTCTGCTACAGCACCCAGCATCCTGCATGACACAGCTCTGCACCGTCCCCAACACAAAGCTGACTGTGAAGACAGCAGCCAGACTTGCCTGGTGTCCAGCGGAAGCTTCTTCTCATTGTGCTCCATGAACTCAGCCAGGTTGAGCAGCGTGGTGACAATCTCGGGGGGGATGGAGGGCGAGGCCAGGGCGGCCTCCAGGGACCGCACCAGAGCCTCCCTCATGGGCTCCTCCAGCTCGGCCCAACAAGACACAAATCCGGCGGCAAACAGCTCCCTCGCCATGCTGGGTTGAACCTGTAGCAACAGCCCCGTGGGGGGACCCTCTGAGGGTGTTCCGGAGTGTGCGTGTGTACATGTCATGCATAGACAAAACTGCAGTTTGATAGTCTCCTCCAGCTCAGCCCAACAGGACACAAAGCTGGCGGAAAATAGCTCCCTTGCCATGCTGGGCTGGACCTGCGGCAACAGGGGGAACCCCTCTGAGGGTGTGTCCCAGACTGTGCGTGTGTACATGTGATGCACAGACAAAACTGCAAACTCATGGGTTCTTCCAGCTCCGCCCAACAAGACACAAAGCCGGCGGCAAACAGCTCCCTGGCCATGCTGAGCTGGACCTGTGACAACAGGGGGGACCCCTCTGAGGGTCTCCGAGGCTGTGCGTGTGTACATGTGATACATAGACAAATCTGCAGTTTCAGCAGAGACATTTCACAGAGAGATGCAGTTCCACATCCCCATCTCATTAGTCAGACAAGAGGCATGTACAGACTGTGACAAGTTGCATGCACCCAGGCGGCTTGTAATGGCCTCATGACTCATCATTCTTACATATGCCTCAGCAAAACCAACACCACAGCTGCAGACTCAAAGCACCTGTCCCATGACTGCTCGCCCATGAGAGTATCGGCTTTTACAGCGGCTTTGGCTTGCATGTTGCAGCAACATACGATTTGAGCAGAGGGTGGGTTTAGTTACACCTACCTGACTGTTGCGAGAGCAAAGGCTGGCACAGGTGAAAGTTAATGAATCAATCAATGAATCAATCAATCAATATGTTTAGTTGCAGTGAGGCACCTGAGGTAAACAAAGGTGGGGCCTGTCAGATACACTACTTAGGTGAATCCAATCATGGCAGCAGCAGCTGCATTGAGGCACCTGAGCAAGGAGGTGGGTAGCTCTGAGAGTACCGGCTGCTACAGCAGCTTTAGCTTTCAGGGGTGTTGCAGCAACATACAGTTGGAAGCGCAGGATGTGTGCAGTTGCAGTGAGGCACCTGAGCCAGGAGGTGGGTAGCCCTGAGGGCATGGCTGGGGGACTCCTTCAGCAGCTCCACAGCAAAGTGGCGCATCCACTCGGCCCAGTCCTCCTTGGTGCTGCGCTGGCTGCTCTCCCAGGCTCGCCTCAGGGCCTGATCGTTCATTGCCAGCTGCTGAGCACTGCCCCCAACTGCATGCCACATTGGTGTTTTCATCTGCCATTGATTCTTTCCCCCATCTGTTGCAATGGATTTGCTTATGTTGCGTTGATGACCAACAGCCCCTTGGATCAGATGCGTGTTCTAGAAGTGAGGAGCTCCCAGCATGTTGTGCAAAGCATGCATGCAAAGCATGCGTGCAAGCATGGCGTCCACCTGATTCGTCAGGCAAGGAAGTGAGGACTGCAGATTTGTCTTGCTGCAAGCTCAGTTTCAAGTCTGACACCGCCAATTGACTCTCAGTCATGGCTGCTTCGATGATGACCAACAGCCCCTCTCGCTCTTACATTGGGTGCGCCTTCTAGAAGTGAGGAATTCAAGCATATGCTGCAAAGCACGCATGCAAGCCTGACCATTCACCTGACGCATCAGGCAAAGGAGTAAGGGCTGCAGGGTTGTCATGCTCCAAGCTCAGGTTGAGCTCCTCCAGAGCTGCCAGGGTGGGCTCCCAGTCATCCCCGCTGCTCATGCAGGGGGGGGCCGCCTTCACCAGCTTCACTGCCAGCTGACTGAATTGGTCATGTGCGATCCTGTGCTTCACCATGATCTGCAACCGCACAAGCAGGTGATACAGATCACTGCCAGCTGAATGCATTGGTCATGCGCAATCCTGTGCTTCACCATGATCTGCAACCACACAAACAGGTGATACAGATCACTGCCGGCTGACTGAACTGGTCATGTGCGATCCTGTGCTTCACCATGATCTGCAATCACACAAGCAGGTGATACAGAGAGCAACTCAGAATCGTACATAATAATGATAATAATAATGACATTAGGGAGAAAAGAAAAGACAAGTCACAAGGAGCGCTCAGCCTACAGATGCAGACAATCTGGCCAGCACCCTCAAGCTCAGCAGACTGTCAACCCATATCCAGAGCCCCATCATTCCAACCTTTAACCCTAAACCCAAAATCCAGCACATCATTGACCCATACCAACAACATCTATTGTCCAGGGTCAGCAGCTGTGTCCCACACACCTTACGGACAGTGGGGGCAAAGATGGGGAAGTCAGGGCCTAGGGCCAGAGCCAAGGAGCAGATGGTGTCCAGGGCGTCAGTGCGAAGCTCATCCACGCCGCCGTCCAGAACCCGAAGAAGAGGATGAAGGATGTTGGAGCTGTAGCCTGCCAGGTGCATGCGTGGCAGCAGACGGCGGCAGCTGACCAGCGCTGCCCTCCGGATCTGGACTGGCGAGCCAGCCACTCCAGGACCTGCAAGGGGAAATATTATTAATAACACTAAATATGCTTTCCAGCTCAAAATGAGCCAGCCACTCCTGGGCCTGCAGGGGTGTTAGCATATAAAAGTACACAAGGTTGTAACTTCTTGACTGCAAAACATTGTCAAGGCTGCTGCTGCTGCTGCTGCTGCACCACCTTTATTCAACATGTCTTGCAACCGCTTCGCTATGGCTGACAACTGTTCAAGCTTAATTCCAGGTTGTGCATGCTGGATCAAGGCTAGTGTGTCCGTAAGCTGGCGTTGAAACTGCACCACAAAGCTGGGCTTGCAGCTCACACAGGATTGTCTGCCAGCATGAGGCATCTAGAGAGACCTGCTCTTATTGGATAAGACCAAGGGGCACTTGATGGTGAGCCCTATGAGCGTTGGGGAGCCTGGGCTCCACAACAAACTCACCATTGATGTGGTTGGTAGCACAATAAGGTCATCACGGTGAGCAGCCCTTCTTGCTGTTGAGGTTAGCTCACGACAATGTTGCATTTGCCTGTGTGTGATGCTTGAGCAGTTTACTTCCGCCTGGAACTTTAGTTTGGGTGAGTTGTGGTGCCCTTCAAGTGATTTTCCCAGTAATGAAAAGCTTGTTTACTGGTTGTCCATGGTTGTCATGACTGGCTCACTTATTTGACTGAAGTTGCTATGTTTTGTCATTGAGATTCCCATAAAATCTGGTTGATGCTGCAGTTGAATATGTGGAATGGGACTGTGTTGGCCAATGCTGGCCAGAATGCACATGAGCTAATCTGTAATAGCCTACACCTCCAACTTGGATGGAGACATGAAGGTCGTGCGAACAAGCAAGGACCTCAGATCTCCATCCAGGTTGTTGGAGGTGTAGGCTGCACTGATCAGCTCATGATCATTCTGGCCAGGCATTGGTACCACTACTACCACCACAATTACTACTGCTACTACCACAATAGGAAAAACCATATCAACGATGATAGACATAATGATAATGAAATGATAATGATAACAACATTAACAATAGCAATAAGTTTTATGCTTTCCAGCTCATGATGAGCTAGGTAACAACATTAACAATAGCAATAAGTTTTATGCTTTCGAGCTCATGGTGAGCTAGGTACATGCAGGACAATGCCTGCAGGACAGGTTGAATGCACCACATGTAAGTTGCCTTGAAATCAGACACTGAAGAGTCAGGGACAGCTGATGTTTGCTGCCTGACAACGCCCCACATTGCAGGGCAAAGCATGCATAAGTATACGCAAACCAAAGGAGGGCGCTGCACTGTGTGAGGCGCAAGATTGACCAATGGCAAGGGGAAGAGGAGTTACCAATGCACATGAGGCGGACAAGGGCTGGCAGCAACAGCTGCAGGTGATCCTCCAGAGCTGCGCCCAAGGACTCCAAAGCATGCAAAGCAGCAGGCACCTGCACGCCAGAAATCCAAACAATTGAAACAGCACTTCACATGGCAAGCAGATGCTTCTGGATGATGTGGTTGTCAGTGATACAGCAACAAAGGGTGCAATGCAGAAGAGCGTGGAAAGCAGCAAAGCGTGCACAGCAGCATTCATTTTCAATAAACATCACAGCATGTACGGTGGGTCAACTAAACTCACACAGCAGGCAGCAGCAAAGCAGGCACAGCAGCATGCAGTGGTAACCACAGACCCAAAGCTTCAGGTTGTAACATCTGCACTGTACCAATCGAGGTACATCATCTCTGAATTTAAAGACAAGCTGCTTGATGCAGATAAGCAGCGCAGCGACCAAGCAATGCAAGGCGAAGCAGAAACCAGGACAAACAGCTGGCAGGCACAGACAATGGAGAAGCAGGAGAATGTGTAGCAACCAAGCGATGCAAGGCCAATCAGAAGCCATAACAACTCAGTGGGGAGGCACAGAGCATGGACAAGAAGGAGAATGTGCAAGCGATGCAAGGCCAATGAGAAGCCATAACAAAACAGTGGGGAGGCACAGAGCATGGACAAGAAGGAGAATGTGCAAGCAATGCAAGGCCAATGAGAAGCCATAACAAAACAGTGAGGAGGCATAGAGACAGGACAAGAAGGAGAATGTGCAAGCAATGCAAGGCCAATCAGAAGCCATGACAAAACAGTGAGGAGGCACAGAGGATGGAGAAGAAGGAGAAAGTGCAAGCACGAGTACCTGGTCGTAGTTGCCGCTGCGCTCAGCTTCAGCAAAGAGGCCGATGAAACGTGGCAACAGCTCTGGCAGGTACGCCCTGAAGTCATCTCGTAGAGACACTGCAATACACAGAAGATGTCTCGAGTCCGCGACCGTTTTTGATGCTACTCCCAAGCGCCAACAAAGCATGAACAATGCTGTTGTGTTCTGTAGAATGATGTACGAGTTGCAAAAACGTGCAATGATGCAAACAAGGAGTGGAGCAAACAGGAACTGTTTTGCTGTGGTGCTGTAGTGTCTTGTCATACTGCAAGCAGCTTACTCCTCTGAAAGATGTCATGTGTCAACTAATGTATCCAACTGTTGCCAGAAAAGTAGCTGATATGCCTGTCATTGCTAATTTCAAAATGCACGCATGCAGGTGCTGGCTAGATACAAATCAGTTTGAAATCTGACGTCATCAAGGCATGAACAGCCATCTACTGCTGCAAAATGACAGCACCTATCAGCTCCAAAAGCAGTGTGACATGTTTGTTTGGTCAGCTCCTGACCACAACATCAGCGTCAATGAAGGGGAGTTGCTGGTAACCAATCAGCATGCACACAAAGAGGTGCATATCCCATACCCCAAACCTGGCACTGCCGATACTTGACATAACAATGATGGCAACCAGTCAATCGATGTAGTATGAGACTCATCACGGGTGTTCATGGATACTAATAGCAAGCTCTTTCCAATCCCAAAAAGTGTATATTTTTGTGAAGAAACATCCACTCCACATTGGAAATCTAGCCTCAAAACTGCCTGGGGACAGTAAACATGCATTTCTACGTTGTGAAGATGTTGCAGGTCAAGGCAGTGGAGATCAGCCTGGGGATCGCCTGGGGCCAGTAAAAAGACGTCCAGGATGTGTGGCATGAGCAGTGAGGTGGAATCTAGCCTCAGAACCATACGAGGACAGTTGACACAAGTTATTACACTGTGCAGATGTTCCAAATCAAGGCGACGGAGATGAGTCACCTGACAGCTCCGAAAGCAAGCGCAGAATGTGTGGCATGAGCGGTGAGGTGAAACCTAGCCTCAGAACCGTACGAGGACAGCGAACACAAGTTTCTACACTGTGCAGAATTTTCAGGTCAAGGCGACGGAGATGAGTCACCTGACAGCTCTGAAAGCAAGCGCAGAATGTGTGGCATGAGCGGTGAGGTGGGGATCCAGAAGTCGTGAACCAGTCCCAGGATGTCGGGGTGGTACTTGCGCACGTGCTGGCGCAGGAAGGAGACCAGCAGTGTGAGCTGCTGGAACAGGAACTCCCTTAGGGTGTCGTCACTTCCCCTCATCACCCCAAACAGGACCGGCATCACCTGCAGCCATCACACCCAGGCTTGAAAATTGAATCTCCCCCCAGTTTCAGGATTGAAAGGAACCCCTCATCACCCCAAACAGGCATCACCTGCAGCCATCACACCCACACTGGAAAAGTAAAGTTTGGTCCCTGTGCCCAAACGTTTCTCAGTGTAGAGTTCCAGTGTAGGGATGACATTTCTGAACTGGAATAGACGTTGCAGGATTGAAAAGAGCCCCTCATCACCCCAAACAGGACCGGCATCACCTGCAGTCATTGCACCCACACTTGAAACCTGCAGTATTCTTCTTCACCTTAAAACTATGACAGCCACACTTGAAAACTGAATTTGTCCCCCTCATCACCCCAAACAGGACCGGCATCACCTGCAGCCATTACACCCACACTGGGAAACTAAACCAACTTTGTCTTCAAACATCTCCCCAATGTAGAAGCGGGTGTTTACTGTCTCTAAACCTTTGCCCTGGACCTTGGCCTGGAAGATCTCTGGCAGCTGAGGGTTTGCCAGCATACTACTACATCTGCACCTCTGGCAGGCACGGGACAGAGCCCAGATGAGGGGCCTGGGAGATGTTAAAAAAGGCTTTTGACAACATAGGGTTTGCCAGTCTCCTACTGCATCCATACCTCTGGCAGGTATGGGACAGAGCTCAGGAGAATGGCCCGGGAGATGTTAAAGAGGCTCTTGATGATTCAAGGTTTGGCACAATACAAATGCATTTATACCTTTGGCAGGTGTTGGACAGAGCCCAGGTGGAGGGCTTGGAAGATGAAGAAGAGGCTGTTAACGACATAGGGTTTGCCAGTATACTGCAAAACCCATACCTTTGGCAGGTATGAGACAGAGCCCAGGTGAAGGGCCTGTAGAGGCTCTTGATGACTTAGGGTTTCTCCTTACACAACTACATTCATACCTTTGGCAGGTATGGGACAGAGCCCAGGTGGAGGGCCTGGAAGATGTGAAAGAGACTCTTGACAGCTTAGGGTTTGCCAGTATACCACTAAAACCATACCTTTGGCAGGTATGGGACAGAGCCCAGGTGGAGGGCCTGGAAGATGCAGAAGAGGCTCTTGACAACATAGGGTTTGCCAATACACTGCTGAAACCATACCTTTGGCAGGTATGGGACAGAGCCCAGATGGAGGGCTTGGAAAATGTAGAAGAGGCTCCTGATGACCTGGGGGTGGTGGCTGGACATGGCAGGGTCCCTCAAGTTGCGCATCAGCGCATTGATCGCAACTGTCGGGTAGTAATCCTCACTGCTGGTCACCAGTCCTGCTGCGGGCAATAGATCCCCAGCATACTGAGTGTCGCCCCCTATGGCTCCTGCAAGCACCAGACCATAGGGTTCATGGTCATTAATTATAATAATAATAATTCTAATAATAATACTAATAATAATAATGATGATGATAATAATGATAATAATAATTTACACGCGTTCCAGCTAATCGTTCATGGTCATTGCTGGGTGCAATCTGCCCGATGTGAGCTTCAGACACATGTGATGGTATATCATCATTTGCATCAGTCCTGCTGCAAGTGACAGGTCCTCTGCATACTGTATGTTTCCTCCTACTGCTGCTGTAAGCAGTTCATCATAGACTCAAGGCTACTGCTTATACACACAGTGTTGCAAGCTAACAGCTTTTTGGCCATTCTCGACGTGGGTGAAATAGTTACATCTTTACTGACTCAAGCTATATCTACCAAATGCCATTTTCATCAGGGGGATCAAATCACCTAGAGTGGTGGCTGCGCCAGGGAGCCCAATCCCCCCAGTGGGGTCAGACTGCCTTTGGGGCCGCACCCCTTCCCTTTCAAGCTTGCCCTCTCCTTGAATGTTGGCTTGGTTCACTTTGTGGGTGTGAGGGTCTAGAGCCCCTACTATGCCCAGCACCTGCGCAAATGCACTGTGGTTGAAATTGCAACAAATCCAATGCCATTATTTGGGTAATGTTTGTAACAAAGTTTCCTCTTCACATTCAGTGAGAACAGTCTGTTGCTGGTCGCATTCAACCATGCTGTTTCCCATTCTGACAGGCTTGAGGCATTCCTTTGTTGACCCGAAACATCTCACCAGTGAAGAAACGCATTTTGACTTTGACTGTAGGGATGACGTTTCTGAATGAAAATAGACGGTTTGGTACTGAATAGAGCTCCTTGTCTGTGACAGTGAACATGCAACATCAACTTGGCAGATGATGACACAACAGTCTGTGACATCATAACCATCACATATGCAAAATATAATGAGTGACCATAGAAACACAAGCAGTTCCACTTGCATACAATGAAATTGCGATTGTCACTATTATTGTTATTATTATACACTGACCTTGAGGACTTCAACTCTGGCTTGGGGGGTGCCCTCGCTGAGCATCTGGAGCAGCATACCCAGCAGCTGGGGGTATTCCATGTAGGGGGTCACCACCACCCCTGTGCTCTCAATCACCTGCACCCCACCACTGGACTGACATGACAGAGAGACAGACAGCTCATTTTAGTGCCAAAACGCCTGTTTTAATTCAGAAACGTCCATTCTACAATGGTCAGAAACGCCTGGGGACAGTAAAATTGTGTTTCTGCATTGGGGAGGTCTCAAAGACAAGTCATGGTCTGACTTACAGTTGGTCAAACCTACATTGTCCTGTAACAACAGAGCCAAAAGCATTGTTGGATTGGAGAAGGAAAAGCACCTGTTTGTTTGTAATTGTACCACTCTATGCTGGGACGATGCAGAAGTTCCTTTTCTATGGAGAAGCTCTTTGACCAAGCTTTGCTTACGTAGCCAGACCACAAGACCAAAGGAGAACACTGCAAATCGGGTTTGGCCACGTTTGCCACATGTATGGTATTTCAGTTGCGCTTAGCACGTTTATGACAAAAGGAGAAGAAGAAGACAGGAAAAACAAGAGGCAGAGCAAGAGGAAGAAGAGCATAGTGCTACGTTGGTACATGAGGCAGAGCATAGGTTCCTGATTGCAAGGCTGCAATACATTGCTGAGCCACTGCATAGGATACTGCTTACCTGGCCCAGCGTCACAACAGCCACGACAGACTTGTTTGCCCCTGAGGGGTGTCCAATCGCTTCAATGATCAAAGGCAAAATATCCCCAATGTGGGGTCGCAGGTTAGCCCCCGCCACCCGGGCTAGCTCCCCTGTTGTGGCTAGCACACTGGCCATGACCCCTGTCTCGCCACCCCACTGGACCGGGCCCTTCTGCATGTGGGTCACCTGGGGGGAGGGGTGGATGATGAGGGGGAGGGACGCGCTGCGTAGCTTGCTGACTAGGGCTTTTAGGATGGGCCCTACGTAGGGCATTACCAGGCGGGGGGCACTGTGGATGAGGCACCCCAGCAGATGAGCTCCCTCTGCAGTTACACACGTGTTTTTGGTGATAGTAGCAATAATAACAAACTCGTTTTCCAGCTCATGATGAGCTAGGTATGTGCGGGACAAGTCTTGTCTGTCCAAAGTTGTTGTTTTGGTGACACTCACATTCTCAGACAGGGTGAAGCAGGGTGGTTGTCTGCTTGTGAGGCTTCGTGAAGATCACTGCTGACACAGGTTTGGGCAGCATACAGGCATGCGCAGGATGAGGATATGGGTGACAACCTCTGCTGACTGAATGACAGAGGTGCAAGCAGTGCCAGTCCTGACCATTCAGCAACACTTATGTCAAAGCTTGTGCTGCTTGCATTTCAGCTCCGTGCAGCCAGACCCCTGAACAAAGAAAACATGGGGCTTGCTTTCACATGAAATGCATTATGTCAGCACAGAACATTAGAGGAAAATGATGCATTGGACTCTGTCCTGAAAGATCCTGAATGGGTGATTGAGAAGACATATACAATCAGAAGGTGTGCTTCTGATGTGCCATGTGGCATATGTCCTGCACGTACCTAGTTCATCGTGAACTGGAAAGCATTTCAATCTATATAATTGTTTATTAATCTATTTATCTACTTACTTATTTATTTATTTATTTATTTGTTTGTTTGTTTGTTTATTTATTTATTTATCTAGTTATTTACTTATTTACTGATGATTTGTTTTTTATTTACTTGTACATTTTTGGATTATTTCTTTTTTGGTTTCTATTACTTAATCAACATTATGATTGTTATATGTCATATGAAAAAGGGGTTTCACCTTCTCGGTGTCGGGAATCCGGCAGGTGGTCCATGTCACTCAGCAGCTGCATGAGGTGGCGCCGCAAAGCAGGCATGACATACGCAGGATTCCGGCCAGCCAGGCGCCCCACCACCCGTATGGCCAGAGCCCTCACCACCCCCGCCTCATCATTCAGTGCCACAAACAAGGGCCGCAGACTGCACATACACAGAGACACACACATCATGCACAGTTGCAGTCATAGCTAATGGCATCAGTTTGGGTTTGGAGAAGACTGGTGTCTTGCTCTGAGCTCAAATAATTCAGTCACGTTGGTCAAGACCAGCAGAATATACGACATCTCATCTGGGGTTTAGGGTTAAACACCTAACAAACATAACCTAAACCCTCAACTGTAGATCATATCTTTGCTTACCAGTCTGCTTGAGCCAGGTAGGAGTCCAGGTCTGACATCTGCTTCATGGATTCCAAAACAGTGCGCCGCACTGGCACTGCCATGTCAGCCACTGCTGATGTCAGCAGCCGCTCCACCACAGCTTCTACAAGGCGTATGTTGGAGCCGCCCTACACAGGAATCAGCCAAAATGACTTGCCTTGTGGTGGTGATGCTGAAAGGTGCAATCATTGGTCCTGCACTATGCACAATTGGTACAGCACAGCACAGCACAGCACAGCACAGCACAGCACAGCACAGCACAGCACAGCACAGCACAGCACAGCACAGCACAGCACAGCACAGCACAGCAGCCCTGGACAGGGCAGGGCAGGCAGGGCAGGGCAGGGCAGGGCAGGGCAGGGCAGGGCAGGGCAGGGCAGGGCAGGGCAGGCTCACGTTTGTCAGTGGCAGAAACTGGCCATTCAGAGGCGCTCCATTCTGCAGTTGCGAATGCTTGGCCACATGCCTTTGCAGCACTTGCGCAGCAGCAGCAGCAGACGATCTGCGGATGGATACATCTGGATCATCCAGGTAGGTCATGACATGGTCCCTCACAAACTCCAGCAGGTTATACTGTCCAAAGTCAAATGTGCCCAGGGTGAGCAGGGCAACTCGAATCAGGGCTGGCCCCTGCAGTTCCCCTGCGCTCGATGCCAAAGGACACACCTCAGCAACGTAGCATAGCTGGGATGGAGGTTGGCCAGGGTGAATGTGTGTTTGGGTGGATGTGTGTCTGTGTGAGCTGTTGTTCTATCATAATGAGCACACTCCTGGGGATATGCATGGAAGTGACAAGGACCCACACACACCCACACACACACACACCAAAAAAAACACACACACACACACACACACACACACACACACACACACACACACACACACACACACACACACACACACACACACACACACACTTGTAATAAGTCAAGCATGTCTGCAACTGCTCTGGGATGCAACTCCGGCAATGCTTATCCACTTGCTTGTGATGGTTCTGCCAGAAGCTTCCAGCAAGACTGCAGCTTAGTAAGCGCCGTGCAAGCTCGGCAGAGATGACTGCAAGCTGTTGTAACATTGAGACAGATGATGATGACGCTGATGAGAAAGTACAAAGATCATGAAGGGACCAAGACAGCCACGTGTCTTATTTGTCATCTGTCTGTATTTGCTCACTGTTTGTTCGCAATTGCCATTTCCCAAGTTTGTACATTAATCAGAGAAAGAGGAGCCCCTTGTACAGTACAATCATTGGGACAGACTAGGGGTGACACACATGCAGGGGGCCTGACCTAGCTGGATGGCTTGGGCCAGGGAGTGGGCAGTTGCAGTCGGCAGGTTCTCCCGGTAGGGTTTGCGGGTAAGCCCCAGGCTCAGCAGGTCCAGCAGGTGGGTTTGAATTATGGGGAGCAGCTCCGGCAGAGCGTGCACCAGGGCCTGTGCATTGCACAAATTAGCTTAGGGTACTGACATTGTGGCAGGGTATTGACAATTTGGCAGTACCTGTGATGCTGGACTTCACACAAAATTGCGTAAGGTGCTGGCAAAATTGGCAACGTATGTGAGGCTATGCATGCAAAACCTAGCAGATGAAGACGGAGTCTGTTGTTCCTGGCCTGGCAGAGCACTGAAGCATAGTGATGACTGTAAGCTCTGGAGGGCCAAGCGCCCACACCAAAACGGCAGTGATATGGCAGGGTGTGGCAGGAATATGGCAGGCAATATGGCAGGCAACTGGCAGGCAATATGGCAGGCAGCAGCAAATTGCCTGTGCGCACTTCACAAGGAACCAAGAAGGAATTGTAGGACATCGCAAGCTGCAACTGACCGCAGGTTTAGCAATGCTACAAGCACAGATACCTTACTTCCAACAGCAACACAGACAGGATAAATGGCAAATTACCTGTAGGGTTTTCACCAAGGGTTGGGAAAGACCAGTAGACATCATGGGCTGCACCAGACTGGTGGCCTCAGTCTTCCAGGTGCTCCCTAGGGCTTGAGCCAAAACTCCGACACATTGCAGGGCTTCAGGGCAGTTTGGACGTGCCCTGCCCTTCACGCTGATGGCCTCTTTGATCTGGTCGGCCACCCGGGGGAGCAGGGGTCCCATCACTGAATGGGCCCCAACCTTTGCTAGTG
>JAABUK010002930.1_pt1 | contig 29747 bp, 27 predicted proteins | sample 5559141 | NCBI WGS metagenome assembly JAABUK01 (sample SAMN10711869, study PRJNA513367) | rock metagenome | isolation source: Antarctica rocks | place: Antarctica: Victoria Land, Pudding Butte nord | collected 2016-01-03
TGGCGGCGGGTTCGGCAAAAAAAGGCAGCGCACCCGGCGCTGACGGTAAAACCGAACTCGTCATCATAACGGGCCTCAGCGGGTCCGGCAAGGGCTCTGTTCTAAAAGTGCTGGAAGATCTGGGTTACTACGCCGTAGATAACTTACCCATCGATCTGATTCCTAAATTTGCTGATCTGACGCGCGATTCAGAAACTGCAAAGATGGCTGCGCTGGTGGTGGATATCCGTGAAGGGGAGGGCCTAAAGCGGTTCCCCGAAATGTTCCAGCAGGTTCGCAAAAGTATTTCGACGCGGCTGATTTTTCTGGAAGCGGGTGATGAGGCCATCATCCGGCGATTCAGTGAAACCCGCAGGCCGCACCCGCTCGGAACGGGCAAATCTATTGAAAAATCAGTCGCGGCGGAGCGACGGCAACTTGCTGCCATTCGCGCCTTGGCAGACCTGACAATCAACACCTCTAAATTTACCGTTCATGAGCTCCGCGATTTCATCAACGAAAAGTTTCGTGGTGACCGCGAAGAACAGAAAATCATGGTGTACGTCTCCAGCTTCGGCTTTCGGCACGGCGTGCCTGCGGATAGCGATCTGGTGTTTGACGTTCGCTTCCTTCCGAATCCGAATTACATTGCAAAGTTCAAGCATTTGACTGGACGCCATCCCAGTGTGGCGCGCTATATCCGCGGGTTTCCGCAAACACAGGAATTTATTCGGCGGATCACGGAGCTGCTTACCTACCTGCTGCCGCACTATGTTCAGGAAGGAAAGAGTTACCTGACTATTGGATTTGGTTGTACAGGCGGCCATCACCGGTCGGTCATGATAGCGGACCAGATTCGCAAGAATCTGACTCAGGGCGGGTACAAGACCAAAGTTACCCATCGTGACATGACCAAGACGCTATGAAGCTTGAAATAACCACCGTAGATGCGTTTACGAACCGCATGTTTGGTGGAAATCCGGCGGCTGTCATACTCTTACCGGAGCCGAAACCTGATGCGTGGCTCCAGAGCCTGGCGATGGAGTTGAATCTAGCGGAAACCGCGTTTCTTGATTCGCGAGATGACGGAAGCTACGGGTTACGTTGGTTTACGCCCACAGTTGAAGTTGATTTATGCGGCCACGCAACCGTAGCAAGCGCACACGTTTTATGGCAAATCGGCGCGCTGGCAGAACACGAGATAGCGCGGTTCCACACCCGCAGCGGGCTGCTTACCGCAACCAGACGCAGCGATTGGATTGAGCTGGATTTTCCTGTTACTCCCGTGACCGAAATTGCTGCCCCCGCCGGTCTGCTGGAGGCACTTCAAGTAAAGCCCAAGTTCATTGGCCGTACGAAGTTCGATTATTTCTTGCATGTTGATGAAGCTGAATTGATAGCGATCAAGCCTAACTTTGCGGGATTAGTGAAGGTCGCCGCGAGAGGCACGATTGTGACTAGTAGCTCCTCAGACCACTCTTACGACTTTCTTAGTCGATTTTTCGCGCCCGCGTCCGGCATCGACGAAGATCCTGTAACCGGATCTGCTCATTGCGCCCTAGCACCGTATTGGTCGGCAGTTTTGGGTAAAACAGCGATGATTGGCCGTCAGGCTTCGCAACGCTCCGGGGTTATTAAAGTAGAACTCCGGGGTGATCGGGTATTGATATCCGGTCAGGCAGTCACAGTTCTGACCGCCCAACTTTCCTGCTGACTAAAGCTTCCTGCTAATAGAGATGCGGTCGCACGGTCTTTTCCCGGGCCCACACACGCCCTTTTACCGCTCGCGCAACGAAATCAGCGGGCGAACTCTCGGTGATTTGTAGAACGCCGTCATCTTTAACAACGCCCGCCTTCTTCATCAAAGTTTGAGCCCCGTCTGCATACCCGATAACCTTCAAATGCGAAAACGCATCCTGAACAAACCCGACTGCTGCCGGTTGAGTGGAAAGTTGCCGCGCAGCCTCTTCAGAGATTGCCAAAACAACCGCGTCGAAAAAGACAGAAGGGCCACCGGCAAGCTGGAAATCCGCCTGCATCGGCTTTCCGTTAATATCTTTGGCACCCGCTACCTTTGGAGCGATCACCTTCAATTTCGCGCCGGCTTTATCCAAAGCTTTTCGCAACGCCACAACGAACTTCGGATCGGTTCCATCCGCTACCAGGCATCCCACCACACGGCCTTTGAAAGTCGCCTTTGCATTCGCCAGAATACTCAGCGGCGGCGAAGGTTTTAGATCCGTTCGAACTACAACGGAGGTAGCAGCGGGACGGATTGCGCCTTCAAGGCCCAAACCATTGGCTACCTGCTCAGCAATGGCCATATCCACGTTCGCCAGTTGTCCCAGCATGCGCATTCGGATAGCAACGGTATCCACTTTGCTTAATTCGAAAATGAACGCCGAGAGAATGTGGTTCCGCTCGGGTTCCGTTTGGCTATAGAAGAATTGTCTCGCTTGGCTGAAGTGGTCCGCGAAAGATTCGGAGCGAACACGCAGTTTGTCTCCCTGCTCCGGTGCGGGCGTGCTGCGGAAGCCAGCCTTCGGATCTTCATGTGGACCGTCGGGGCTCAGAGAATTTGGTGAGTATGAAACGCGACCAACCGGTACTTGCATCTGCATATGGCCATCCCGCTGAAAGTTGTGCATGGGGCACTTCGGAGCGTTAATAGGGATCTGCGCGAAGTTCGGACCACCCAACCTGGTGATCTGAGTATCCTGATACGAAAAGTTGCGTCCTGCCAGGAGCGGGTCATTCGTGAAATCGATACCGGACACGACATGGCTGGTACAGAATGCCACTTGTTCGGTTTCAGAAAATACGTTGTCGGGATTGCGGTCCAGCACCATCCTGCCCACAGGGCGCAGCGGCACCAGTTCTTCTGGAATCAGTTTGGTTGCATCCAAAATGTCGAAATCGAAGTTCTTGGCAAACTCTTCGTCGAACACCTGAACAGAGAGTTGCCACTCGGGAAAGTCTCCCGTGTCGATGGCGTTCCATAGATCGCGCCGATGGAAGTCCGGGTCAGCACCGCTGATCTTTAATGCTTCATCCCAGACAACGGACTGGCTGCCCAATGCGGGACGCCAGTGAAACTTCACGTAAGAGGCGATTCCAGCTTCGTTGATCAACCGAAAACTGTGTACGCCAAAGCCTTCCATCATTCGAAGTGACCGCGGAATGGTGCGGTCGGACATAATCCACATCAGCATGTGCGTACTTTCTGGAGTGAGCGAAACAAAATCCCAGAAAGTATCGTGAGCACTTTGAGCTTGCGGAAAGCCGCGGTCCGGTTCTTCTTTCACGGAGTGAATCAGGTCAGGAAATTTGATGGCGTCTTGAATAAAAAATACCGGAATGTTGTTGCCCACCAGATCCCAATTGCCGACCTTTGTGTAAAACTTCACGGCGAAACCGCGTACATCGCGCGCCATATCGCTGGAACCTCTGTTTCCCGCAACAGTGGAGAATCTTGTGAAGACCGGAGTCCGTTCACCAATTCGCTGGAAGACATCTGCCTTGGAAATGTCTTTCATGGAATGTGTGAGTTCGAAGTAGCCGTGTGCCGCCGTGCCGCGCGCGTGCACCACGCGTTCAGGAATACGCTCATGATCGAAGCGATTGATCTTTTCAAGAAGGATGAAATCCTCAAGCAGCACCGGGCCACGAGGCCCCACCTTCAGCGAGTTTTCGTCATCTGAGATGCTGGTGCCTTGATTCGTCGTCAGAGAGGGAAAGGCCCCGCCCGCAGCTTGATGCAGTTCGCCACCCTCACCAATCGTTTCAGTGGGGGCCGTTAGGCTCGGTAAGTTCGTCTTGACGTTTAATTTTCGGGTCGACATATATTGATCACAACCTTATCTCTTTTACCTCAACTTCTGGCTGGTTTAGGCAATCCCATTTGGGCGAAATCCACCAATATCAGCACCATCAAAACTCAAGGTGCTAAACTTCGCTCGATATGAAGCACTCTGACGATTCCCCCCCACCTTTTCTGGGCCGGTGGCGGAACATCTACGCGCTTGTCCTGTTCATGCTCGCTCTCGATATTGCCCTGTTGTACGCCTTCACGCTCCGTTTTCAATGAGGACTCTCGATTGGGTCACGCTGGTTTTAACACTCGCGTCACTGATCTTATACGGCCTCTACCGGTCCCGCGGATCGAAATCTGTTAACGATTTTTTTCTCGCAGGCAGAACCATGCCCTGGTACGCCATGGGGCTCTCCATTATGGCCACCCAAGCTAGCGCGATCACGTTTATTTCCACCACGGGCCAAGCCTATGTGGATGGCATGCGCTTTGTGCAATTTTACTTCGGGTTGCCGATCGCAATGGTCATCATCTCCGCAACGGCGGTCCCGATCTTCGCGCGTGCCAAGGTTTACACGGCATACGAATATCTGGAGCAACGCTTCGATGCGAAGACTCGGGCCCTGGCAAGCCTTATTTTCCTGATACAGCGTGGGTTGGGAGTGGGGGTCGCGATCGCGGCGCCCTCCATTGTTCTGTCGCTTATCTTTGGATGGGACGACAGAGTTACCACGCTGGTAATTGGCATCGTCATCATCCTTTACACAACCTTCGGTGGCATCCTGGCGATCACCTGGACCGATGTCCTGCAGATGTCGATTATTTTTTGTTCTCTCATTCTGGCGCTTGTCATGGTGGTGTCCATGTTACCCCCGGAAATTTCCTTCGGAAGCGCCATCCGCCTGGCAGGGGCGGCTGGGCGGCTGAATGCGATCGACCTGCATTTCGACTGGAACAACCGATATAACTTGTGGAGCGGTTTGATCGGCGGCACGTTCTTGGCTTTGTCATACTTCGGCACGGATCAATCGCAAGTGCAGCGGTATCTTACCGGGAAATCCATCGCGCAGAGCAAATTAAGCCTGCTCTTTAATGCGTTCGCGAAAGTCCCTTTGCAATGCTTCATTCTGTTTGTGGGCGCAATGGTATTTGTGTTCTACCTGTTCGAGGCACCGCCACCGCTCTTTCAAAAACCATCTCTCGTTAGAGCGCAAACAACCGCTGCATGGCCCGCGACCGAAGCCCGTTACCACCAGGCGTTCACAAACCGGCGCACGGCCGCATTTGCCGCGGCAAAATCGAGCGACGCCATTCCTGAATTCCGTGCAGCTCAAAAGCAGTTCGATGCCGTTCGGGCGGACGCCATCAAGCTGGCGGAACAGGCCCAGCGTGGCGCCAAGTATAACGACACTAATTATGTCTTCCTCTCATTCGTAACCCGTTACCTTCCGGCGGGTGTGGTGGGCTTGATCATCGCGATTATTTTCGCCGCGGCAATGTCCGCCAGCTCCGGAGAGATCAATTCCCTTGCGACGGTGAGCGTGATCGACATTTACAAACGCCACATCCGCCCTGTTGCCAGCGACTCGCACTATCTTGCGGTCTCGCGCGCGGCTACGGCTTTCTGGGGCTTTTACGCCATGTTCTTCGCCCAGTACGGAAAGAACCTGGGTTCGCTGGTAGAGGTTGTAAATTTTGTCGGTTCCCTGTTTTACGGTTCCCTGCTGGGTGTCTTTGCCCTGGCTTTCTTTACGAAGCGTGTGACGGGAACTGCCGCGTTCTGTGGAATGCTGGCCGGGGAAGTTGCTATCTTTAGCGCCTTCTACTTCACGAACATCTCCTTCCTCTGGTACAACGTAATCGGAAGTGTGGTGGTGATCGTGGTAGCCCTTCTGTTCCCGCGGGCTGCCCTGGTTTGTGATTTAAAAATGGCATAAGACATTGCCGATTCTAAAGCTCGGTTTGACTGGCGGACTCGCCTCGGGAAAATCATTTGTCGCCACCGAGTTACAACGGCTCGGTGCAAGCGTGATTCACGCGGATCAACTTGGTCACGAAGCGCTTCTGCGAAGCGGGCCGGCTTATCTCCCGACGCTAGAATATTTCGGTGCAGACATCTTAGGAAGCACCGGCGAGATCGACCGTACCTTACTCGCCCGCAAAGTCTTCGCTGATCCTGCGGCTCTAGAAATCCTAAATGGTTTCGTCCATCCGGCAGTTTTCGCCCGCGAAGAAGCGTTGCTTGCAGCGGCCCCTTCCGGAACGGTAGTCGTGGTGGAAGCAGCAATACTGATCGAAACCAGTTCTTACCGCAAGCTCGATAAATTGGCAGTGGTGTACTGCTCCCGGGAGCAACAAATCCAGCGCGCCTTACAGCGCCCCGGTGCTACCAGACAGGATGTAGATGCACGGTTATCTCGCCAGCTCCCCCTCTCAGAGAAATTGCGCTTCGCCGATTACACTATCGATAGCTCCGGCACGGAAGTAGAAACACTGCTCCAAACGCAAGCTCTGTTCGCTACTCTTAAAGAAGATCTGCGCCAGCTATGCGACTCCGCACCCTCTTCCTAACCTGCGCCCTTGTTTTCGGCTTCTACGCCGTCACCTCACGCGGCGCTTTCCATCTGCCTCTTTTCCTGCATCCGCTAGCACTTCAAATCAGCGACACCGGCCGACTCTGGAGCCAGCCCGATACCGCGCGTACAGCCTCACTATCGAACGATGAACAGAATAACGTCGATATCTATAAGGCTGCGCGCACCGCGACCGTCAACATCACCAGCATTGTGTATCAGGAAAACTTCTTCATGCAGGTGTTTCCGTCGAAGGGTACCGGCTCCGGCTTTATGATTAATGAAAGCGGCCAGGTACTGACGAACAATCACGTGGTGAACGGCAGCCAGCAGCTTTCCGTCACGCTGTCCGATCACAAACAGTACAAGGCTCGCATCCTGGGTACTGACCCGCGCAATGATCTCGCGCTCATCCAGATCGAGGCTGGCCGCAAATTGCCCTTTCTGCATCTGGGCGATTCCGAATCCTTGCTGGTAGGCCAGAAAGTTCTAGCTATCGGTAACCCCTTTGGCCTGGAAGGAACGCTCACCACGGGAATCGTCAGTTCGCTTCATCGTCCGCTCGCTGGTGAGAACGATCGGCCGCTCGAAGACTTGATCCAGACCGACGCAGCCATCAATCCAGGCAACTCCGGCGGCCCGCTGCTTGACTCCCACGGCAACGTAATCGGAATCAACACCGCTATCTATGGGCAGCAATCCATGTCTGATGGGCAGGCAGGCAATATCGGAATCGGTTTTGCCATGCCGATTAACCGGGCTAAGACAATGCTTGATGAATATCACTCAACAGGTCGCATCAGCTTGCCGGTCTTCGGTGCCGTATCTTTATTCGTGCAAGGCGAGTTGGCCGAAGCCCTGCAGCTTCCGACCCAAGGCGGCCTTCTGGTCCAACGCGTCGATCGTGATTCGCCGGCTGCTCAAGCGGGTATCCGCGGACCTTCCCGGCGCGTAATCATCAGCAATTACGCAGTAGGCATCGGCGGTGATTTAATCACGTCTGTCGATGGCAAGCCGATTGAGACGCAGGATGCTATTCAGCGCGTTATGACCCGCAAGCGTGTTGGCGATTCTATGGAACTAACCGTAAATCGCGCCGGCCGCTCGCAAAAGATTAACGTGCGGCTCGGCGAATCTGGCGCGGTTCTTTAACAAGCCACGCCCATGCTTTCTATAATCGGCAAACCGCTGCGCTCACCGGCTCATCGCCCACAGCTACCACTGTAAACAGCGGAGCCTTTTTGTATCTTAAATCCGTCAGCTTCGAAAGACGTACCACGGCTAGATTGCCGCTGCCCCGGTTCACTACCAGGCAATACTCGCCATCAGGTGTCAACTCAACGGCGCAGGGCCCTTGCCCGGAGGTAATCCGCGCCACCACCTGCCGCTCTGCAATCGACAGTACCGTCACGTCCCCCGCCGTCGGGTTCGTCACGAACAGCAGCGAACTATTCACCGTCATGGCCCCAGGTTCCCGCCCAGCCAGCACCGTCTCGGCCAACTCAGTCTGGTAGGGATACACAATCCCCACGGCGTCCATCCCTGCCCCAGTTGCGAACATCTGTCCGCCGTTGTCGTTGAAACAAAAGCGCTCCGGGGCAAATGGCATCGGCAGCACCACAAGCACCCGGCCAGTCTCCCGGTCCGCCACGGTAATCGTGCGACCCGCCGCGCTTCCAATCAGCACCTGTTTTCCGTCTGGTCTGAACTTCACCACCCCCGCATCGGTGGCCATAGGAATCTCGCCCAACCCGCTATTGCGCCGGCCCGCTCCCGCGAGCCCAATTAGCCCGAACCGCTTCTTTTCGCCATAACTCACTACTGCCGTCGCGCCATCGGGTGCAATATCAAAGTCGGCCGCCGGATATGGCAGCGGAATAGGTGGCCCGCTTTCCCACACCTTTAGATCCAGCGGCACAAGCACATTCGGGTTGCGGCCCAACACCCACACGCGATCACCCGAAACGCGCATTCCCACTGCATGCCCGGCCATCTTCTTCTTCCGGCTCACCATCAGCGACTTGGCCGGAACTTCCACCACTGTGCCGATATCCGGCAACAGGACCAGCACTGCGTTGCCGCCCGCATCCGTCAACACAGTTTCCGGTTCGCCTTCAAGTGCAATTTGCTTGTCCAGGCGGAATCGCGACAAATTCACCACCGCCAGCGACCTGCTGCCTTTGTTCGCCACAAAACAGTACCCATCGAAGCGCTTGGCCAGCTTGGGTCCGCACGCGTCCAGTCCCACTGCTCCTGCAAGCATCGCGCGCCGGGAAATCATCGGGATACTTCGCGAGGCGTGTTCGGCCGGATCAGTTGGCCGCCATCATGAAAAGTTGTATACCAAGCTTCGATCACGTCATTCGGCGAATCATGCCAGCCTGCGCCCCCCAGCAAAGCTGTTTCGGCATCGTGGCCCACAAACGGCCCATCTGCATCCCGCGCCTCGGCAAACATCCCGTCCTCGCGTTCCACAATGCGAATCACGCCATTGCCGTCCGTATTATAAATATCCTCGTCCACCACTTTCATGCGCGCGCCACCAGTCATCTTACAGGCCTTTCCACGCGGATTCAAAGCCTTTGCTGTGTTATCATCCAACTTCGTTACGTTCCTGGCTTAACCCTTTGATTTGAATCTGATACATGAATCTCCGTTCTCTTTTTAGTCTCTTTTCGTCTGACCTCGCAATCGACCTCGGAACCGCCAACACGCTTGTCTATGCCAAAGGAAAAGGCATCGTCGTCAACGAACCCTCAATTGTTGCTCTTAACAAAAATACAGGTGAAGTGGAAGCGGTCGGTAAAGAAGCAAAAGAAATGCTGGGCCGCACTCCCGGCAATATTGTCGCCATCAAACCCATGAAAGACGGCGTCATCGCTGACTTTAAAGTCACCGAAAAGATGCTGAATTACTTCATCCAAAAAGCGCACAACCGCAAGATGCTGGTGCACCCCCGCATTGTAATTGGCGTTCCCAGCGAAATCACGCAAGTCGAAAAACGCGCTGTCATGGATTCCGCCTATCGCGCCAAGGCTTCTGAAGTCCATCTTGTGGAACAGGCCATGGTTGCCGCTATCGGCGCGGGTCTCCCTATTACGGAGCCGTCGGGCAATATGGTGGTAGATATCGGCGGCGGCACCACTGATGTTGCCGTCATCTCTCTATCCGGAATCGTGTACTCCCGCTCGGTACGCGTCGCCGGTAATGAGATGGATGACGCCATCATGCAGTACCTCAAGCGCAAGTACAACTTGCTCATCGGGGAACGCACGGCCGAGGCCGTTAAGATCGAACTCGGTTCCGCCTTCCCTCTTGATAAGCCCATGACAATGGAGATCAAGGGCCGCAATCTAATCGAAGGCGTACCCAAAACTGTCGCCATAGGCGATCAAGAGATCAGAGAATCGCTTTCAGAATGTGTCGCCACCATTATCAACGCCATTCGCGTCGCGCTCGAACGCACCCCGCCCGAATTAAGCGCTGATATTAGCGATCGCGGCATCGTGCTTACCGGCGGTGGTGCCATGCTGAAAAATCTTGACCGCCGCATCCGCGAAGAAACGGGCCTCCCTGTTTCTATAGCTGACGACCCGCTAGCCTCCGTCGTACTTGGCACCGGCCGCATGTTGAGCGATTTCAAACTGCTTCGAAAAATCAGTATCGATTAATTTCCGGCTCTCCTATGGAGTCCTTACTCACCCGGTATCGCAACATCACAGTGCTTCTCTTCGCCATTTGCGCGCAAATTGTCTTGCTTGCATTCCAGGTGAAAAACGGCAGCGATGTACCCATGATTCGTGTGTGGGCTGTCACGGCTGTCACCCCTCTGGCGCAAGTTGTAGAGGGTAGCAGGAGCACCGTCGCAGGTTTACTCGGCAGTTACGTCTCCCTTCGCGACGTGCGCGAGCAGAGCCGCAAAATTCAGGCGCAAGCCGATACGCTGAAGCTGGAAAATCAGTTTCTCAGAAACGAACTGGCAATGGCAGACCGCGTCAAAGCCTTGGGCCACTTTGAAGCCCGCTCGCCTTCGAAATTGATTGCCGCCCGTATCATCGGAACCGGTACCGGAGCTCAAAACCGCGTATCGTTTGTCGATCGCGGATCCAACGCGGGCGTTCAGAAAGGTATGGGGGTCATCACCCCTGACGGCATTGTGGGCAAGGTCCTCGCGTCTTATCCAACAGCCTCACAGGTCCTGATGGTGGACGATCCTGGCTTTGCCGCTGGCGTCATTTCGCAAAAGAACCACGTGCGCGGCATCCTGAAAGGCCTCGGCCATGGCAAAGCTCAAGTAGATTATGTCCAGAACGAAGAAACCGTGGAGCAAGGCGAAGTTTTTTTCACCTCCGGCGACGATCGCGTCTTCCCGAAAGGGATGCCTGCCGGGAAAGTGATTTCCGTCGGAACCGGTTCTAATTTTAAGTCCATCTCTCTTGAGCCGTTAGGCCTTCAGAACGGCCCCGAAGAAGTTCTGATCGTCCTCGAAGGCAGGCACCAGATAATCCCGGAAGCTCCTGCTCCTCAAACCGTGTATCTAGGATCTACCGTCACATCCGACCCGTCCGATCCAAATGCAAAACAATCAGCCGTCCCGCTGCTGACCGATGCCGATCGGGCACGGCAACACTACAAGGAACTCGGCGAAGCCCAGAATCACAAATTCGGCGAAGGCGCTCCTGGCTCGCTTCCGCCCGATTTCAATCTCAAGCCCAAACCAGCTGTCGTGCCTAACACCGCAACTCCGGCTGCCGTCTTGCCCCGAAGCTTGCAGGTACCCACGCTCAAACTTAAGAAGCCTGCCCCGCCAGTTCGGGAAAACCAGCCGCCGCCAGTCGAACCCCCGCCCCAAGCCCTCTTACTCCAGACTGTCGAGCAGGCCCATGGCCGGTCCTCTTAGTTGAGATGAGTTACTACTCCAGCGACAGAGTCTCTTTGGACAGCGAACGCGAAAGCCGCATCTCGCACTTCCACCTCTGGGTCCTCATCGTCATCCCGCTCCTCGCAATCCTCTTTCAGCTCTATATCCCGCTCTACATCAAGTTTCTGCAATACCTCGATATCCCGCTTCTAGTCACTATCTATTTCGCCACCATGCGGCGCTCACAACTCGGCGGCCTCACTATCGGCATGCTGCTCGGCCTCGCGCAGGATTCCCTTTCCCGCAATCCCATCGGGATGTTCGGTATCTGCCGCACCATCGTCGGTTACATAGCCGCATCGCTCGCCCTGCGCATCGATGTCGATCACCCGCTGGTACGCCTGCTCATCACATTCTCCTTTTATTTTCTCGATCAGTTCCTCCTCTGGCTCCTGGAACGTGCTCTGCTTCAGCTTCAGCCGATATTCGATTTCCGCCAAGCCTTACTCTTGGGAATCCTGAACGCGGTAGTCGGAGTAGCGCTTTTCCACTTTCTTGACCGCCTGAAACAGCGCGGCTAAAGTAAACTTGAGAGGAGCAGAAGTTCAGTGAACCTCTTCCCTACCGCGTCCCCCGCAGAGGCGCCGCCCGAAACAGAAGCGCCGCTGCTGCGCGACGATCCGAAATTCGCCTCCGCCAAAATGGCTGTTTTTCAGTACTCCTCGGTCGGTATATTCTTCATCCTGATTTCAGGCTTTTGGCAACTTCAGGTCCAGCAACAAGAGGTTTATTCGGAACAAGCCGAACGCAACAGCGTGAAGAGCTTGCCTATTCTCGCGCCCCGGGGCAAAATTCTGGATCGCGATGGACGCGTGATTGTCGACAATCACTCCTCTTGGACGCTCATCCTTTCCCGCGAAACTCTCAAGCAGGAACACCTTCCCGAGATTGCGGAAGGCTTGCACCTTGATCTTTCAGATCTCAACGCGAAACTGATTCGTTACCGCGGTCGCCCTAAGTTCGAACCGCTGGTCCTCAAGGAAGAACTCACTCCAGCGGACTTGGCATTCGTCGAGGCTCACCGCGACCCCGCCTTTTTTCCCGAACTCGAACTCATTCGTGCCCAGCGGCGCCTCTATCCGCAAAACGGCATGGCGGCCCACGTGATCGGGTACACCGGTGAAATTAGCGATTCCGAACTCGACGCGCCAGAATACGCAAGCGAAGCTCCCGGATCCGTAATCGGGAAGTTCGGTCTGGAGCGGCGCTATAACGATTCCCTCCGCGGCATCGACGGCCAGCGCCAAGTTAAAGTCGATAACCTGGGCCGCGAGCGCGAAATTTTGGAAAGCAAGGAAGCAAAGCCAGGCAAGAGCCTCCGCACCACGCTCGATCTCGATTTACAAGTTGTTGCGGAACTGGCCATGGAAGGCAGAAAAGGGGCTGTAGTCGCGCTCGATCCTCGCACTGGTGAAATTTTGGCAATGGTTTCCCGCCCCACGTTCGATCCAAACAAGTTTGCGGTTCGCATCAAGAATTCTGATTGGCGCGAAATTACCGGTGACGCCGGTAAGCCATTACTGAATCGCGCTATCCAGGCCCAACTCGCTCCTGGTTCTACCTTTAAACCGCTCATGGCGCTTGCCGGTCTCGAAACCAGCACCATCGACGAGGATTGGACCGTCCACTGTCCCGGCGGGGCTTCTTTCTTTGGTCATTTCTACAAATGCCATGCCGTCCACGGCACGGTTTCCCTGCACCGCGCTATCGCGCAATCCTGCGACAGCTATTTCTATAACGTTGGCAATAAGCTGGGAATCGATAAAATTGCCTTCTATGCGGGTCAAGCTGGCTTGGGCAAAAAAACGGGTATCGATTTACCAGGGGAATCGGAAGGAACCGTGCCCTCCACCACCTGGAAGGCGCACAACTTTCACGTAAAATGGTTTGCCGGCGAGACAATTTCGGTCTCGATTGGACAAGGGGCCTTGACGGTCTCTCCGCTTCAACTGGTTAGCGCGATCGGTGGCGTAGCGGTAGGAGGCGTCTGGCACCGCCCACATCTTTTGGTGGACGATACCAAAACTGAAAAGCCGCACGAATGGGCGCTCAATCCTGAAAACGTAAAGCGAGTCGTGGATGGTATGTATGCTGTAGTGAACGAAGGCGGCACAGGTGTTCGCGCCAAAATCCCGGGCATTGAAGTTTGCGGAAAAACAGGCTCAGCCCAAACAGTTTCAAACGATTATGTCCGCGCCCACGGTAAGAGCAGTTCGCAAAAGGACAATAGCTGGTTCGTCGGCTTCGCCCCGCGGTCTGCTCCGGAAATCGCGGTAGTCGCTGTGTTTGAAGGCGGCGAACACGGCATGCTCTCCGCCCCCATAGCGCGCGACGTTATGAAATCCTACTTCGATAAGAAAGCGCGCCAGAAACTGCTCACGCAAGCACCCCAGCCCGCCACCGCCGTTGAAGGCAGCCTCGCGGTTCCTGCAAAGGCCCCCCGGCGTGGCTAAATACCTCTCCCTTCGTGATTTCGATTGGCCTATGTTCCTGGTCGTCATCGCAATCTCCAGCCTCGGCGTGCTTCAAATCTTCAGCGCCACCCATGGCACGCAGTGGCAGGAATCCTGGTGGAAGCAAATTGCCTACATAGCTGCCGGCGTGTTCCTTATGTGGGTGGTTTCACTACTCGATTACCACGCCCTGATGGCACAGGTCTATCCTATTTACCTCACGGCCGTAGTCGGTTTGGCTTTGGTATTGGTAATTGGCCGGACCGTTTTTAATTCCACCCGATGGATTGCTTTACCCGGCGGGCTGAAATTGCAGGTGTCGGAATTCGCTAAACTGGTGATAATCTTACTAGTAGCTCGCTTCATGACGGAATTGCGAAGCGATGTTTTGGAGTTGCCTGACCTTTTTAAGATCGTCGGTCTGGTGCTGGTGCCCATGTTGTTGATCGCGAAGGAGCCGGATTTAGGTACGGCTCTCACTTACGTTCCCATCTTGGCTGTCGGTGTCTTTCTGGCCGGTTTACGATGGCAGTATTGGGCTGCTATCGCCGCTTTAGTGCTTTTGGTTGTACCACTTAGCTACACAGTCTTAAAGCCGTACCAGAGGGAACGCCTTGTTAGCTTTCTCGATCCCGATAGTGACCCGAAGGGATCGGGTTATCAGGTGCGGCAGTCGAAAATTGCTGTCGGTGCGGGCGGAATGTGGGGACGGGGCGTAACCAAAGGAACCCAAACACAGTTACGGTTCCTGCCGGTGGCGCATACCGATTTCATCTTTTCCGCTTTCTCGGAAGAACACGGGTTTGTTGGTGTCATCGTGGCTCTGGCCCTGTATTTTGTACTGTTGATGCAGTTGGTTCAGAACGCGCAGACCGCTCCGGATCGAGCCGGAATGTATATTTGCATGGGCGTGGCCGCCCTTTTGTTGTTTCACATCCTGGTGAACGTCGGTATGGTGGTTGGGCGCATGCCGGTAACAGGAATTCCCTTGCCCCTCATGAGTTATGGCGGCTCCAGCATCTGGTCCACTTTCCTGATGCTGGGCCTTGTCAACAACGTTCGTTTGCGTCGCTTTGTGAATTGATGCTTTGCCACCGGTGAAAGCCGGTGATTTTAAAATTAATTGGTTGGGAGCCCGCGTGACTCTTCCGGTGAAGAGCGGTTCCCCGGCTGGATTCGTTGTTGCAGTCTGGTGTTCAGGCTCCACGGTCCGGCAAGCGTAAAAGCTTAGGGCAAATTGGCTTCGTTTCGTCAAATTGCATCTCCCGCGCGGGAGCCCGGCGAAGGGTGTCGGATGACAAAAGAGTTAGTGATTTCCTCGACGCGCCATGAAACCCGCGTCGCCGTTCTCGAAGACGATCAGCTCGTCGAGATTTTTTACCAGCGGGAGAAAGAATACTCGCTGGCTGGCAGTATCCACAAAGGCCGCGTCACCCGCGTCCTGCCCGGCATGCAATCCGCGTTTGTTGACATCGGTCTTGAGCGCGATGCATTCCTGTATGTCTCTGATTTTTTTGAAGACAACGACGAATACGACAAGATCGTCAGCGGCGTCGAAGAGAAAATCGCCCGCCTAGAAAAAGGCCTACCCCTCACAACCGATGCTGCCGCACCTTCTACCATCGCGGATGCCGTGTTTGAGACAGGCACTTTGGCGGTGCCGTCATCGTCCTCTGCATCTCCTACCCGTTCAGATCGCCCGGAACGATCGGGGCCTCGCGACGACCGCCAGCGCGGTGGCCGCGGCCGGCGCCGTGGTGGACGCCGCGGGAATGAACGCCCTGGTGGCGGTGGGCAGCGGGAATCCGGCGGCATCCCGGAATCGAAATACTTTAGCCCTACAGACCCGGTAGCTGCCCCGCCGCGCGAAGAAACCGAAGCAGAACCGAACAGCCATGGTGAGTATTCGCCCGCACCGTCAGATATGGTCGTGCTCCCAGGCGAATCGCTCGCGAAATATATCTCCGAACCCGCCCCCGTGGTAACCCGCGAAGAAGAAGAGGACCTATCGCTTTTCGTCCAGGATGGCGACGGTGTTCACGCTGAAGTAGAAGAGAAAGAGGCTGAAACCGAATTCATTTCCCACGACGAAGAAGAAGAGATACCCGCAGCCGCTGACGAAATTAAAGACGAAGAGTTCGTTTCGCAATTGATTGAAGAGCAGGACGAATCCAGTGAACCGGACGAACTTCTCGCCCAGGGTGCTTCCGAGCCGCTGCCTGAAATCGCAGAAGACAATTATCAGTTGGCAATGGACGAAACAGCCGGCGATGAACTGGTTGCGGAAGATTCCGAGAGCGGCGAAGCAATATCCGACGAGGAAGGTCCGGAACCGGCGCGCATGCCCACCAGCTTGACCGCTACATTGCGCGAACAGAATCCCCGCTACCAGCACCGCGTTTCACGCCGGATGCGGCGCAAGACTCGCGGCGGTGGTCCTGAAGAGCGTCCTGCCCGGACCGAAGAAGCTCCAACCTCGGAAGGTGAGGCCACTGTTCAGGAAGTAAGTGCTCCTGATCTGCGGCAGCCGCTTGAAACTCGCCCGCCGCGCGAAGACCGCAGGCCAAGGGAAGAGCGCGCTCCCCGCGAAAATCGTGAGCGGGATAAAGAGCGCGAAGAACGTCCCCGCCCGGTGCTGCCGTCGATCACCGACCTGCTCCGCGAAGGCCAGGAAATCATCGTTCAGATTGCGAAAGAACCGATAGGCCAGAAGGGCGCGCGCATTACGTCACACGTCGCGCTGCCGGGCCGCTTCCTGGTCTACATGCCGTCCGTCGATCATATCGGCGTATCGCGCAAAATTCCATCCGATGAAGAGCGCCAGCGCCTGAAGCGCGTGCTGCAGACGCACCGCACCGGCATTCCGGGCGGCTACATTGTTCGTACCGCTGGCGATGGCCGCACGGAAGAAGAATTGCGCGCGGACATGATGTTCCTCTACAACCTCTGGCTCGATATGCGCCAGAAGGCGGAGAAGCGTCCCGCACCACAGTTGATGCATCATGATCTGGACGTGGTACAACGCATCCTTCGTGACCAGCTCACCACATCTTTCAAAACCGTTTGGGTCGATAACGAATTGCTTTACGAGAGCATTCTCGGCTTTGTTCAGCGCTTCCAGCCGGGGTTGGTCAGCCGCGTCAAACTTTATACCCGCGATACTCCCATCTTCGATGAATTCGGCATCTCCAGCGAGCTCGAAAAGGCGCTTCGTCCAAAAGTCTGGCTCAAGAGCGGTGGCTACATCGTCATCAATCAGACTGAAGCGTTAGTCGCCATCGATATCAACACCGGAAAGTACGTCGGCAAATCGAATCGCCTGGAAGACACAATCGTCAAAACGAATACCGATGCGATCAAGGAAATCGTCCGCCAGATCCGGCTGCGTGATCTGGGCGGCATCATCGTCGTGGATTTCATCGACATGGACGAGCGCAAAAACAAAGCCAAAGTAATGCAGGCTTTGGAAGAAGCGATGCGCGTCGATCGCGCGCCGTTCAAGATTCTGCAGTTCAACGATTTCGGTCTGGTTGCCATCACCCGCAAGCGCGTGAAGCAATCGCTCGAACGAACGCTGTGCACTCCATGTACTTATTGCGAAGGGGCAGGCTCCATCAAGAGCGTGCAAACCGTGATTTCAGAAATCCTCACCGAGGCACACAAAATGGCCAAGGTGCTAGATAATGACGTGATGCTGCGGGTGCACCCGGAAGTGGCGAAGGTGCTGAAGAGCAACCAGAACGATTTTCTTCAGGAAATTGAGGAGACTCTGGGCAAGACCGTCATGGTAAAAAGCGATCCGCTGCTGCACCAGACTAAGTTCGATCTGGCATAATCCGCCTACTTGACTCCGGCCATGAGCTTCCTCATCGGCCGGAGAAACAAGAACATCAGCGCGCCTAAAACTAAGGCCGATATCCCGACGTATCCGAACAACTGTGGTAACGGGAACTTTTCGTAAACACTAGCCAGACGGCCGCTGATGTAATCGCCGATTGAGAGCGCGACGAACCAAATACCTAGCACCAGCCCGACGATTCTTTGGGGCGCCAACTTGGTCATGGCGCTGAGTCCGACCGGGCTAAGACAAAGCTCGCCGACCGTCTGCAGCAGGTAGGTAAGCGCAAGCCACCCTGGGCTTACTCCGGTGCGATTAGCAATAGGGATTAACACAATCAAGCTGATACCCGCGAACAAAAGACCTATCGCGAACTTAGCTGGCGCAGCGGGGTTTCGCGCACCGAGTTTCACCCACAGAAAAGCGAACAGCGGTGCGATCGCAATCACATAAAGCGGAGGTAGCGATTGAAACCATCCCGCCGGAAACGGCAGTGACATACCCGGCAAAGAACGGTCTGTATTTCGTTCCGCAAACAGATTGAGTGTCGACCCGGCTTGTTCGTAAACAGACCAGAACAGTGCGGCGGCCGCAAATAGGATGATGATCATGATCAATCGGCCGCGTTCCACAGATGTCCACTTGCCGAAAATTAGTAGCCCCGCAAAAACGGCGACCACAGTCACGGTCAGGATAAAACCAAAGCCCGAGGAGAGCGTTTGAATTGATAGGATGCCCTGTGAGGCAAGAACGCCGAGCACGACGATCAGCAGCATCGCGCCGATTCCGTAACGGGTGAAATTGGTTTTGTCAGAGGCGCTGGGAGCGGGAGCCAAGCCCGCCTGACCAAGATTCTTCTGGCCAGCCACATACTGGATCACACCCGCTGCCATTCCGATTCCGGCCAGTCCGAAGCCGTAATGCCAGTTCACGCGTTCACCCAGATAGCTGCACGCAAGAGGTGCGATGAACGCACCTAAATTGATGCCGATATAGAAGATGGAAAATCCAGCATCGCGCCGCGGGTCGTTGCCTTCGTAGAGTTCGCCCACCATCGCGCTGATATTCGGCTTCAACAAGCCGGTCCCAATTACAATCAAGGCAAGCCCAAGAAAGAAAGTAGGCACTGCGGGTAGAGCAAGGCAGAAGTGCCCGATGGCGATGATGATGCCGCCAATCAGCACAGCCCGCCTGGCACCGAGTATGCGGTCCGCAACCCAACCGCCGGGCAGGCACACCAAATACACCATCCCGGTATAGAGGCCGTAAATGGCACCGGCCTCGACGAGTGGAAAGCCCATCCCGCCGCGCGAGGCGGGAGCCGCCATAAACAGGATCAGCAGCGCGCGCATACCGTAATAGCTGAAGCGTTCCCACAGTTCGGTCAGGAAGAGTGTAGCGAGACCTTTGGGGTGGCCGAAGAAACTTCGGTCATCGTTCATGAGCGCACCAACTCCCAGGCGCGGAACACATGGTCGCGCGTGGTGAACATGTTCCCGATGGCAATCCGGATGACATACTTTCCGTTCAGCATTGTATGCGACAAATAGATCTCTCCCCCTGCATTGACGCGGTCGAGGATTGCTTCGTTTTCAGCATCGGATGCTACCTTGCGGAAACAGACGACAGACAGCGGCGTGGGTGCGCAGATCTCCCAACCCGGCTCGCGTTCGATATCGCGTGCGAGTTCCTGCGCCCAGCGGACGTGCTCCTCGATCATGCGTGAAATTTCCTCGCGACCGTAATAACGCAGGATGAACCACAGCTTCAGTGAACGGAATCGCCGTCCGAGTGCGATGCCGTATTCCATGTAATTTAACGCGCGCGGGTCTTGCGCGCTTCGGAGATATTCGGGCACCAGCGAGAATGCTTCCCGCAGCACTTCCGGCTTGCGGCAATACAGGATACTCAGATCGACTGGAGTAAAAAGCCACTTATGAGGATTGGTGACCAATGAATCGGCGTGTTCGGCGCCTTCGAGCAGCCAATGGTACTTAGGCGAAACCGCGGCTGATCCCGCATACGCCGCATCGATGTGAAGCCAGAGATCGAACTCCTTCGCGATCGCGGCGATTGGGGGAACGGGATCGATGCTGGTTGTCGATGTAGTGCCTACTGTTGCCACTACGCAAAAGGGCACGTGTCCTTGATTCAGGTCGGCCTGAATTGCGTTACGGAGTTCCGCGGGGCTCATGCGGAACTGCTCATCAACCGCAATCTTGATCACGTTGTTTCTCCCAATGCCAAGCGCCATTGCGCCTTTCTCAACCGACGAGTGCGCCTGTTCAGAACAGTAGAGCCGCAAGATCGGCCACACACCGGTGAGCCGGCCTTCGGGGACGCGCTGCACGCGTGCCGCCGCGATTGCATGAAGCGTGCTGATGCTGGCCGTATCGTGAATTATGCCGAACCAGGTCGCGGGCAATTCCATCCAATCGCGCAACCAGCCGAGCGTGACCTGCTCCAATTCGGTGAGAGCCGGAGACGTTTTCCAGAGTATGCCATTCGCGTTCAAGCCCGCGGCTAGCATCTCTCCCAAGATCCCAGGGCCGGAGGCGGTGTTCGCGAAGTACGCCATGAAACCAGGTGAGTTCCAGTGGGTCAGGCCGGGAACGATGGTGCGCTCGAAATCATGCAGAATCGCTTCCATCGCTTCGCCCTGGTCAGGACCATGAGCGGCAAGTTGATCGGTTACCTCTCCGGGCTTTACTCGCGAGAGCACCGGATAGCGTTCCGGATGCTGCTGGTAATCGGCAAGCCAGTCGACTACCGTGTGACCCATGCGGCGGAATTCGTCTGGAGACATCTCTCCTGTTTCCTCTGCCAACCTGTGAACCAGGTCTTAAAATCTTCGAGCATCGCCGCTTTCGTTGGGTCCAACGGAACGCAGAGCGGACCCGTCTTAAGCTTGCGCAGACCCACGGCTACCTTCACTCCTACCGGTGTCGGGAAGCAGTCAATGTGAGTGATGAACTCCATCAACTGCGCTTCCAATTCATCGGACGGCGAGCGATCAAGTGCCACCACCAGTTCCGGGACCGCGCAGGCGCAGCCGGAAACCACTCCTTCCGCGCCGCTTGCGCGAGCCCATCTGGCCAGCTTGTCATTGCCGCAGAGCAGCGTAAAATCGGTGCTCTGTTTAAGGGCGATGAGCTGTTCGAAGTAACCTCTGTCACCGCTCGAATCCTTAATACCGGCGAACTGACCTGTTGCGAGCAACTGCGTTACGGTTTCGATGTAGATCGGGTTCGTAAATTGCGGGATGTTATATAGAAACACCGGCGTACGGCGAGGGACCTGCTCGCGGAAGCGAAGATAAAACTGTAAAACATCGTCCTGGCCGTATCGAAAGAAGTACGGCGGCATCAACAGCAGCCCTGCCGCGCCCGAGCCTACGGCTTCTGAAGCTAATTCGACTGCGCCATCGAGAGTGGAATGAGACACGCCCACCAGAATGGGGACGCGGCTACGTTTCACGCCAAGATGCACCAAGCGGATGCGGTCGGCAAAGGGGACGTTTAGAAACTCGCCCGTGGAGCCGAGAAGACAAATGGCATCGACACCGCCCTTGCAAAGGAAGTCAATCAGATCCAGCATGGCGCCCACATCCGCTTCATGCCCCTCGGCCCGATGCGGCGTAATTGCGGCGGCGCAAACCCCCGTAAAGATGCCCAAGTCTGATTAGGTTATCATCTGCCGCAAGTCATCAAGGCTTAGCCGCCCTGTGTATATGGCCATGCCGAGTGCGGCGTTCACATCAATTGCTTGCAGAGCGCGCACGTCGTCGAGAGTGGTAATTCCGCCAGCCGCAGTAATCTCGCGCGATGTTGCCTGGCGAAGACGCCGAAACCAATCGAGGTCCGTGCCCTGCATCATGCCCTCTTTATCTACATAGGTGCAGAGGAAGCCGGAACAATAAGGCTCGAGCGACTTCACGACTTCTTCCCCATTGAAGTTCATGGTTTGCTGCCAGCCTTTGACGACGATGCGGCCTTCACGCGAATCGAGCGCGATGATGAGGCGTTCGCGGCCTACGGCTTGGGCAATCTCTTCGAGTAACTCGTGGTTCGCTCCAGTGTTGGTGAACGCAGCAGTACCTACGATGATGCGGTGTGCGCCTTGATCGAGCAACGTGAGTGCGCGGTCAGCGGTGCGGACGCCTCCGCCGATGCGGGTTTTGGCATTGGCAGCAATCAGTTGAACCAGATCGTCGTTGGTGCCCCGCCCCATGGCGGCGTCCAGATCGATGACCTGGATTTCAGGGAAGCCTTGAAAACGCTCAATCATGGCAAGGGGCGAATCCCCCTCGAGTGCTTTCTCGCGCCCTTGGATGAGTTGGACGACTTTGCCGTCCATGAGATCGATGCAGGGGAAGATCATTGTGTTTTCCGGACGATGATACCCGAAGCGGAAAGAGAGTCTTTCAACTGGCTCACGGTGTAGGTCCCGTAGTGAAAGACGGAAGCGGCGAGAGCGGCATCGGCGCACCCTTGTGTAAACACTTCAGTAAAGTCTTCGGGCTTCCCTGCCCCGCCTGAGGCGATCACGGGAATTTGAGTTGCGCGTGAGACGGTGGCAGTGAGAGGGCAGTCGAAACCCGTCTGGACGCCATCGGTATCCATGGAAGTGAGGAGGATTTCGCCGGCGCCAAGCGACGCGCCTTGCGCCGCCCACTCGATTGCATCGATGCCTTCGTCATCACGGCCACCGCGAGTGAAGACGTTCCAACCGCTGTGGGTATTGCGCCGGGCATCAATGGCGAGGACCACTGCCTGAGACCCGAATTCTTCGCTGAGTTCTGTGAGCAGCGCGGGGCGGCGGATGGCGGCGGTGTTGACGGAAACCTTGTCGGCTCCGGACTTTAAGATGAGACGCGCATCGGCTACACTGCGGATGCCACCGCCTACCGTGAGCGGAATGAAGACTTTGCGGGCAGTTCGGGCCACTACATCCGCCATGGTGTTCCGTGCGTCGCTAGAGGCTGTGATGTCGAGGAAGACGATTTCATCGGCACCTTGCTGGTTGTAGCGCTCGGCCAGTTCCACGGGGTCACCGGCATCGCGGAGGTTGACGAAGTTGACTCCTTTAACTACGCGTCCTCCGGTGACATCGAGGCACGGGATGATTCGTTTCGCTAGCATGAGAGAAAATTGCGAACCAATTGGAGGCCGACGGGGCCGGATTTTTCAGGGTGAAACTGGACGCCGAAGATGTTCTTGTGCTCCACGGCCGCAGTGTAAGGCAGCATGTATGTGCAGGTCGCGGCAGTCACCGTTGTTTCGGGTACGTAGTAGCTGTGGGCGAAGTAAACGTATGGCTCGGGGCCCAGGCCTGAGAGCAGGCGCGGGTTGCCGATGGCGGATAGCGTGTTCCATCCCATGTGGGGCACTCTTGCCTCCGTGCCGAATTTTTTCACGGAGCCTTTGAAGATAGAAAGGCCTGATTGATCAGGGGCTTCTTCGCTGTGTTCAAAAAGCGCGTGCATGCCCAAACAGATTCCAAAGAACGGGACGCCGGCTTCGATGCGTTCGCGCAGCGCCATGCGGACCTGCATGGAGTCTAATGCGCGCATCATCTGCCCGAAGTGTCCTACGCCGGGAAGGATAATTTTTTCGGCCGCTTTGAGTTCGGCAGCGGTGTGGATCAGCTGGTACGCGGCCCCGATTTCGCTCAGCGTGTTTTCTACTGAACGAAGATTGCCAGCGCCGTAATCGAGGATTGAAATCATAGCAGCCCTTTAGTGGAGGGCAGTTGATCTTTGAGCCGTGCGTCCGTTGAACAGGCAAACTTCATGGCCCGTGCGAAGCACTTGAAAATGGCTTCAATTTTGTGATGGTTGCTGCGGCCGTAGAGAATTTTAGCGTGCAGGTTGGCCCCTGCATGGTTGACGAAGCCATCGAAAAAATCAGGCAAGAGTTCAGTTTGCAGATCGCCTACCAAGCGCGTTTTCACCCGGTCTTTATAGGCGAGCGCGGGGCGGCCACCCAGATCGACCGCCACCACCGCTAGCGTCTCATCCATGGGAATGACGAAGTAACCGGCGCGGTTGATGCCTCGGCGGTCCGCTAATGCTTTTGAAAAAAGCTGGCCGAGTACAATGCCCGCGTCTTCCACGGTGTGGTGCTGATCGACATCGAGATCACCCTTCGCTTGCAGCTTCAGATCGAAGCCACCGTGCTTGGTGAAAAGTTCCAGCATGTGATCCAGAAACCGGATACCCGTGGAAATTTCGTATTTGCCCAGGCCTTCAATTTTGAGAGTGCCAGAGATCTGCGTTTCTTTGGTATCGCGTTGAATGGTGGCGCTACGCGGCATTCGAAATCACCTGTGGGAGTTGGTTGATATCGTCCAGAACAGCCAGGGCACGCTCCGCAGACAAGATTTGCGCCAATTCACGGTAGCGTGGATTCGCGGGAGCGGCTATTCCGATGAACGGGACGCGCGCGGCCTTTGCGGAAAGCGCATCGTCGATGGAATCGCCGATGTAGCGCAGGGTGCTGTGCGGAATATCGAGCGAAAGGCGGAGGATGCCGTCGGGCGCAGGCTTGGGGTGCTCCACGTCATCCACGCCGACCACCTGTTGGAACAGCCCAGGGCAGAAACGGTCTAGCGTGAGGTTCGCTTCCCATCGCAAGCGGCCCGTGAAGATAGATAGCGTGTGCGTTTCCGCAAGCGTCTCCAGCATTCCTGGTTTCGCAATCCAACGTTCACGCTGCATCAGGCCGCCTTCGTGGAAGATGTGCTGGAAATGAGCGACGGTTTCGTCATAAGAGATATCGCGCCCGGTCTTCCGGATGAAGTGCTGGGAGAGCAGCCAATCGTCATTCCAGCCGCCTTCGTTTTTTGCATCCTGAATGGTTCCGTCTGTGACGACGGTACCGGTGAAGTGCTTAACCGTTTCCACGATAGCAGCGCGGTAGGAACCGGTAACATCTACCAGTACGCCATCCATATCGAAAATCAGGAGACCTTTTTTTTCCATATCGTTTCCAGTTCGGCTAGGAGCCGTTGCGTTTGAGCCTGCGTTCCGAGCGTGATGCGCAAGCCGCCCGGGATTTCGTAACTGCGATCGCGGACCAGGATGGCGTGGCCGCGAAGTGCATCGCGAATCTCCACGGCGCGATTACCCACCAGCGTGAGAATGAAGTTTGCCTCGCTCCTGACGTATGGGATCCCGAGCCTTTCGAGGCCCTGCATCAGCAGTTCGCGGGAGGCGAGCACTTCCGTTACATAGGTGGCGATGAAAGCGGAATCCTGCACCGCGGCTTGGGCTGCAATTGCGGCTAGCGTGTTTACACTGTAGGGCGATTGAGCTTTGTGAAGGTGCGCGATATTCGCAGGCTGGGAGAAGAGACAGCCGATGCGCATTCCGGCCATGCCGAAGACTTTTGAAAAGGTGCGGCTGACAAAAAGGTTGGGGTACTGACTGATGAGCGGGAGCGCGGTGACGCCGTGGAATTCGAAGTACGCCTCATCGATGAGCACGGCTGCATGGGGGGCGTGATCCAGAATGTGGCGGATAGCATCGAGACCTACGCCGGTGCCGGTGGGATTGTTTGGATTCGAGACGATGATGGCGCCTGTTTCAGGCGTGATGGCCGCGAGGAGATCGGCGACTGGGAGCGCGAAAGTTGGCGAGAGGTAATCGACCTCGACAATTTTCGCACCCGCAACTTCCGCGTAAAAGCGATACATCGCATAGGAAGGGCGAAGGAGCAGAACTTTGACGCCGTCATCGATATAGGTGTTGATGAAAACCTGGATGGCCTCATCGGTGCCGTTCGTGAGGATGAATCGTTCTGGCGCTGAACCGAAATAGCTTGCGAGCGATTCTTTGACGCCATCGTAGGCGGGATAAACCGCGAGACGTTCCGGCGTGAGAGCTTCGCGGATTGCTGAACTGACGCGCGGAGAGCAGCCGACGGTGTTCTCGTTAAAATCGAGCCGCAGTTTTTCGATACGGTTGCCCGTGGGAGGCGAATACGGCGCCATGTCGAGCACAGCTTGGCGGGGCTTGAGCATTGTTACGCGAGCCTCACTTCTACGGAACGCGCGTGAGCTTCCAGGCCTTCGGCGCGGGCAATTGTGGTGACCGCAGGCGCAATCTTTTGAAGCGCCGAGCGATCCAGCTGCTGAACGGTAATGATCTTGCAGAAATCGTGAACCGATAAGCCGCCGCGCACCCGCGATGCGCCACCGGTGGGTAACACATGGTTCGGGCCTGCGGCATAATCCCCCGCAGCTTCGGGACTATACGGACCAATGAAGATGCTGCCCGCATGGCGCAGCTTCGGGAGCAGAGACGTATCGGGAATGCTGAGGTGCTCCGGCGCGAAGCGATTCGAGATTTCGACGGCTTCCGCGAGAGAACGGACAATCACAATCGCGCTGTTGCGTTCAATGGACTTGCGGGCGACGGCGGAGGTGGTGAGCGTTTGTAATTGAAGATCGATTTCTTTTGCAACCGCATTGGCGAGACGCTTCGACGTGGTGAGCAGGATGGCGCTGGCATCGACATCGTGCTCGGCTTGAGCGAGCATATCGGCGGCGAGGAATTTCGGTTCGCCTTCGGAGGCGATGATGAGAATCTCCGTGGGACCTGCGACGAAATCGATTCCAACTTCGCCGGCGAGCAATTTCTTGGCGGCTGCGACGTAGATGTTGCCGGGACCGACGATGCGGTCAGCGCGTGGCACAGTGTTGGTGCCGAAGGCGAAGGCCGCGATGGCGTGAGCACCGCCCATTTGAAAGACGCGGTGGGCACCGAGCAAGTGCGCCGTGCCGAACACCGCATCTACAGCGCGCGGCGAGGTGACGCAAATTTCCGGAACACCGGCGACAAGCGCGGGGATTACCGTCATCATCAGCGTGGAAGGCAGAGGATAACGGCCACCCGGGATATACGCGGCCACGGTATCGAGCGGACGGACCAACTGGCCTAGCTTGAGGCCGGGGCTCAGCTCTTCGAAACGCCCGCGGGGCATCTGGCGCTCTGCAAAACTGCGGATGTTCGAGCCAGCCTGTTCGATCGCAGCGCGGAATTCTGGCGAGAGGCGGGCGGCTGCGGCTTCGAGTTCCGGCGCGGAAATGGCAACGGATTTACGCTCGAGCTTATCGAACTCATGCGCGTATTCGAGTACGGCACGGTCGCCGCGTTTCCGGACAGCGGTGAGGATGGGCGCGACCACGGCTTCCGCAGCGGTCATGCGGGCAGCGCGGCGGCTGAGCACGGACGCCATTTCAGTTGCGGGAAGGATGCGGATGCTCATTTTACGATCTTGTTCAAAGGGTATTCGACGATGCCCTCAGCCCCGGCTTGCTTCAATTTCGGAATGATGTCGCGCACGGTGGATTCTTCAAGGATGGTATTAATGGCCAGCCAATCAGGATTGCGCAAATGAGAAATGGTGGGGTCTTTCAGAGCACCGAGCTGGTTTAGGACGGTATCCAAATTGTCTTTGTGGACGTTCATCATCAGCCCTACGGAACCGAGGGCGTTGATTGCACCTTCGAGCAAGAGCTGGATGCTTTCGAGTTTGGTGCGCTTCCAGGGGTGCTGCCAGGAAGCTGTGTTCGCAATCAACTGCGTATTCGATTCGAGTACCTGATCGATGACCTTTAGATTGTTCGCGCGCAGAGAGGAACCTGTTTCGGTGACCTCGACGATGGCGTCGGCAAGAACGGGCGGCTTGACTTCGGTGGCACCCCAACTGAATTCAACCTTGGCGTTGACGTTGTGCCGGGCGAGGTAACGGACGGTGGTCTTGACCAGTTCGGTTGCGATGGTCTTCCCTTCCAGATCGCGAACCGATTCGAAGCCGGACTGCTCCGGCACGGCAAGCACCCAGCGGACTTTGCGAAAACTTTGTTTCGAATAGACCAAGTCGGCAACGGTGATGACGCTTGCTTCGTTTTCTTCCACCCAATCGCGGCCGGTGAGACCTGCGTCGATAACGCCGTTTTCGACGTAGCGCGCCATTTCCTGAGCGCGGATAAGCATGCACTCCATTTCGGGATCGTCAACGGTGGGGAAATAGGAACGGCTGGAGGTGGAAATGTTGTAGCCGGCCCTGCGGAAAAGATCGATAGTAGCCGCTTCGAGGCTACCTTTCGGGATGCCGAGTTTTAGTTTCGCGGGCATGGTTAAACGATGCCGCCGTACACGGCTTCGGGGATATAGGTAGGCTGATCCTGCTCCACCCACTCACCGTTGTGAAGAGCGCGGTAGAAGCAGCTTTCGTAGCCGGCATGACACACGCCAGGGCCCTGCGCTTCCACCTTCACTAGCACCGCATCCTGATCGCAATCGGTTGAGATGCTTTTGACCAGAAGGCGATGCCCGGAAGTTTCGCCTTTCATCCAAAGCTTGGATCGGGAACGGCTCCAGAACGTGGTGAAACCAGTTTCCACCGTCTTCTGAAACGCCTCTTCATTCATGTAACCGACCATTAGGACGCGGTTAGTCAAGTGATCCTGCACGACCGCTGTGATGAAGCCGTCCTGCTTGCCGAAATTTAGATTGAAGTCCATAACATGCAAAAGCCCGCCGAAACCGCGGCGGGCGCTATTTTCATCCTGTAAGAGTTGTTACCTGAAACGATTTAGGAGAGAACAGTGCGGCCCGCAACTAGCATTGTCACCGTCAAACAATGGTGATGATGTTGGCGATGGGCGAGCGCACGGGTCATGAACCATAAGTATAACCGACTCCGCGGGCGCGGTTCAAGCGGGTTAGGCTGAAAAGACATATGGCAGTGTGGATCGGCATGTTGCGCGGGGTGAATGTGGGAGGCGCTCACAAGGTATCCATGGAGCGGCTGCGGAGCATTTGCGCGGCGCTTGGATTTGGGAAGCCGCAAACATTTATACAGAGCGGCAATGTGGTGTTTGAAGCTGACGAGGGCGACAGGCTGGTGTTGGCCACGCGAATGGAAGATGGTTGGAACGGGAATTTGGGTTCCGGCCTGCCGTGATTTTGCGGAGCACGGCGGAAATGCGCGGGGTGGTGGCGCGCAACCCTTTCGAAGGGCGGGACGATGTGGCACCCAATAAGCTGCTGGTTACTTTCTTAGACAGCGATCCGGGAGAAGCGGCGCGTTTGGCGGTGAGGGCGATTCCGGTCGGTCCGGAGGAACTGTTTATCGAAGGGAGCGAGTTATTCATTTACTATCCTGCCGGCAGCGGACAGAGTAAGCTGCCTGTTGCGAATATTGATCAGGCGCATAGGCGGGTGGGTACGAGCCGGAATTGGAATAGCGTTCTGAAGCTGCTGGTGATGGCGGAAGAACGGTAGAGGAAGCTTGGGTTTGGTTCGATCTGCGGGGTACTGGTCGTAAGTCTTCTCGCTTGACCACTGTGAAACTCTAAAACGTTAGCCTGCCCGAGAATTGAACTTGCCGGGGCGTCCAGTACGATGTTTGCAGCGACTCCGTTCCATCGGTAGAATTCGGGTTAACGCGGCCCTGGATGTTGAATGCGTTGAACGCATCCACGTTCAAACGAAATTTCACGCGCTCGGTGATCGAGAATACTTTGTATAGTGAAACGTCCGCCACATAATTGAAGGGCCCCAGCACTGTTGCTTTTGAGAACGGATTCGCGCCGGCCGGACCTGGCGAATAGCCTGTCAGAACCGATGTCCCGTTCTTAAGTGGGACCAGCACACTATTGGTGCCGTAATTCGGCGCGCCGGGCGTGTTGTTAATCGGCGTCTGATACGGAGTGTAATTCTGCGGCAGACCCGTGACCCCTCCGTTGGGATTGTTGATCAAGTTCGGAGCGATATAGCCGTTGAACCACTGGTAAGCGGGACGGCAAACGCCGCTGCGGCAATCGGTGATGGGAACCGCACTCTTGTAGACTTCCAGGTTGGAAGTGGGACCCCAGTTCCCGGATCCGGGCTGGAAAGACTGTGAGACAAGATTGCCCACGGAGGAGATCTGGTAACCGCCCAGTAAAGCATCCACTAATCGGTTAGAATTTCCCAGGAACCGCTTTCCCTTCCCCACAGGCATTTCGACAACGCTGTTGAAGCTAATGCGATGAACGGGAATCGCGGTATCCGGCTTGTAGTTTTCAAAACGGTTTAGCTCTTTGCTCGGTTTGGCCAGCGTTCCCGTTTTCAGTCCAACGGGTAGAACGCCGGGCGCGAATAGCTCAGCCGGATACAACA
>JAABUK010002931.1_pt1 | contig 29745 bp, 30 predicted proteins | sample 5559141 | NCBI WGS metagenome assembly JAABUK01 (sample SAMN10711869, study PRJNA513367) | rock metagenome | isolation source: Antarctica rocks | place: Antarctica: Victoria Land, Pudding Butte nord | collected 2016-01-03
CGAGGATCTGTTCGGGTTAGCGCACTCCGCCTAGAAGACGATGTTGAGTTACAGGCCCGCCTTGTCCAGTTTGCCATACGTGCTCGACGTCGCAGATTGGTGGGTAGCGGACGGTCCGGTTCTGGTCAGCTGACGAATTACCAGACATTCCCTCGTGGCAAGGTCGGCCGAAAGAGCCTGAATGCTTTCGAGTGGCTGCTGCAGCGACGCAGACGCTCACGCTTGAGGCTGCGTTTTGCTCTCTAATAGAACGGCTGAGCTTACAGTTCTGGAAACTCTCTCAAATGATTGAAGTTGATGGCATCGCGCCCACTTGTGGCCGCCGCCAGGTAGAGTTCTAGGTCTGCCGTCAAAAGCGTTCGAGCAGAGTCAAAAATTAAGCACTGCAGAAGAGCCGCGTCAGTGAGACCAAGCCTCTGGTATTCTGGTCGCTCAGCCGCGGCCTGCGACGGAATGTAGCTTTCAAGCGAGCCTGCAATCTGTTCACGCAGACCCAGCCGAAGAGCTCTCGCAGTCCTCTCGCCAGTTTGGCTGAGCAAATTGGACGCCTCCGACAGAACGTTTGGAATCACTAGGACTTTGTCAAATCGCTCTATAGTTGAGATTAGCACGTCGTAGTCGGTCACCCGATAAGCATCAAGTCTCTTGTGCTTCGTAATAATGCGGGAATCTACGCTCCCCGCCACCAACAGAATCAATAGGTTGGCATCGATTAAAACTTGCTTCACCGACGACTGTCTGTCTCTCTGTTCGAGACGCTAGTGACCTCCTTTGTTTGTGTGTCCACGAGCACTGATTTGTAGGTGCGTGCCGAGGGAGTTTGGGCGAAAACCACGCCTAGTCGACCGAAATCAGTCCTGTCCCAAGGACGGCTGAACCCGATAGTAATTCGCCAGGCGCTACCACTCTCATGGGTGATTTCTTCAAGGCCGAGATTTTGGATACTTTCGCCCTTCCAAAGCCTACGTACATACGCTTTGGCAATCTGTACCGCGGCCGTGACTTCGTCTTCGGGTTCGGATGGCTGGCTCTCGCTCACTGAAAATACCTCTCATAGTCGACGGCTGTGCAGAATTTAGCGAACAACACGACCAGGATGAAGCCTATGTACGCCGCTAGCAGGGCGCACGGAAGCGGGGTCGAGAAGATAGAGGCTTGAATCGACCGATATCGGATCACCGTAGAGCGGTCAGGATAACCGGAACGAAGCGCTCAGCCGCCCCCCCCCTCCGCGCTACGAACGTCTGCTTCCAGGAACCACGTCCAGCGCAGCAAGTGACCGGAATGAGGTCGACAGCGGAAGTGGGGTGCTCGCTCAAGTGTGTTGCGCAGTCCGGAGGTCGCGCGCGTGTTCAATCGCTGCCGTGATGTTCCGTTTCCGATGCCATCTGTCGTGCTGAGCCAGCGATCGCTCAGCCGATTTTCCATCGCCGCCGTCGACCAGGCCCAAACTTTCCAACCGCCGGAGCGCTTCGCGGACTGGAACGCGGCTGAAGCGCGAGATCCCGCGCTATGTAAGCCTTGATCAGTGGATCGCCCGGTAGCAATACCCTTGTGGGGATGGCATCCGCGGCTTGCTCGGGTAGGTTCGGCGCGATCTTGCCGGGAGTCGGTCGGACAGGGCCGGAGATGTCGATCCGGTATTCGGGCATGGCTCAGCGGCCCCATGCTGGGTGGGAACGGATGGCCCGTCATCGAGCGCTCTCGGGAGGACGGAAGGCTGATTGGATTTGGCTTTGCGTGTCATCTCGTGCGCAGATACGTTCGAGAGCGCCATTTTGGTTACGATGAATCAGACCGATTCTCCGCAATTTCCGCAGCTGGGATGAGAGTCTTTTCACCGGACGACCGAGATGGTCGGCAATTTCCTGCGCGGTTCTCGGCTGGTCCAGGCAGGCGTAGATGGCCTCAGTCAGCGGATGGGGACGGGCGAGGGCAACCGCCCGGGGCGGCACGACTTCCGTGCCAGATCGCGAATATCGACCGTAGGCGATCCGGTCGACGAGGCCGAGCTTGAGCATGGCGCGCATGTGCCCAGTGATAGAGGCCGTGGCTCGTCCGGTGTGCGAGGCGATCTCGTAGGCTTGGCGTGGTTCTGTCATGTAGGCGAGGATTGCGTCCCGTACTGGCTGGAGGCGCGGCGGCCTGACGCGTTTGACGACCGCTTGACGAGGGTGGGGTGCGTCTGCGTCGGGAGGACAGCCAACTGAGACGGCAGTATTGCGGTCCTGCTGCAGCTCCAACCTCATGCCGCCAGCCGCTGCACGAGGACGTCGATATGCTGACGGAGCCCTTCGACCGTCATTGGCGGCGGTTCGGGAAGACTCCCGCAGGACCGGGTGTGACCGGCCGAAACAGCGTCCAAGCTGTTGCGGCGTGCGACCGCGCTAGAGGCGCCGGCCAGCCGCTCGATCTCGGCGACCTGAGCGACCACTTCGGGCGGAGCGCCTCCAGTCGCGCGCACCTGTCCTGCGACCTCGGCCGAACGGCCCTCCGCGACCTCGCCCAGCATGTGTCGGAAGTCGCCTTCAGGCGGCTCGGCGTGAAGACCGTCAGGCCGAGGGTCTGGCTCAACCGCCTCCACTGCTTCGATCGCCGAAGCGACGCGGCCTTCGACATCGGCGTCTTTGGGTTGCTTGAAGCCGTCGATCATCGCCTGCAGCACCGGCGACAACGGCGTGGCCTGGTCCAGGGTGAGATCCCCAGCCGCGATCACGTCAGCGAGGGCTTTGGTTTGGCTATGACGATCGTAGACCAGCTCGAGTGCCGGGGCTGCGAGCATCAGCGGGGCATTCAAGCGGATTAAGCCGTTAGCGTTCACCTTGGCGTAGAACAGCTTGGCGTAGATCCGGCGTCCGCCGAACAGCACGATCGCCTCGCCCTCGAGGAGCGTCTGCAAATCGTTCCAGTCGATCCGAGAGACTTGACGCATTTCCGCCTGTTGCGCCTCGCGGTAGACCCCATCGCTGCCGCCCTGGAAGGACGTGGCCTGCGTGACGTAGGTCTGTCCTGCGGTCTTCTCGATGAAGTCTCTCGTGCGGTTGGCATCCTGCTGCCGCATCGCGATCGTCAGGTTGGCGTTGCCGAGCAACGAAGCGGTCTTCTCGCCCAGACGCGCCCAAATACCCGACACCTCCTGGAAGCCGAGCCAGAACATGATGTTCAGGCCGCGACCCATCGCGAGCATCCGGTCCATGCCGTTCGTCGCGTAGTAGGCCAACTCATCGAAGGCGACGTTGAACGGCCCCTCGCCCATGCCGGGCTTCAAGGAAAAGATTTCGTCGGATTCGCCGGAGAGGCGCGCGCCGAGCAACTGCGCCATCATGCCGCGCAAGCTCGCGACAACGATCTTGCCCAACGCCGCCAGGGTGTCGTCGGAGTTCTCCAGCGCGGGAAGGTTGACGATCAGAATACGGCGGTTGAGCACGATGTCGCGCATGTCGATGTCGCCGGAGAGCACCTTGAAGATGTGGCCGAGGCTCACGGCCAACTGCGTGAATGTGGCAGTGAAGTAGAACAGCGCGAAGCCGTGCTGCTTGCTGGGCTCATCGCCCTTCTGCTCGTTGTAGGGGACGGACGTGTCATAGCCGGGTAGCTCGCCGAGATAGGCTTCCGCCGGATAGATGATGTCCTCCGGCATCTCGGGCACCGGGATCTCGATTACCTTTCCGGTCTCGGGGTGGCGCGAACAAAAGATGCGCTGTGTTGCCAGCATCCAGATGCCGCGCAGGTCGAGCGCGAAGCGGATCGTCTCGATGTTGATGGGCACGCTCTTGTTGTCGCGCATCCAGACGAGCACGGGGGTCATGGTGCCGATCAGCGCGACGGCGCGGGCGCGGAACACGCCATTGCTGTCGTTGGATTGCTGGTCGCCGAGCTGGCTCGCCAGCAGCTCGCGGATGGCGTCGGCATTCCCGGTGGCGAACGGATTGAAGGTGTTGGATTCCTTGACGCCGCTTGCCGTCAGCAGGTTGAGGGACAGCAGATCGTCCTCACGCCCGAACGCGCGGGCCAGGGCGTACACCTCGCCATAGAGCTTGTTGTCGGCCTTGCCGTCGACCAGGACGAAGCCGCTGCCTTGAGCCAACGCGTTGCACAACAGGCTCAGGATGGCCGTCGTCTTGCCGGCTCCGGTGGTGCCGGGAACGGTGGCGTGCTGCCGCCCATCCTCGTTCGTGATCCAGATTTCCTGACCGGTCTGCTGGTCCCAGCCGATGAAGATGTCGCCCGCCGACATTCGAGCCCGCCGGGTCGCGGGGTCGGGATAGTTGTAGTCCAGGCAGCGTGCGCTGCGCGGGAGACGGATGGGCGCGAACAGGCGTTGGTTGATCACCCACACCGCGTAGAGCAGCGAGGCCGGAAGCGTCAGATTGACCGTGGCGGGGTAGAAATAGGTGACGCCGGCGGCAGCGGCCAGGACCAGTGCCGAGGCGGAGCTGCGCAACCCCTCCGCCAATTTGACGGTGAACGGGCGGACGTCACGCAACCCCGCCAGGCCGTTCCGCTCGAAGCGTTCCTGAGGCCCGACAATCACCCGCTGGATCTTGGACACTCTAGTTCTCCAACCCGAAAGCGTTTCGGCTTGGTGAAGGCATGCCGGGTTTGTCTGGCGCGGCCGGGGCGGGGCTTGTTGGAACGGTAGGGATCACGGGGCGCACGTCAGCCTGAACCGGCACCTGTCGCAGGACGGGAGGTGGGGCGACGATGACGGGGGGTGTTGCGAGCTGGCGCTCGATCGCGGGCATTCCGCTCGGGGGCGGCATCGCCGGCAGCTCCGGCATCACCGGCACCTCCGGAGACACGAATCCGGCCAGCGGCGGTATCGGCTGGAGGTTCGACACGGTATCTCGCGTCGGCCGGTGCCCGACCTGGTAGCCACCGATGAACGCAGCGGTTACTACGACTCCCGCGAAGAGCCCGACCCACCCGCGGTTGGGGGCGGACTTCACGGCCGCGTTGGGCGCTTCGGCCTCCCCGACGTGGAGGTGGATATGGACAGTGCCGGTGCCGGAGAGCGGCAGGCCGACCGCCTCACTGCCTTCATCCCCTCGGGTGTCGCCCATCACGAGACTTAACCGGGGTGCGCTCATGACCAACTCCTTGTTCGCTGTGCTTGCTGAGGAATCGCCAGAAACGGTGCGAACGGCTTACCGAAAGTTCAGTCTCAGTCTGGGCGGACCTAGCCGCGGCTCCATCGATCGGCGAGGAGCCTGTTCAGCGGACCGTACCAGAGGACCCGCAACAACCCGCCGACGAGCGCGAAGAAGGTAAACGTAAGTAGGGTGAGGCCACCGCCCAACAGACCCATAGGCCAAGCGTAACCTTCCATGAAGTGCTCGGGATCTGTTGCCAGGCTGCAAATGTCCTCTTCGGCCGCATAGGGTCGGACGAGTGGTGCGGGCCTTTTCGGATCAATCGGGATTTCCGGAACCAAGGTCTTGTGCGGCAAGCTGGTGCAGGCTTGGCGGAGTGCCACGGTCGCGTTCCGCACACTCTCGACCGCTGTTGCCGTGGCGCCTGACAGGGGACGCTCACTTGCGCTGAGGCTGGAGCGAAACTGACCATGAGCATAATCGTTGGCAGGACATGGAGGAACCTACCCCATCGAATACTCCTTTACAGATTAAGTTGGATGGGAATGGTCCGCTGCAGCCGCCTGACGGGCTGCATGAACTCGCTTACGAGCGTGAGGATGACCAGGGCGTGATGCTTGGCACCACCGGGCGAACCAACGGCGAAGCCATCGACGCTATGCTAAGCGGGGCCAGGGCTGCCGTCAGGTGAGGGCCGATATTGATTGGTTGGCGCGGCCGAAAGCGAATGACGGGGATTTGCGCCTGTTCCAGCGCACTGTTGACGAAGATATCGCGCGCCTTTCGGTCACGACGCTCGTGCGTCTTATCATCGAGTTCGATAACGAGAATGGCCCGGCCAGTCGAAATGTCGGCAACAACGAAATCGACTGATTTAGACCAGATGGAATTCAGGGCCGCAGTCCGAACTCCGCTATAGGGCGCGTCAGGTTCGAGTATGTCAGCAAGTCGTACTTGGGGGCATAGGTGCAGCCCCGGCCGGAGTTGTGAACTCAGCGGGCCGAACGCAGAACGCTCCCACTCGGTCATCAACGGCTTGGCTCGATACCCGACGATGCCGCGACTACCCTTCCGGCCCGGCTTGAACTTGGCGACCAGCACGATCAGTCCAACAACAATGAAAACAATGCCAGCTGGCGATGCGAGCAACCAGAATTGGGCCCAGACAACAGGCAATAAGTCTACTAGCTTCATTATTCCCAAATTCCAAAGAACAACAAAAAGATTCAGTCACGCCCGCGAGAGACATAAAGCCAGGCCGTCCGAATGGATGTGAGGGCCTGGTCGACCGCTGGCTTTGAGATCGGCTGACGCAGGGCGCGCTCTGCGGCCCAATGGTCGCGCGCTCCCAGCGCCTCGACCCGCGGGTTCGGGTGAATGTTCTGACCGGGGCCGTCGCCTGGAAAGCCGAGCGAGTGCAGCGCATACCAAAGCGGGCGGTCGACCAGCTTGATCGCGTTGAACGTCGCCGGCGGGAGAACACCCGATCGCCGACGGGCCTCGTTGAGCACGGACATCAGGGCCGGCGCGGTATGGGCGTGCCGGTCAGCAACCGCTCGCGCGGGGCCATACAGGGCTGCATCTTCCAGCAATTGGTCGGCGGTGGCCGTCAGGGCGGCCGGGAAGGCAAGCGGACGAGACGGTCCTGTCGCGCCGTCCTTCGGATCGCGCGGCAAGGTCTCGGCCAGGTCCCCGAGCAGCACGAACGCCTCGTCCCGCCGACCAGCCAGGTGCAGAGCGAACGCTGCGAACAAAAAGCGGACGTGCGGCGCGGCGCGCTCAAACCCGGTCCACTTGGGTCCGAGTTGGCGAACGAGTGTCCGTGTCGCGGCCGTCTCGTTCAAGCTCCCGTCATGCCGCTTCGCGTAGCGCTCGACCCACTCCTCGACCCGCAGCGCGGGATCGGCCGGACGCGGATCGCCTTTGCCTATCCCGACCAGGCCCAGCTGACGCCCCATCATCGCGCTGGACGAGCGGAAGAAGCGCGCTTGCTCCTTGCGCAATCCGGCCAAATCGAACTGACGGCAGTAGCGCGACGGGGCGGCGCGGAAATAGCAGAGGATCGCCAGCAACAGCATTACGACCACAGCCGGAATACCGAAAAAGCGGCCGACGTTGTTCAACAGCGACCAGAGCTGCCAGATGGTCGCCTGACCGGGATGACCCTCGAGAAGCGCGGCATCCTGTGCCGCGTACTCATGGGTGAACTTGCCGATGTAGAACATCTGCCAGTGCGCGTAGTTGAACACGCCCCAGCTGATCTCGGCGTGGTAGTTGGTCCATAGCTCGTAGGCACCGAAGCCCAGGCCGAGCACGATGACGACGAGGCTGAATGCGAGGTAGTCGTCATTCGACGCCCATGCGGCGCGGCCGCCGCCGCCCGAAGAGGAATGGTGCAGCATTAGCGGTCTCCTGCCGAGGCAATGGTGCGCGGCTCGCGCGGGGTCGGTGTCTGCAAGCGCAGGACCTGGCGCAGCACGAGCCGGAGATACGTCGTTTTGTGCTCGGTGGAGTGAGAGTGGTAGTAGCCAACCCCCTCCCAGAAATCACCGCGCGCCTCGTCGATCCCGGTGCGCAAGATCCACGCTCCGGCTTCGACGTTGGCGCAGAAGCAGTTGAGCAAGGCATCGCGGGTTGCAGCAGCACTCGCACGCCAGTGGCGGGCAACGGCTGGTATCCAGATTTGGTTGATCTGCATGGGGCCGATGTCCACCGTGTCATTCGTGTTCTGGCTGACCTTGCCGAGCTTGCCGCCCTCCACGTTCAACAGAATGACCAAAACACCAGGCGGCAGCCGGTGCGCCGTGGCGGCGGCATTGATGCAGCTCGCCACCATTCCCATGCTGGCCTCCGTCGGAGAGGGATAGGGCTCGCGGGCTTGCGCGACGCCCGCCATGCCGACCGCCGCCACGACAATCGCGAGCCTCTTCATGGCCGGGCTCCCGCGCTCGACCGGGTTTGCGGCGCTGCCCTCGAGCGCAGCTGGGCCGCCTGCCAGACCGCGTCCAGATCGTTGACGAGCAGCATGTCAGGCCGGGCGACCTGCGCCGTCGCCTCCATCACGGACAGCATCACGGCCGAGAACGGACCGTTGCCTATGCTCTGAACGCGGTAGCCCAACAGGGCGGAGGGGTCCTGGGTCAGACTGAGCCCAAACCCTTTTCCGGTCGCCTCTCGCCAGACAGCCTCGCCGGCGGCCAGGAACACGGGCAGCAGGCCATCGGGCCGCCCTCCCGCCTCGGGCGACAATGCGAGGTGCTGCCCCGTTGCAGTATCCAACAGCACGATCGGCTTGCCATCCTGCCGGATCAGTTCCTCCATGGTGCGGCTGACCGCCGCCAGGTCGACGCTGACGGTCATGCAAGCCTCCGACGCTGCCAGGCGGGCACGGCGGGCCGGACCCGGCCGACGAGCCAACGACGCATGACGCGGAAGACAGCAGGCAGCGTCAGCCCGAACCAACTGATGACGGTGAAGAACACGACGCCAACGATGGCGATGTAAGCCGTCGTCCACGACCAGTAGACGACGAACACCAGCAGCGGCAGCAGAGCGCGGGCGTCGAGGAACCCGACACGCACGGGGAGGGCGGTATAGCGCCACATCAGCCTTTGGTCCTTTTCAGCTCGCGAGCAGCCGTCGTTTCGGTGATCCGGCCCTCTTGCAGCGCGCGGCCGATCGCGGCCTCGTACGACTGGCCTTCCTCGTGAACGGCGCGCTTGGTGATGTCCGGCCACTCGCACGCGTCGGAGCGCATCAGTCGCTCGCGCAGCGCCTCGTTGACGACGAGAATTTCGCGCAACGCCGTACGTTTCCCATCGGTCGAGAAGGCGAGACGCTGGTTGACGATCAGCCGCAGCGATTGAGCGGCCGAGCTGAGCAGGTTCTCGCGTTCCTCGTGGCCGCACAGGGCCGCAATGCGCTGAATGGTCAGCGAGACGGTATCGGCATGGATGGTCGTGGTGAAGCAAGCGCCGAGCATGGCCGCGTTCAACGCTGCGCTCATGGTGGCGCTATCGCGGCACTCGCCGACGATAATGTCGGTAGGCTCGCGGCGCGTGGTGCCGCGGATGAACGCCTCGAAACTCGGCAGGTCGCGCGGGATTTCGCACTGGTCGATGGTCGATGACGGCCCCTTGAGCCGATCGAGCAGGAACTCGACCGGGGCAGCCGCCTCGAGGATGTTGTAGTTGCCGTCGGGGTCCATGAGCTTGTCGACGGTGAAGCCGCCGATCAGCGTCGATTTACCGGAACCCGTCGAGCCGCTGACGATCACCATGCCGCTCGCCGGTCGGCAGTGCTCGAGGATCATCGACTCGACGAGCTGGTCTTCCAGGGCGGGCGGAAGGTCGGGGATCGGTCGGAGGACGATATTCGCGCCGATGCCGCGGCTCGTGCAAATGGGCGTTGCGTTCAGGCGATAGCGCAGGCGCTGCGACCGAGTGACGTGGATTTCGTAGGCAACGTCGAAATCCGTGCCGCCTTGCAGGCGTGCCATGCCGTCTGCGCCATAGAGGTGGTTGACGATAGCCGCGATCTCGCCCTCGTCGAGCGCATGCCCGGTGGCATGGTAGTTACGACCATGGATACGCAGCCAAATGGGTTTGCCGGTGTGAAAGCTGATCCGAGACGCGCCCTGCTGGCTCGACCACGCGAGCAGGCCGTCGAGGCCGGGCGCGTGGCGACGCGGCTCGGTGACCCAGCGCTGCTGGCTCTCGCCGGGCCAGCGCCCGCGCTCGACCTTGGAGATCGCGCTCACCGGTGACACCCGGCGCCGGGCTGCCAGCGCCGGCGGTTCGCCTGCAAGCCCGGCTGATCGGTGATCCGCACCGTGCGGTCGCCGATGTTCAGGCGATCGCGCCCGCCTTCGGTGGCCGCGTTGGCGAAGGTGACGCGCGGCTGCTCGACCAGGCCCGCGCGAAGGAGCACTCGGTAGCGCGCCATGCCGATGATGTCGCGTTGAAGCCGGCCGAGGTCGGACAGGAAGATCTCGACAGCCTGTTTCTCCCCCTGGCCCCAGCCCTCGGCGACGTTGCGGTTCCAGTATTCCACTTCCTTACGGCTATGCGGCAGGCCGGGATCGGCGGGGCGGCGGGGTTTGCCCCAGGTCCGGACGAGGTAGGTCCGCCAGTCCGGCGGTGCGGAGGTGAGCTGCGCCTCGCGGGTGATCTCGAAGATGCAGCTCGTCTCGCGCGCGACCTGGCCGTTGTCGCCGAGCGCAAAGGCCATCTGCGCCTCCGAGACGATCGGCGGACGCATCAGCGTCTGACCTTCGCCGACCGGGAGGACGAGGGCGCGAAAATCGTAGGTCGTGGTCAGCTCGGGCTCGTAGCGCCGGAGCGTCTCGTTCAGCGCGAAGGAGCGGGCCGCTAGACCTCCCTGCGCGCCATAAGTGAGGCCGGACTGCCGGAGCACCTCGGCGCGACCCGTCTCGAGCCCGTCGCCCTGTTCGTCGCCGGGGCGGGTCGCCTGCAGCGCTTCCAGCGAAGGCGGGGCGTCGCCGCCGACGATGCTCGGGGCGATGCGGGCGCCGGTGATGGGCTGGTTGAGCGGATTGGCGAGAGCAGGGATGGCTGCGTCGAACTGCTCGACGCTCGGGAGCGGGGGCACCGCCGCATTAGCGAGATATCCCTGATCTGCCGCCCGAGCGGAAGTCACGGTGACGCCGCTGAGCACCGTCGCCGCACAGAAGAACCAATGCAACTTAGACATGGTGGATCACCTCGATGCGGCGGTTGACCGGATCGACGCGGACGGTCGCCCAATTACCAGCCTGGTTGCCCAAGGCGATCAGCGCGCCAACCAGCGTGGTGGCGACGTTGGGAACGACGACGGCGATCGGCCGCATCTGCGGCGGCCCGGATACCTCCACCCGGTAGCCCACTTCGCTGGCCACCTTACGCACGCCATCATCCAACAAGCCGTTCCACGCGAAACCGATGGGACGCTGCAGCTCCTCCGGTACGACGGCACCGGAGCGCGTCGGCGGCGGAAAGGCAGCGATCGGAGGCGCACCGGCCGGAGCGATCGCCGGCGGCGTGGCCGTCACCGGGGCGATCGTCACTGCGCTGGCCGCCGGCGTCACCGCGCGCGGCACGAGGACGATCGGCTGGCCGGGTGCGGCCGAGGCCGGGGCCCCGGACGCTCGATAGGCGGCCATCGCCGGGATCGGCCGCACGGCGCGGAGGCCGTTCAGCTCCCCCATCTGATTGTTGACCAAGTCCATCGAGTGCCGGAGGGCCACCTCTGGGTTCGCCATGCCGGTGGTCTCTATGTCGGTGGTAACGGGTGCGGTGGCGCACCCGGTCATGAGCATCAGGCCGGTAAGCGAAGCCGCAAGGTGCAGGCGCTTGGATCGCATCGTGGAGAACTCCGGATGTCGTTTTCGGAACACTGCGGAGATTCGGTGCGAACGGCGCATGTGATTTCTCGACGTTCTATTCGGCAGCCAAGACAATGGCGGCGGAGGGCAGTGCCGTGTCGTTCGCGGCCTCCTGACGCGGATCGGGATCACGGAGGATAATCCCGAGCCCCGAGCCGTTGGTCAGTTCGAGTGCCAGTTCGTCGAGCACGCCGACGGACGCGCCTTCCTCGTTCTCGCCGCGCTTGAGGCGATCGTCCTTGCGCTGCGCGATCTCTTTTTCTGCCGAGCCGTAGGGGAAGACCCTGGAGAGGCGGCGCAATGCCTCGCTGAAGCCGAGGCGCGCATACAGTCGATTGCGCAAGGCGCTGTCGCTCGGCGTCGTGCTCAGCGCCCACAGCTCGACAGGTCCGAGCGAATTGACGAGCATCTGTTCCCACTTGCTCGCATCGACCGTGAACTGCGCCAGGAAAGGCGCACCGTCAGGGCCGGGGCCGCTGAGGGTGTGCCGGACGTTGTTGGCGCTCGCCTCGCCCAAGCCGAAGCGCTGGATGATTTCCTCGGCTTCCTCCACGTCGCCGGCTTTGAGCACGAAGCGACCGGTCGACTGGCTGATGATCGCCGGGCTCATGTCCTTCAGGCGCTGGCTGGCGAAGCCGAGCTGGACGTTGTGCTTTGGCCCCTCGCGCATGTCTCGTTCGGCCTGCGCCTGAACTTGCGGGCTGTTCTGGGTGCGGTGCCATTCGTCGAAATCGAGGCGCTTGATCGTCTCCATCGCGTCCTGAAAGCGCACGCGATGGTAGGGCCGGACGGGCTCGGGAATGTGGTCGAGGTGGTCGGTGTGCAGAAAGAAGTTCCGCCCGAGAATGTGCCGGGCCATCATATACATCATCTCGGTCTGCCGATCGGCGGCGGCCGAGCCGGTGGGCGCGACGGCGGCGAGGTCCAAGACGATGACGCGGGCCGGCCCGAAATCGAGCTTGGTCGGCACGCTCAGAACTTCGAACTTCTTGATGAAGTCGTAGATGTATCGCTCGAACAGGCGGCCGAGGCCCTCGTGCGTCGCCGCGATCTTGAGCCCGTCGAAACTGTCCCGCACTTGGTCGGTCCGCACGGCACTGATGAGGTCCTGGATAGTCGGGACGGCATGGCGTTGCGCGACTTCGGCCCAGCGATACTCGCGCACGCCGATCAGCTCGTTCACCACGTCACGCCACCACGGATCCTCCTCCTTCAGCTCGATCCGATGCTGACGCATGGCGGCGTCCACGCCGGGCTCGACGCCCGGCCGGTAGCGCTTGGGAGCGCCGCCGGGGACGCCCGTGCAGAGGCGATAGGCTTCGGTGGTGACGAGCTGGATGAGATGCCCCATGCCCTCGAACGGCTTGGTCTCGTTCGGCGGCAGTGTCGCCAGCTCCAGGAAGTTCTGCAGAAACGCCCGTTCGAGCGGCAGCGGGTATTCGCACCCTACCTGCAGGTCGAAGATGTTGAACTCGAAGCCGGGCGAGAGCTGCATCCCCACGAAGATCGCCTCGTGACGGCGGGCGGGGCCGAGTGCCTCCTGCAGCAGGCGCACGAAGCCGTCGGCGGAGTTGCCGATGTCGGCCTTGCCGATCAGGGGGAGACGCGCGCCCTGTGATCCGAGCACGGCCGAGCTGAGGCACAGGCCGAGATTGATGGTGTTGGCGAGCACGCTCTTGCCCGAGCGGGGCGGCGCCACGAAGATGTCGAGCACCTGCGGCCGGATCGCGCCGCCGGTCGGATCGTATGGCGCCATCGCGCCATCGGGCTTGCGGAACAGGACCGACCCGCGCTGCCACGGCGTCGCCGTCCGCGCCCAGGGCAGCATGGCAAAAGCGTCGCCCAGCAGAGCCGCATGGGGCACGCCCGTCGAGGCGAGCGCCAAGCCGGGAACGCTGCTCAGCGTGCCCTCCAGCGGATCGCCGGCGACCGACGTCGCCTTGCAGTTTCCCCAGCCCTCGAGACGTTGCGAGAGCGTCGAGGCGCGACGGCGCAGCTTGCGGCTCTCATCGGCGGGCGCCCAGGTCGCGAACGAAGCGCGCAGGCGAACGCTGATGTGGTTGTCGTGGGCCTTGGCCTGCTCCAATCCCTCGAATGCACGGCGCAGCTCCGCGTTCTGCGGAAACATGCCGAGGAACTTGGCGCCGATCTCCTTGAAGGTCATTGCGACCTTGCCGCCGCCCTCGATGATGAACGCGGCACGCCAGGGGATGCCGCTGCGGCCGAGGGGTGCCGCCAACTCCACGAAGGGGCGCGGGTCCTCCGGGCCGATCCGCATGTCGACGTGCGCGTATTCATACTCACCGATGCGGACGCGCTGACCGCCCTGGGTCTCCGCATCGGCATGGAAGATCTGGCTCCGGATGGAGGGCCACAACAGCCCCTCGGGCGTCGGCTTGGTCACGTCCTCCTCCGGCAAGCGCGGCATTGCCCGATCGCCCTGCAAGGTGGCCTTCCAAGGGGACCCGGCGGTCTCCCGATACAGGGTCTCGCGGATCACCTTGAGGGCGTCGTGCGCGTTCAGCCCCGTGGTGGCGATACCATGGCTGTTGAGGGATGCTTCGACCCGCGCGACGAACGCATTGTGCCGGGCGGCCATGACGTCGCTGCGCAGATAATAGCGCTGGCTGCTGCCGACGAGCGGGCATTCGCGGGCGAGCGCGTCCTGCTCCTCCCTCATCTGCTTGCGTTCTTCCTTGGTCAGCACGCCGCGCCGGGTCCACAGGACGTAGTAGGCGGCTTCCCAGCGCATCAGCTTGGGCCAGCGGGCAGCCCGCTCGCTCAGAATGTCGGTCAGGTCGAGGCCAAGCTGACGCGCGACGCCGCGGCAACCCTGCATGTTGACGCGCTCGATCTCGACGGCCGCCAGATCGGGGTCGGAGATGTAGAAGCCGACGATCGCGTGGCCGGTGTTCTCCAGCGTGCCGGAAAGGTCGATGCGCTGAGCATCGGCAATCCGCTCGATCTCGGCGCGCGTTGGCTGACGGCGCAGTCCGTCGATCCGGAGAAACGTGATGTAGTCCGACCGCTTGGTGACGAGGGCGTCGCCGTGCGTGGTCTCCACCTCGCAGAAGGAGTCGAGGGGCTGGCGCAGCATCAGTGAGAGGCTGCCAAGCAGCTTGTTGATTCCGAACATGCGGGCCTCTCAGGCGGTGGATTGAGGTTTGGCAGCCCACGCGGTCAGCAGGTCGGGATAAATGTCCTGCTGATCGTGATAGAGCCGCCCGAGCGGCAGCAGCCTCAGGCCGGCGAGCAACTCGCCCCGGCGGTCGTAATGGGCCGGGCTGAGGTCGAGCAGGGCCGAGCCGAGCTGCGCGAAGGAGTTGGTGCCGAGCCGGTCGAGCGCGGGAGTGCTGCGCTCATGGAGGGCGCGGTAGGCCCGATAAGCGGCGACCGACCGGGGCGATGCCCCGCGCGGTGGGCGGCGCATGTCGACGGGCTCGCCGCCCCGATGCAGGTCGAGGTGGATGCCGCGGACCACGCGGTTGAGGGCTGCCTGGGACATTTCCGGCATCCAGATCAACACGGTTTCGGCGTCGATCCGGGGGCGGTCGGGATGTTGAGCGAGGTGACACAGTGGGCACGCCGGCACCACGTTGTCCGGGGTGTTATCGGCATGGTCGCCGTTGCAGTGGAACGGCTCAATCCGCCCCACTGCATCGACATCGCAGAAGCGACACTGGCTTGGCTTGGGATCGCGCCCCCGCTCCTCCGCCACTGAGGCGTCAGCGGTCCAGGCCGAGGGGTGGGCCGAGAGGAGGAGGGGGAGGAGGCGCATCGGCTTACTGGAACTTCACCACGGCGGCTTGGTCGGTAACGGTCGCCGCACTGCCCGTAGTACTCTGGGCCGCCTTGTTGATCCAGCTGCCGCCCGTGACGAACAGGCCGCACAGCAACAGGCCGGCGACGCCCATGGCGACCCGGCCCCCCTCGCGGTTCTGCGGCTGACGGGACTGCCACAGTGCCCAGACCCCGCCGACGAAGCAGATCAGCGCCGCGCCATACATGGCCGTCGACGAGAGGGTGCCGGCGGCGGTCGAGCCTTCCTGCGCCATGGTGCCGAGCTGCGCGCCGATGGTGCCGCCGCCGGCCTGCGCCAGCGCGGTGCCCGACAGGATCAGCGAACCGACCAGGCCCCAGACTGAGGCTAGAGCGGTGCGGCTGACCATCGCCTGTCGCCGGACAATCAGCGCCGGCACGCTCTTGTTCAGATGAGAGAGTTTCACGTTGCGTCTCCTGTTTTAGAGAGGGTCGTTTCCTCTCTGCAGTCAGGATCACTGGCGGCGGTGCGAACGGCTCAGGGAAAAGAGCCGCCTGCAGAAAGAACGCCCAACCTCCATGCCGGGCTCTTTGAGACCGGGCAAAGAAGTCAGGCGAAGAAGCTGACGAGCCATTGCGATATGGTCAGAACGTTGATGAGCATGACCGCGAAGACGAACTGCACGAAGCAACCGCCCGTTGACCGCCGGCTCGTGCCCGCCATGGTCGACCAGAGCGCGTAGACCGCGAGAAACGCCATCATGGCCCCGAATGCCTGGAAGAACGCCTGAAACGTCTTGACGATGATCAGCACGCTGTCGGCTGGCGTGTTCCCAAGCCCATTCGGCACCGTGGTTGTGGCGCTGTAGCTGCTCAAGCTGGCGACGCCGACCGTGATACCCGATCCCGCACTGCGGTTTGCCATGGTGAGAAAATGATCGAAGGAGGCGAAGACGCCGCAGAACAGCAGTGCCGCCCACGGCACCCAAGGCTTGCCGCGGAATGGGTTGTCCGGATGGGCTTGGCGCCAAAATCCCCAGCCCGCTACCAAGAACAACGATAAGGCGGCGATGTAACAGAAGGTCGGCAGTAGGATTTGAAAGACCTCGCCGACCGCAGCGGCGAGGTTGATGAGACCTTGCATGTCGCCCCCTAACGGATGGTGCCGTGCTCAGCCGTGAGCACCCAGGCGGCGCCCTGCTGCGCGATGCTCTTCACCTTCCCGAAGCCGGGCACATCGTCGCCGATCGAGACCTGCAGCAGGTTGCCGACATCGCCGGTTCGATCCAGCTCGGCAAGCATCGCCATGCCCGGCGACGCGGCCTGTACCCGATAGCGCCGAGGGGCATCCGGCGAACTGGCCGCGCCTGGCGGCGCACCCGCTTTGGACGGGCGCACTGCCGGGGTGACGGTGAGTGTCGGAAGCGGGATGAGAGCTGGAGCTGCAGTGGGAATCGGGCTGGTGGTCCCAGCCCCCATCGCCGCATTGATTGCGCCCCGAGCTTCGGCAAGCGAGAGCCGCCGGTCATAGTCACCGAGCTGGCTGTCGAGCCGCTCCCGCATCTGCGCCACGTCGGTTCGCAGCTGAGCATTCTCGGTGCGCTGGTTGCGTAGGAGCACGCCCAGCTCGGTCACCACGTTCAACACTTGGACCTGCTGCACCGAGGTCATCGGCGCCGCTTGCAGAGTGGCCGCACTCACGACCGGATCATGGAGAGGCGCCGCGGCAGGCGTCGTTTCTACCGGCACAGGCGCGATCGGCGGCGTGGGCGTGGGGAGACTAAGCAGGGCGGGCGTGGCGGCTGGCTCGCTGGCGTTCATCGCCACAGCGATCGGCGGCGGAAGGGTGGGCGAGGGGGGCTGCGCCGCGGACGTCCTGGCCGGGCCTGGAAATGTGCTCGGCTGGTAATCCTCGTCCGCGGCCGCAGCAGCTTTCGTCTCTCGAGCGCCGTCGACCCGGAGTTTGAAGATCTCATCCACATCGGCGGCTCGCCGCTTGTCGCTCGGGCGCGCGCCGGGCAGGCCGGGCGGGGCGGAGACGACGGCGGGATGGGGAGGCGCTGGCTCCGGCGTTTTAGCACGGGCCAGGTTGGCCGACGGAGAGATTGGAGCCGGAATGTCGATATGCTGCGAGGCGCCCGGTTGTGCCGGATGCGGAGCCAGTAGGGCGGTCAGGTTGACCGGGAGAATGTGGTTGTAAGGCGAGATCAGGAAGACGCCTGCGGCGGCCACGGCAACAACGCCCACCGCCACGCCGGCCATCAAGCCGCTCCGGCGCTTTCTCGTGGGCTTGAGGGGGGTGGCCAGATCCGGCCTGTCATTGCCGACGCCGGGCTCGGCCGCCGTAATTTCCATGTGCTCGGGCTCGCCCTCCTTGCTCTCGGCTGCACCGATCCGATCGGTCGGCTTGGCGTGGAGATGGAGGGAGGCGGGGGGCTCGTCCTCACCCGGCAGACTCAGCTCTGGACGGCTGACCGGGCGAGGCAGGGTTTGCTCGAAATGCGTGTCCATGACGGTCCTGCGGGTAGTGTGCTCCTCAGGATCGTCATGCAGCGGTGCGAACGGACACGAGTTTTCGTTAGCGTGACGACGTGGTGATGCTGGTGAGAAACATGATCCCCACGCTGGCATTCGCAGCCAGGTTCACCGTCGAGTTTCGGGGCGCGGACTGATCCAACGCCGCCCCAATGCGACCTGCCGCCACACCCGCCCCGACACCGAGCTGCTGCTCGAGATTGAGGCGCGTCGAATAGGACGCTCCGCCGAACGGACTGAGCACGGATTGCGTGTTGGACGTTGTCGCCAATGCCTGGCCGAGCCCTTGCACGAACGCCGCTGCCGCCGGAAGCAGGAAGCGGCTGACGTAGTGCTGGTCGACGCTGCTTGCGACGGCTGTCTGCATCGTATCGGGCGCGATCACCACACCATCGGCGGACAGCGTCTGGCCGTCGTGAACGATACTGGTCACCTTGACGACCAGGAGGTCGCTTTGGCCCGCCCTGCTAAAGGCGCCGATCATCCGGTCACCTGCAATCGGGCCGCTGTCGGCCTGTAACACGATCGGACCGCCGGTGTCGGAGTTCACGGCCAGGACCGTGTGGCCATAGACGCCGCGCCCGGCGGGAACGAGCACACGCTGCGGCAGGCGCTGGGCCATGGACGACGAGGCGGCGTTCGGCACGTCCCGGCGCTCATCATAACTGGCGGCGCGCGCGCCGCCATCGCCGGCCGCCCCGTCCTCCTGGCCGTTGTTGCTGGTCTGCTGCCGCTGGACCGGGGGAATAATGACGTCCGTATGGCCCGGCCGCGCACCCCAGCCGTTGAGAGTGCTTTCCACCGCAGCGCGAAAGACCTGGTCCTCTCGCGGCTCAGCCTGGTTGGTCTGGGCAACATGCTGAATGGGTTGAACGTCGGCCGGAATGGGCCTGGGTGCGGGCATCGCTGCAGGTCGCACGATAATTGGATCGGGTATCGCTGGGCGGGGTGCCGCGGGCGAGGGGGAGGGCAGGGGCAGGACGACCGGACTGATGTCGGCGTCGGCCAGCTCCAAACGAGTGTTGAGGGGGTGGCTCGGAGCGAGCGGCGGTGTGTAGGAAACGCCCTGCGTAGCGGCCGCCTGAGCCTGTTCCTGATTGTGCCTCAGGGACAGGCGGTCCTCGTTCGGGGTGCTGTTGGGGCCGCCGGGAAGTGGATTGACGGCTGGCATTGGTGCGGTGCGAGACTGGATCGGGGAGGGCTTGCCGAGGAAAGACGACGCCACGACGGCACCGATGAGCGTGATGCCCACGCCACCAATCACGACCAGCCGCGTGGGGCTGGCATTCCCGGTCTTATTGAGGATGCCCCCCTTCCCGAACGGGTTGGGGAGCGGCAGTTTGCCGAATGTCCCGGACATCAGCGTTCCTCCTTCAGTGCGGCCGAGACCGTGCGATTGTTGACGGAAAGCAGCACCACCGGCGTGTTCGGCAGGGCGTAGACGGTCACGTTGCCCTCGCCGCTTTGCGACCCGTCCCAGGGCGGCGACATCAGCGTGTAGCTGGTGCGGAGATAGACATGATCGCCGAGACGCCACGCGCGGGCCTCGTCCGGGGAGACGCCGCTGACCGCTAATGGTATCGCATCGGCGGGCGCGATGCCGGACAGCATCGCCGTCAGGAAGGGTGCTCCGGTAAATGGTGCGTTGGGGCGCGTGTCGATCTGCACGCGGGCGTTCGGGCCGCGGTTGGCGACGTGGACGCTGATCTCGGCGTCATAGCGGTCTCGCCCCGCCATCAGCATGAAGGCGACCGGCTTCGGGGCGCCCTGGAGGTTGACCAGCAGTCCGCCGCGTGGGCTGATCGACATTGGCGTGATCTGGATGGTGTTACTGCCGCGCACCGGTACGCACACCTGAAACCCGGACACATCGGGCTTACCGGTTGGACCCGCTGCGTTGGGCGTGGTGTTGCAGCTCTCACCGCCATTGGCGCTGCCGGAGCTGACGCTGGCCGCGTTGCTGTTGCTGTCCCACGCAATCGGCCACGGCTGTCCCGTATTGTCGAAGAACGAAACTGCTGTGGGATAACCGCGGACGGTCTGGATGATGCCCGTTGCCTGGCCCGGCGCGAACGTCACGTTGAGCGGACGGCTGATTGGCGACGCGATCTGCATGTTGCCCTCTTCCCGGGCGCGCTGCACCTCTCCGTAACGGAGTGCGAGTTCACGTATCATCTCGGGTGTCAGTGGGATGGCATTCTCAAGGATGCGCTGCTGATTGGCGCTCGGAGCCTGTGGACCAGAAGTTGGCCCACTGGCTGGGGGCGGTAGGCCCGCACCCTGGGCAAGGCACATTGAGGGCAGGCAGATGCCAGCAACGGCAGCCGCCTTGGGAAGACGTGCGAGCACAGCCGAAATCCTTTCTATCGAGGTGTGGCGATCAGTCGTTCGATGACGAGCCCATCGGGATGACGTTGGTCATCCGTCCGCATCACCAGGGCAGAGATCATCAAGGCTTGCGTAGTGAATTGCTGCGTGTTCTCGCAGGTTTGCACAATAGGAAATTCGACATGATAGGCCAGTCGCCCGTTGATGATCTCGGTATTCGGGATCGTCGCGGCCCGTTGTGCTTGCGAGAAACAGAGCAGTCTGGCCTTCTTCATTTGCTCGAAGTTACCGGCCTTGATGTAACTCTGTGCGAACGTAGACCACCCCTGCTGTGAATAGGCCATGCCGGCCGTGTTCAACTGGCTCGGATAGTTGTGATAGTCGACGCTATAGGTCTGCAGAACGGCATGAACGGTCCATTGCAGCAGCTGGACGTCATCAACGATGGGGCTGTCGAGCGCCACGGCAGGGCGCGGCGGATTGCGGCCGTCCACGAAGAAGTATTTCGGGGCCGGCGGATTGGACCAAACCAGCGCGTCGTGCAGCAGGGACGCGGTCAGGAGCAGCGCCATCGCCGCGGTCAGGCCGAAGGACCATTTGACGAGCGCTGCCTGGAAGTCCGGGTCGGAAATACGACGGCGGACGGCGGTTGCTGAGTTCTGCATACGCGACCTCGACGGGGGTGGTGAGATCGTTGTCAAGGAAGCCGGTGCGAACGGTTAAAGCGCGAATGAGATCCCGGAGACGGCAACCCCATAGCTGATCCCGAGACCATAACCGCCTCCGCTCCGGGTGCGGATCTTCTCGCCACGCTTGCTGGTCCGGGGACCATTCTTTTGCGACCAGAAGTACCACCCGGAAAGAAAGCGACACTCACGTCGAACATACCGGGCCTCCGCAATGTTTGCCTCGATAACGCTGGGATCGTAGTGCGGAACCAGTTTTGCTCGATCCCGCGCCGGTAGCTCCAGGCGATTGGCGCGCGAGGCGATCGTGCTCGGGGAAACGCCCCATTCAGCCGCAATGACACTGTAGTGCTGATTCGCCCAATAACGATTAGATAATTCCAGGTCCAGCTCACGAGACCAGTCTATTTGACCGCGGGTCGCGATCATTGGAACGAGTATATTCTCTCCCGAGGCACTTCTGACCGAACGGACTTTCGTCTTTCCACCGGATTGCGCATCCACTACTCCAACACACCTGGTGTTGGCCAGAACGAGCCGCCGGTCTCTCTTTGGAAGACCGAGAGAACGACTTTTGCAGTAAATGGCGCCCGGGGTTCGATTAAGCCGATCGCCCATCAGCCGAACCGGGGTATCAGCCGTCCAACTTACAATCAGTCGGCCCACGTCTGCGACCGACCAAGCCTTTGGTCCGGATCTACGGAGCAATTGGCGATCGACAGGAGTAGGTAAGCCGAAGCGAACGACAGCGTCGTATAGGGCGTTCTCGTCGAGGGCAAGGAAGCCGCAAATAGCAGCTAGTCCATGCTTCCGCTCAATCAAACCGGCTAAAACCCTTACTAAAACGTCTTCTGAGAGGGGCGGGGCCACTTCCGCGCGCGGAGCCGCCAAAGCGGGCGCTGTTCGGTCGGCGGTACCACAAGGATGCATTGCGTCAGCTCCACTCCTTCTCTGGAGTTGAGTTATCGCAATGGCATTACGGATTGCAACAAGATATTACGCCCAGCCTGGAGAATTCCGAATGGGCTTGCGCTCTCACTGCGCAAACCCTCCGATTTAGCGTGCCGAGGTCGGTGGCTGCCGCAGGCTCGCGATGTAAGTCAAGGTCTGCTCGATTCGCTTCGCCGTGTTCTGGTGGTCGACCAAAACGGTCTCCAGGCAACCTTCTACAATTTTCGAGACGGATGCTCCTTCTCCATCCGTCTTTGGTTCGTCCTTTCCGGGCAGCAGATCGCGAACTTGCAGATTGAGTGCTTCAGCGATCTTCAGGAGTGTCCCCAGAGATATGTTGTTGTTGCCTGATTCGGCGGAAAAGATAGTGGAGATTGGGAGCGAGGCGGCGCGGGCAAGTTTCGACAGAGAGAGATGCTGTTGTTGACGTGCCTCTTGAATCCGCGCGCTGACAAACGCGAGCATCTCAATTGTCTGTGGAGAGCTCTCCTTTAGGGCTGCTATCGACATTCGGCGGGTCTGTTTTGGAGGTGAGGTTTCCACCTGTTGCGCGTCGTCAACGGCTGGCTTCTCGGAAGCCGTCGGAGTCTTGCTCATTGGCGATCCCTGTTCGACTGACTGCACATCACTCCCCGGCGCTCTTCTGCTGAAACCGTAGCTTGCGGCGGAGCGAATGGATGGTCACAGATTGACCGGTATGACTTGGGGCGATGGCTTGGCACGTCGAATTATCCGTTCGCACCGATAGAGACGATCCTGTGAGTCTCGTCGGAGGTTGACATGATCTCGAACGCTTTGTTGCTCATGGCCGTACACTTGGGCGTCTCCCCTGTTTTCGTTGTAGATTTCCAAATGACGCCGAATCCGCAGGCGCCCCCCCCTTGGTGCCGCGGAGATTCCGATGGACACAAGGCGGAGCGGTGCAGATCAAGCGGTCGCAAAACCGCGGTACAGCATAGCGCGAGGTTTCGGCAACCTGGTTCCGCTGAATTTTGCGGCCAAGCAGATCGTTCCTGCGCCGCTAAAGCTGGTTTACGCAAACGGCGTCGACCCTGACGTCTCGGTGTCCTGGCAGGGGGGCCGGCCTTGGGATCAGGTTCTGGCTTCAATGCTTCGATCGCAAGGCCTGCACATGACCCTCGCTCGAGGCACCGTCACGATCCGGAATTAAGCGGACGCCGTTCGCACCGCGGTCAGCAAAGGTGCTCCTAGTCACAGGAGCAAGCATGCCCGATCTCACCAGAGCGGCCGTAACGGCCTGGCTTGAGCGACAAAGTCCAGCTTCGATCGGCATGCTGGGGACCAACGCGGTTCGGCCGATCGAAGATGATGCGGTAACTCGGAACGCCCTCGCCGGCTTCGGCGAGGCTTTGGATCATGCGCTAGATCAAGATGCCGGACATCTAGGGCAGGCCTTGCAGGAGCCTGACGCAAAGGACAGGTTTCGCACGGTGCTCACCCAACTCGGGCCGGCGCGTCTTCTCAGGGTATTGCACTGGTTGTCGTTTTCGAACCTGCCCGGCTCGGACGCAATCCTAACGGGCTTGCTCCAGGACGATGGCGGCGCGCCCGCGAGATCGCTTCGCGAGACACTCCACGAGCTGAACCGCCGCGAGCTGCTCGACCGCATATTCGGGCAGCCGCGTCTTCAGACCCTGCTTACAGCCTGCAGCACTCATCAACAGGAGCTTGCATGATGATGCATCGTTTCGCCGCAATCGCCTTGCTAACGGTCATGCCGGGCATCGCGATGTCTCAGACCACAACAGGAAGCGCCGGCTGTGCCGCGCTCGTGCAGGCTGCAGTGGATGGCGCTACCGCTCGCATCCAAGCTGACGATAGCGGGATCGCGGCCCCCCAGAGCATCGCGTCGCTCTCCTGCCTGGACGGGTTCTTCAACGGCTCGGGACTGAACGTCGTCACCAGTCTGCTCAATCCTGGAAACCTTTTGACCGCGATCAAAGGGCAAATCTGCAACGCCGCGAAACAAGCCTGGCAGTCTGCAATTGGATCGGCGCAGTGCGGTTTGACCGTCAGCGGGTTCAACCTTGGTTTCGGGGGTTTCGGTGGCGGTTTTATGTGCCCCAGGCTGAGCTTCGGCGGTGGTGGACCGCCGATCGCCGGCATCTCCACAAGCCAGTACTCGGGCGGTAGCGGGCTTTACGTCAACGGTCGTGCGACGCCGCCCACCGGATACCCACTCCCCAGACAGGTGCCATAAACATGCTCCGCAAACACCTTCTCTCCACCGTTACCGGTATCGTCATTGGAGCAAGCGTCTTCGGGGCGACCCCCGCTCTGGCGGATATGCCGGTTGTCGACTTCGTTCTGGGCGCAATCGTCCAAGCTGCCCAATCGGCGCTCAACAACGCGATCTCCAGCATTGGCTCGCAGATCACAGGCGCCGTGACCCAAATGCAGAATTCCGTGAACGACATGCTGCGGGATGGGTTCACGCAAACCGCCAACTACTCGAAGGCGCAGGTTGCAGCCCAGCAGCAAATCGCTGACGCCTCGAACACCGCCAATGCGAGAGTGCAGCGCGACGTTCGCAACGCCCAGATCCGGGATGAGCAGACCCCCAGCCCCCAGGCATGCGCTGCCCTCGATTTCGGTCAAGCCCTCCAAGCGGCAAACGGTCAGTCCGGCAGGGTGGCAACCGCCATCAGCGATGTCATGGACCCCCGCAGCGAGGGTGGACCGGGCACCCCGGCGTATTTCGGCGCGGCCCAGGCTGCCGCAGCCTCGACGCGGCTCCATCTCGCTCGCTATTGCGATCCGCGCGAGGCCGAGGCGGGGCTCTGCACCGCCTCGGCGTTGCCCAACGCCGATCAGCGAGCTTCCAGCATGTTCGGCCGCGACACCCTGGACGGCTCTACCGGCGTGAATGCTGCCAATGACTTCGCCACCAATCTCATTCAGCCGGTTGTTCCCGCGGCTCTACGAGGCGATCAGCTTACCGCGGTCACCGGCCAGGACGCCGCTGCCCGCCGCCGCGCATACACGGCAAGAATGTCACTCGCGAGGAACGCGCTCAGTCACACGATTGCCGTGCAGACACCGTCCGTGACGTTGACGCAGGCTCAGCAGCAGCAGTTGCAGGATCTGGGACGGCCGGTCGTGCAGACCGCCTCGTGGCTGCAGGCGATGGATCTTGAGGTCAGCCGCCGCGCCAGCAGCGTTGCGTGGGCACAATCCCTCCAGGGCATGCCGCCGGCTTCGGTTTCGCGGGAGATTGCCCTCGAGCTGGCGACGAGCAATTACCTCGCGCTGCAGATCTACAGGCTCAATCTCTACAACGCCTCGATCGGTGCCGCGGCACTTGCGACCACAGCTGAACAGCAGCTGACCCCAGCCGTGATGATGCCGTCGCCTTCCATTGCCGCCAACTAAGCAAACAGAGCTAGATCCATGTCCGATGCAAGCCCTTCCTCCGATCGCCCCCGTATCTCTGCCGATGAGAAGGATCGGAGCCCGCTCCGCGACGTTATCGACCGTATGGACCGCGCTCGCGAGCACATCGCGAAGGCTGACCCTCAACTCAGCGAAACGATCCGGCTTTTGGCTGACCGCGCAGATAAACCCGGCCTGATCGATCAACAGAACTATCGCACCCGCGTGGCCTACGCGCTCATGGACGTTGAGAAGCTTGCTGGTCCCGTAAGCAATATGTCGGAGCCTCTCCGGCGGGAGATGACGCGGCTCGGAACCAGCGTTTACGGTCTCCAGAATGATCGATTGGTCGAGCTGATGCGAATGACACCGACGATCCAGGATAGCGGATTAGTGCGGGACATCCGCATAACGGCGACCGATGCAGCCCAGCGCCTCTCACAGACGGTTGCGGCGGTTCAAGATCGGGTTGAGTCGCTCGAAAGCCGGGTCAGACTCACTGGAAATGCAGGGGCACCTTCAGTTGGCTCGCTCGGCGAGACGCAACCAGGAGGCGTCAGAACCCCGAACAGCAGTCCTACCACAGGCTCACCTCTACCGTCTGCCCCCGCTCCCGCTCCCGTGGTCTCGGCGCTGCCGCCAGATGAAGGTCCAATCAGGGCTGTAAATCGTCAGGACGAGCGACGAGAGCTACAGGGCTCAGTGCGAGTTGGCGCAACGGGGATGGTCTCATCCATCATGTCCGCCATGAACAGTCATGTGAAATCGGGGGCTGCTCAGGGCTCGTTGGACCCGACGCCGACACCTCTCGCGGATCGGGTCAGCAAATATGAGCAGCGCCTTCAAGAAGGGAGAGACGAGAATACCTTCCGGGGAGCAGAGCAGTCGGGGCGTGCGGCAACAGAGGCTATGCAAGCGTTCGCTAATGGTCCGGGCGCTGGTGTGATGAATAAGATCCGCGACGCCGCCAAAGCCGATCCTGCCGGAATGGCCGGTGTAATGTCCGAGATGCGAGCCGGCGGGGTGTATGCTGATCTCCGGACACAGTTCGACGGCGCGATGCAAAAAGAAAAGGGCTTCGCAGCCGCATACGACCGGGCGGCTAGTGCTGTAGGGACTTTCGCAAAGGATCGGATGGCTGTGGACGCGATCGCCGCGCAACGGCCCGATGTCGACGCGCTGACCAGTCGCTTCCAAAAGTTGGATGCCCAGATCGGCAAGGCGGCCGAAGAGACGCCGGGCCGTAAAGAGGGAACGAGCGCCCTCGAAGAGCTGGCAGCCAAAGCAGCCGAGATCCTGTCTCGCTCCGTCGAGAAGGTCCGCGCTGCATTCTCACCCGCTGCCCGCACCAGCAGCGGTGCCTCGCCCAGCCCGTAGGACCCGTTCGCACCGCCGTCAGACATCCTCGCGAGAGATCATCTCGCGAGGATGCGATGCGCCGCTTCACAACACTGAGCCTCGGCTTTCTTCTCGTGCTCCTTGCTTTGCCGGCAATGGCGCAGAGTACCAGCGGTTCCGGGGCGAATGTCGCCTGGAGCAGTCTTGATCCAGGCAACGATTGGGCCGCTCAGGTCATCAAGTCGCTCTTTCCCGTGCTGGGCAACTCACCGAGCATGGGAGCGGGCAGCACGGTCATCGGGCTTCTGGTAAGCCAGATCACCGGCTTCGTCGCGGCGATCGCGCTGACCTGGCTCTGTTACGGCACGATCATGCAGATCCATCGCGGCGCGGAGACCTCCCGCCTCCTGTCCAGCAACATGAGTTCCATGTTCGTGGTTCGGATCGGCATGGCGGCCGTGCTGATGTATCCACTCTCCAGCGGCTTCAGCGCCGGGCAGTCCGCGGTGGTGCAGGCAGCAATGTGGGGCGTCGGCATGGCCCGAAGCCTTTACACGAACGCGGTCACGGCGGTCGGCCCCGACGCCATGGCGATCTACACGCCGACGATTCCGAGCACCCAGACCGTCATATCGGCACTGATGCAGGACGAGCTATGCCGGGGCCTGGTCAACGCAGCCTCGAACAACCCGAATCTCGTGCCCGCGCCGATCCCGATCACGGTGGAGCTGCCGAATGGTAGCCAGATCCTGACATGGTCCTACTCGATGTCGGCCGGGAACGAGACGGGAGCGCCAGTGTGCGGCACGCTGACGCTCCGGAGTGCCAATTCGAACGCGACCGCCATCGCCGGAGTCTCGGTCGATACCGCAGACGCGCTCAGGACTGCGGTCACAAGCGTCCTGACGACTTACATCAGACCGCAGGTGCAGCAGGTCGCATCCAACTACTTCAATACTCGCAAGGCTTCTGCGCTACAGCCGCTGATGGGTGTGCTCAGCACAGCGACCGCGACCTACACCCAACAACTTACCCAGGTTGCAACGGCGACGACATCAGCGCTTCGCAGCGCGATGCAGAATGCCGCTCAAGCTCGCAACGGCAATGTCGGCGTCGCGACTGGTCAAGCCCAACTCAGCGATCTCGGATGGGCGTCAGCTGGCGCATACTACTTAGAATTTGCTCGGCTGAACGGCGTCACCCTGTCCCTCGTCAGCTCGACCCCAGAGATAAATCTGCCGAGCTATCAGGGGCTCGGGCAGTCTTTGTCGACGGATCTCGCCCCCTTCGTGCAATCGAGCCTAGCGTTCATGGCGCGGCTCCAATCCTATGTCAGCACGACGGACACCATGAATTCGCCAGGGGGAGGCGCACAGCTCTTCTCCGGCGCAGTCGCCGGCGAAGATGGCGGAGACATCTTGGAGCGACTCTACCGAAAAATGGGCATCAGCGAAGCGATCGTACAACGCATCACCGGCTACTTGATGCCGAGCAGCTCGATGTGGACCGATCCGTTCGGCAGTCTCATGCAGCTCGGCAATTTCCTAATCAACGTCGCGCTCATCATCCTGGGTGGCGCTTCCCTGCTTGCATCCGGCACAGCCAGCACGGCGTTGACGGCGTGGCAGGTGTTGACGTTCCAGTGGGGCGGTGCTGGGGCGACAGTCATTGCCCATGACCTGGTGAACTTCCTGGCGACACCGATTTTCCTCGGTGCCGCAAGTTTGCTTATCCCCGGTCTGACGATCGCGTTCATTCTACCGATGATCCCCTTCGTAATGTGGTTCGCCGGGGTGATGGGGTGGATCATTCTCGTATGCGAGGCGGTCATCGCAGTGCCGCTCTGGATGCTCGCGCACATGACCTTCCAAGGGGAGGGGCTACACGGGAGAGGCGGCGAGGGGTACAGCCTCTTGTTCAACGTGATCTTTCGCCCTGCGCTGATGGTGGTCGGCCTGTTCCTCGGCTATTTCGTTTTCGCGAGCGGATCGTGGCTCATACACCAGGGTTTCGGCGTCGCCGCCGGGTTCACGCTGAGCAATGGCGGCATCATCACCAACATTCTCGGCATGGCCGTCATGGTCTCGATCTTCGTGATGATGCATGTCGCGCTGGCGTTCATGTCGTTCCGGCTCATCTCGTTGATCCCTCAGATACCGCGGATGATCGGCTTCCAGCTCGAGCATCGGGTCGACATGGAGCAGTATGGGCGGGATGCGGCCGTGATCGGTGTCGCTGGGGCACTGACTAATCTGCGTGCTGGTGTCCAAGGAAGCTTGGCCGGGGGCTCTAATAATACTCTGGAGAGTGGCGGCTTAGCGGGTCGCCTTCGGGGCCGTGGAGCCTCGACTGATGGCACAGGGGGGGCTCGCACGCCACGTCGGCTTGGTGGTATCGTCGATACGACCGTCCAAGCGGCGTCGGACGTCACGCCTCCAAAGGAGAGTTAAGTGTCTGATCGTGGGCAGGGTGGTGGGATGAGCGCTCTGGAGGGCTACGCACTCGGTCGAATGGCCGAGCGAGGCCAGCAAGAGACACTCGAATTCGCCCAACGATTAGCGCGGCGAGTCGGGCGGAGGGAATCACCGATCGTCGACGTAGATACTCTTTTGGCAGAGAACGCTATGTTGCGGAGCCAATTGGATGAAGCGTGTTCCAACTTCGACAAACTGAGGTTGGCGCATGATCGCCTCCGTGCTTGGGGCACGAAGGCCTCGCAGGTTATGCGTGAGCATGGCTTAATTCAGGACTAGGGTGCCTCGGCGTTATTCGCACCACGAGGGCGCATGCTGGATCTCAGCTAGGAGATATCAGCATGCGCCCTTTGCGTTTATCGGCATTAGTCCTCAGTGCGATCTGTCTTTCCGCTTGCAGCGGCGGCAATCTCAAGTCGGCAAGCGACTACTCCGCACCGGCCGCGCCGCCGGTCCGAAGCCCAGTTTATAATCCATACGCGGTATACGGCACGTCCAATGCGAGTTGGGTTCCGCCAGTGGTTGATCGCCACGGGACGATCGTCCGGCCGACCGATCCGACCATTTCGGCCACTCGTCCCGACTACGAGCACGCGGACTGGGCAACCGGGGCAGCAGGCGGTGATCGCCTGGCGCCCCCTGGAACTTTTTAGCTTCTAGCTCGGCCAGAACGGCTCGCCGGTGGTGAGGTATTCCATCGCCGAGCCGAGGCGTCGTCGTCGGAGCTGCCAATTCTGCCAAGCGTTCTTGAACGCAAGCAGAAAGAACAACCCGCAAAACGGCACGAACTCAAGGCCGGCTATCAA
>JAABUK010002933.1_pt1 | contig 29742 bp, 37 predicted proteins | sample 5559141 | NCBI WGS metagenome assembly JAABUK01 (sample SAMN10711869, study PRJNA513367) | rock metagenome | isolation source: Antarctica rocks | place: Antarctica: Victoria Land, Pudding Butte nord | collected 2016-01-03
CAACTGCTCTTGGACCGGCACTTTCCACCTTCTGCTGTAACAGCTGCTGAGCTGCTGCGTGGCTGCTGGCAGCTACATCAGCTGCGTGCACCTACACAAGAAGATCAGACAAACAATCACAAGGTGACATCGCATATCATGCAGTGTTGACCTGGCAGCCCTGCTGACCGCAATCATGATAAGGTGTGCAGTGCAAACTTGTGCTATCAACAGTGTAGAAGGCTGGCAGCTAAGGAGCAGGTGGTCCAACTGTGCTGCCTGCCTCAAAGATAGCAACTTGCTATGTTTGACAATGCATGGTCGGCTGATACATGAACATCCAGCAGGCATGTACACCTGTCAAGTTTACGACAATCGGCCATGTGTCACATGCGCACCATGGGTGCCACTGCACTCTTACAATGAGATATCACAGTAGTGTTAAGTGCTGGAACTATGGACAAAGCGAGGGAGTGCGCTCATGACAGGTGGTGTCTGAAGATGATGCATTGGCCAGCTCACCTTGGATTCATGAGCATCAGCATTGCTGGGGTGCCAGGGCGAGGCCCTTTCTATGTCACTCACATAGTTGGAAGGCCTGCAGACCAAAGACAACACTCACTGATGCAAACCAGCAGTGTGTGTTTCTGTGAGCATATAGCATGAGAGCAAGGGAATATTGATCTGCTGGCACATGCCTCCAAGAGTCGACTGGTTACAGGGCACAAGTTGCTACATAGCTCATGCTGCCACATGGATCGACAGGTAGTACTTTGTTCATGTAAGCAGGGGTGCAGCAGGAGCATACCTACATAGCAGGTCAGGTCAGTGCAGATGCGTGCCTCTCGACTGCATGCAGCTGCAACTTTGCTTACATGTGAAGTCAACATCATGTAGCAGACTGTGGTTCCTGTACTGCTGAGAGCCACTGCATTCACACAGCTACAGCGTGATCAGCACCTGACAGCTCGCTCTGAGTGTCTGTGTGTAGGAGCAGTGGCAGGCCTGAGGGATGCATGCCGGGCCTTTGCAGCCCTCTTCCAGTCTGGCTGCCAGCCAGGCGCTGCCCCGTCCACATCTGAGCAGTCAAGCCTGAAGTTCTGCTTGTACTGCTGAGTCCGGATGCGTGGCGAAGCCTACATAAGGATATGATGATCAGTATTGGCTTGAGTTGCTAATGGGAGATGTCCATGTCAGTGTTGGCTGTGTTATTGGCACAGTATCTGCAGGGCTTCAGATGTTGTGCATGCTCAGAAGACCTGGGTGAAAGGTCTTCAGTCCAACATTTTCCTTGCCAGGCTATGACTAGCATCTGGCAGAAGCATGACAACTGTGTTGCGATGATTCTCAGCAGCGCAGGTATCTCACCTGTGCCCCAGGAATGTCAGAGTTATCAAGAGGATCCTTGATGAACTTGAGCACAGGCGCAGCGGGCTGAGGGTGGTTGTGGTGTGGCAGGGGGTAGTGAGGTTCAAGAGGATTTGTAAGCCGTGGCGGAGTAGTGAAACAATGCTGTGTTGGTCTTGATCCTGGGATATCATCCACACGAAGATTCGAAGGGTGCAGATGTGCATGCTTGGGCCCCAAGCTCCTGCCAAAAGGCTTGATTTGCTGATCTGGTGTCACGAAGGCGAAGGGTGGCGGGCGTTCCACGTGCCAACTGCATGTCAAATAGTTTTTCAAAACACCCGACTGTCAAGCAAGGCCTTGCCGGTGAACTACGCAGAGCGGCGTGCCAAAATAGGCGACTCATCAACCAAGCAGCTTCGGACCGAGGAGCAGCACTAGTGCTTCACCTGAGCTTCCCCATGATCAAGCGTGAACTCCCTTCAGAGTACTGAGAGACTTTCAGGCATAAGCGCAGAAGTACATCGAATTAGGCAGAAGGTCGTGCTGGCGTTTCAGTTTTCAGTTTGGTGGCGTTTCAGATCGATTTGCGATTCCCATTGCAGTCCTTGTTAAAACCAGCAGAGCTTCCCGACGAGCTTGCAGCACCGCCACCGTACTCTTAGCGGCCAGTGAAGCACCACGGCTTGCTGCAACATCTTACGTGCTGATCACATGTCTTGACTGCGCCGGCGGTGTAGTGACCTGCATGGCTAGCAGTTCTGCGCTCAAGGTTCCTCGACTCCTTGGGGTGGTGGGTGCTGGGCAGATGGGAGCCGGTATAGCACAAATAGCAGCGGCGAAGGGAGTGCCTGTGATCATGGCTGACGTCAGTCAAGAGTCTCTTGATCGAGGATCCGCAACCATTCATAGATCGCTTGCTCGGCAAGCACAAAAGGGCCTGACCACACAAGAAGAAGCAGCTCTGGCTACAGAACGGATTCGGACGGATGTGTCATTAAATGTACTGCCCTCGGGCTCCATCTCACCTGCTTGCTACCTACTCTCAAGCTGACTCTTATTGCGCCTTTGCAGGCTTTAGCCAAGGCTGACTTTGTCATCGAGGCTGTCAGCGAGAATGAGAAAGTGAAGCAGAGCATCTTTCAGCAGCTGAGCCAGGTGCGACCAACTCAGCCCCTGCCAGCAGCTGAAACTCACGCCTGCTTACGTGTTCAGTTTCCAAGTTCATGCTGACACTTTCATCCTACTGATATGGCCTTATCACTGGCTCGTTGTGTCAGATCACAGGGCTGGATACAGTGCTGGCTTCCAACACAAGCTCAATTTCCATCACCAGAATTGCAGCAGCAACTCAGAGACCTCAGCAAGTGGTGCGCCTTAGACTCGTTTGACCACCAATCACTATCAGATCTCCTGCTACTTGCGTCCACAAATGCCTCAGCATTATTTGATTTCCGCAAGTGCTGGTCAAGCATGCCTTGCCTAGCATGCCTTGCCTTGCTGTCTACACAACACACTGATTGAGCTACATCTCACATTGCAGCTCAGGTGGGCATGCACTTTATGAACCCTGTTCCTGTGATGAAGCTTGTGGAGCTGATCAGAGGCATGCAGACATCAGACGAGGTGCGCTTCCACTGCTCTAAGGCCTTTGACAAGAAAAGAAAGAGAGAAGTTTACGCTTTTCAGCGATCATAGCGGTAGCCTCCTAAGGCGGCAACCCGAAGCTTCTCAGGCCTTTGTTTCACCCTTTTGCCGGGCTCTGCTGCATGTCTGCAGCTGCCTGTGTACCTCTCACATCAAGCTGTAAGCTGCATTGCGCCAACACCCAGTATCTTTGATTACATCTCCCAAAACCAAAGGGTCCTGCCTGTGGTATGATCACCCAGCGCATCCAGCCTCTTGTGCAGCAGAACCACAGTCAAGCAGGCCCTCTATAGCAGGGCTGTGCTCACGCACCATCAGCATTTGTCTCAGGGCAGTATGGCTCTGGCACAAATCGCTAATGTGCTGCAAGTCAATCCATGTGCCAAGGCCAAAATCATGCTTGCACAACTTGCTCCTGGAGTTGAGTGAAGGCTGTCAAGCCTTGCTGTCAGCAATGCTGATGCCATGTGTCCCGACAAGCATCAGTGCAACCACGGATGGCACCCTGTTGTTCTCTGAGCTGCGTGTTGGTTTATCAACTTGCTCGCAGCGTACACACATGCTCTAACTTGCTGGTGTGCTTGCAAACAGGTCCATCAGGCTGCCAATAGCTTTGCACAGCACTTGGGCAAGACAGTGTGCAACTCCAATGACAGGCCAGGCTTCATTGTGAACAGAGTGTTGATGCCTATGATCAATGAAGCCTTCTATACGCTGATGGAGGTACATTCTTGAGGCCTGACCAAACGGCATATGACACATGAATACTATAGATAAGTCTTGCAACTTAGCAGAGAAGTTCAAGCACTCTGTCAGTCTTTGTTGTGTAGATGCATGTGTCTGAGGCGCATCTGTGCATGTGACATATGTACCAGCACCAAGTGCCATTTGGTGCTTGGGCATTTGCAGGAGGCACGAGGTGCAAAAGCTGTACGCATGCATGATGATACTGCCTTAAAAAGCGCTTGCAGCCTTTGCAGCCTTGGCTGTGCAGGGTGTTGGGACAGCGCAAGATATTGACAATGGCATGAAGCTGGGCACAAATCAGCCAATGGGCCCCCTGCAGCTGGCAGACTTCATCGGTACACACTTCATCGTGTTGCTACTTCGCTGTGCACTGCTAGTCTGGCAGACTTCATTGGTATACACTTCATCATGTTGCTGCTTTGCTGTGCACTGCTAGTTGGCAGAGTGCTGCATGTGCATGCATGCGTAGATACATTACGCACTGCTTCAGCAAACAAAGCACTGTCTTGGTCGAATGCACCTGACACTTGCTTGATCACATCTTAAATCTTTGATTTCTCATGAGGGTGGATGTTACTCTGGTATTGTGTCTATGCAGGGCTGGACACTTGCTTGGCCATCATGAGGGTGTTGCATGCCGGACTAGGAGACAGCAAATATCGACCATGCCCCTTACTGGTCCAGTATGTAGATGCAGGTAAGTGTCTGCAATCTGTCCCAAAGTGGCTTAAAAGTGCTTGCAGGATATACATTGTGAATGCTGCACTGGTGCTTTGAGCTTTTGTCACATGCAGAAGTTTGATGTGACTCAGGCCAAAGTACCTGCAATGCTGCTTTGGTGCTTCCTTCAAAACTTCATCTTTGTTCATCTTTGTTAACCATGGTCAGCTGGGCATTGTTGGGATTCAGGATGGATGGGCAAGAAAACTCATAAGGGGGTGTACACATATGCCAAACAGCTGTAGCAAGCAGACACGCAAAAGAAGCGCTATTATAGGTTCAGACAACACATGACCACAGTAATAATTGTCATGTAACAGCCATTGGCACATTTGGTCTGGCCAGCATGTGTAGCCAAAATTGGTGGCCACTACATTGGCAATTCGTGCTGCCAGGGGTGTAACAAGCTTCCAAGAATGACTGTAAAGCAGTCAGTGCTTGTAATTGAGGATGTCATTGCTTCTGCTGTTGCTGCAGCAGCATGAGGTATTCCCGTATGGCCAGGCCCTCTTGTCTGACATCTACATCATAGGCTGCCAGAGGATCATCCTTGACCACAGCTGCTAGTTCAGCTTCTGCCTCAGCATCTCTGTCTTCCTCCTGTGACTCATCTGCTGGTGGTGGCAGCTCAGCTTCATCCCCTCCTGCACCACCGCCAAAACAGCTGAATTTACTGCTTGAAAGAATGCAGTCCAGAGTGCACACCCTAGCATGGCCTATTGCACCTACATCATCAATGTATGCAATTTGACAAAGCCTGATAGCAGAGGCTGTTATAGTTGTCTCCATGACAACTCAACTGGTCACTAGATAAGTTGTCATCAGAGCCACAAACTGTCACTACAGCAAGCAATGATTGCACAGGTGCAAGCTGGGGTGTGACCACACTGCAAGCTGTCTTGATGCATTTGCCACTGGAACCACTGTTAGCCTTCCAGACTTACACTGCGCTTGCACGCAGAGGTCAATGCCAAATCTTGGCTGAAAACTGCTGACTCCTTGCTCGACGCTGCAACATCCAACAGCAGCGGCCCAATGTGTTGCATCACATTAAGAGTGTGCAATCTGAGGGGTGCGCATGCTGGCAGCTGTACGTGTGTACCTGGTTTACTGCTCTGAAGGGCCTGTGCCAAAAGGCTGGCAGCATCTGCCGCCGGCTGGCCCACACTTGTTCTAGTCACAGAGCTTCCTGCTGCACCAATGGCCTCTCCACTCCCAGAAGCAACATCCCCAACACCTGAAGAGCCTGCTGCCCTGGCTGCCTGTCCCCATGACACCAGAGTGTCAACAGCCTTAGCTTGGTCATCTTGGCATTGCTGGAGAGCTGTGGTGGCTGACTTTCTGTTGAAGCCCATGTTGAGAAGCGTGTCTAGTGCTGCTGGATCTGGGTTGACCTGTGGCAACATGCTTTGGCTTTGTCCGGACATATGTGCAGGCAGCATCATAGTGATGACACAGCAACATTGAAGCCAGCGCTGTATTTGAAGAACACACTCTGCAGAAGTCCTGCTCATCAAGAAGGACTACATGCGAGTTGACATTCAGAGTGGGGGCCCAAAATCCTGGCCTACAAAGAGCTAAGCAGCAGTGTCAAGAAGAAGGCATGATAGCCGAATGTGCAGCCGACAAACTGGTTTGTAATCCCGCATATAAGCTGATGAATCTGGTTAGGGACCTGCTTACAAATCTGCTTCTAGACCGGACTTAGGGTCAGGCGTGGCATGCTGACAAGACAAGGCATAGAGTGTTGTTGATCTCCAGTAGCGCATGCATACATGCCAGTCGGTGTCATTGGCAACATGATGGCTTATGCGGTACTATAACACTCATGCTAGCTGTGCAAAGACTAGATGTGCTAGCCAGTTATGTGGCATACCAGGGCGCATACTGGAAGCGCATACCTTAGCAGATGTGTTGGTAGCTGATGTAAGGTATGCTGCAAGTTGTAGCTGCTCTGCTCGCTTGGGGTCTGCCAGCGCATCTAGGGCTGCTTGACCTTCATTGTCATTCTGCATGCCACCCAGATCTCACTGAGTCAAACTGAAGCCACACACATAATGGTTAAATGGTATAATGGACGCAGGTCTCTTTTACCAACCAGGTCAGAAAATCAATATAACTTCAGATATTTCTTTTTTGACAAATCGACAAAATAAGTGGTATAATTCTGTAAAAGAAAAGTGAAAGTAATGTCACCTGTTTGAGGGCTTCTGCAGCCAAAGCACGCTGAAAACCCATGTTCTCCAGCAGCTGCAGCCCAGCTGCATCCACCAGCTTGCCACTGCCAGTTGCCCCATAGCTGCACACCCATTCATGCATTCATCAAAACATGTGGCTTGCTCTAGATCCAGATGCAAGCATTAATCAAACATGTGGCTTCTACTAGTCTCACAAATGGACAATGCTCACCATGGCTTGGGATGCATGGCGTGAAAATGCAACTAAACGGGATTACACAAATGTTTGTGAGATTCTGCAACAAAGATTAAAATCCATGCACTCTCTGCAGATCGCTCATGGCGCACAGAGCTGAGAGTCCGGTCAGCAACCAGAGTATGGCTCCACATGCACAATCTGCATTGCAGGATCCAGCAGCATTCACCTTCTCATCTCCTTGCGCAGCTTCTTCTGTTCTTTGTGATCTGCCTTGCGATTCTGCAGGCAGTGCACATCTTCTTCACTTCATACAACATGTCAACACGCATGTCATGAAGGACCCCCTGGCAGGTGGGGGGTCCAGGCTGGAACGTCCAGGTGACTGCCAACAAATCTCAAGCTCATAGACAGCGTAGCCTCTCAGCAACACCGGTGGGAGTGCCGAGGTGACAATGATGTTGCAGTCATTGCTGCATGCGATGCAAGGGTATGGGGCAATTGGGATGAGCTGCAATGCAGTTGACAGAACTTGGATGCTGCTGTTGCATCTGCAATTGGAGTTGCAATTGGTGTGCACGATCACACAGAGCAGCAACGAGGATGTCTGAAAGGCAGCTGTCACGGAACACTTCAAAGGCCTTCGGTGGACAAAGCACTATTACGATGCCAATCTTTTAGACTGGCCACAACACCTTGGAGAGCTGGGCTTGTTCTGCAGCGAAGGACGCCGCTTGCTCTGTATCACCTTCACAGAACCTCAGAGCTCGTGTCGCCTGCATAACGGCTCAATGAATGGCCGAGGAGAATGAACTGGAATCCTTGAAAGTGGCTCACTGCTGGAATTCTTCGCCATTGTCACCACAGCAGGGGTGTTGTTGTTGCATTATGTTGTCAGCAGTTGCTGCTGTGCTGCAGCCAAGCTGACTTCAGTGTGGGTACACGTGCTGCAGTCTGTAATGTGTGCAAGTGGCAGATGAGGTGGCACAATCTCACAGTGTTGCTCACACATTGCACACCGCCGTGCTGTTGGACGCAATGACAGCCACAGGTGCTCCAGGACAGTCTATGGATGGACAGTTGGCATAATGGTCTCTCTAGGGCAGGTTTTGCAAAACAGATTTTGCAAGACAGATTTGGTAGGACAGCGTGTGGATGGACCGTTGGCATCACAGCAGGTGAGATAGTCCCACCTGTGAAGTTGTGAAGCCCATGGATGCCAGTGTGGCCAGAGACTCATCTGAGACTTGCAGGCGCTGCCATTTGGCCAGTGCTGAGGCCAGGTGGAGGGAGGCTTTTGAATCACCACTGTGAAAGGCAGCCACGCCTTGCAGCAATTCCAGCCGCACATATCTGCAAGTCAAACAAAAGAAGAGCTTACGCCAGTCAGCATGAAGATGACGCATTCCAAAAGTAATGTGTGTTTGACTTCTCAACATTTGGTAACAGAGTGGTCTGCAGCTTACATGGCCAGCTCTGGGCAGAAGTTGCCATGCAGGCGGCGCATCCTGGCCCCAGAAGGGCCATGACTGCGCTGCAAACTGCCCTGGGCCTTGTCCAGACGAGCCCTGCCTGCCGCCAACTGCCCTATCGTTCTCAGCTGGAAGTAGCACCTGCAAAGTGTCACAGCCCGATGTCTCCACATCTCCCAGCAATCTGGCTTTAGATGCTGACTGTACAGGTCCCAAATGACGCCAGCTTCAGTCTCAACATTGCTTTCTGCTTCTGATTCCTCAGCATCATAGACTATTTTGTGTTGATCGTAGTTCAAGACAAGTTTGCACTAGTTCCTGATGACAACACTGGTGTTAGTCTCACAATCATGGCTGGTCCTGAAGCCAATGGCCAAATCAGTGGGACCATTTACATTGTAAAGGTGATGAAAGGTGGCACTAACAATCTGAAGCCACCTGTGCATGCTGGGCACAGCTGTCACTGTTCCTCCAGCAAAATAGGACAAGGCTCTTGAGGGTACACCCAAGCCTGTGTGCATGCCCTTTTGGTTCTCTGTGCCTTTTTAATTTTGCCATAGGAACTTTGCTAGCCTGATAACAGGAAGCACGTGAGGAGAGGGGTGCATCACCTCACAATATCAGTCGTGAGCATATGAAGAAGGGGATGCCTAATCAGACAGTATTAGTCATGAGCATGTGAAGAAGGGCATGTCTCACCAGACAACATCAACTATCAGCATGTGAAATAAGGGATGCCTCACCAGACAATATCAATCATGAGCAGACCCACATTGTCCACCATATCCAGATGCTTGGGGTTGCACATCTCAAACGCCTCTTCAGCTAGAAGCAGCACATCTAGAGCCTCCTGATACTCCTCCTGCATGAACATGTCAAACTGGAAGCCAGTCAACACCCAAAGCATGACTTGGCTGTGGTGCAGGCAGAAGACATGCTGAAAGTAAAGGGTGACAGCTGGTCAACAGCCTGTGGGTGTGGCACAGAACAAACTGGCATGTCACTCACAAACAGACTTCATGCACAAAACCATGCATGTCGTGTCTCATGGCTGCTGTGCTGCCCTTGCCAACAACAGACGCCCTGCTAGACTCCCTGCTAGACTCCCTGCTAGCTGCCTTATCAACACACAAGTGCTCTGCCAATGATGCATGCTTTGCCGGAAACATGACATCAGGCTCCCCACCAGCAGCAACGGGAGAATACAAAATGATGTTGTGTAGTTCTCTGAGGCAACAGTACCTTCTCCAGGATCTGCTTGCCTTGCTCATGGAGAGCCAGGCCCATGACAAGTGCCTTGCGGTCTTGAGGGTCATCAAATCGCAACCCCTCCCCAGCTTGGTTCTCCAGAGCGAACTCATATGCACCATCATTCCATGAACTGCAGCAGAGCAGGGGCAGGTAAGGCGCTGCATACTGCTGCTGATCAGCCAGGATCATTTAGTTAGTATGCACAATTGCTGAGTCACCTGCCATCTCCTCTTGCAGCAACAGCTGCTGCTGCATCCTTGAGTCGTGCTAAGCGCTGAGCACGTGACTCTTGTGCTGCAAGCTTGGCACTGGCAGCTGCTCTTGCTGTGCGCATGACAAGCAGCCTGGTCTTGCTGTGTACTCCATAGTCTGTGAGAGCTTTGGCATCATCCTGCACCCAAAGCAACCCTGAATCTGCTTACAAGGCCAAAACCTCTTGTATGGCCGTGAGGCACGGGAACATGTTAGCATGCAAGCCACACGTATTCACCTCCAGAGTCCTCCCACCAGCAATGAGCTTGACAGAAGCGCTGTTGCCCTCACCTGGGCGGTGCGTCAGAGTGTAAAACAGTGATCACCTAATTTCGCTGTTATAGGATATAGGAACACACAGAGGGACAGACTCGTTACGCTTACCAATGCGGCCACTGATGAGCTGTCTTGCCTGTGCGACCGAGCCAGCGACTTCAAGCGACGGTAACGTCACAGTTCCACTGTACGCCCCGGCACACTGAATCTGTACCGGTTCAGAGACAGCCATCCGTATGAACGGTTCCTTGGTAATGCAGCGTCTGCTCTTGACTTAAAAGCGTTTTAATGGCTGCGCAGGTCAGGTCACAGATCGGAAGTCCTCGGAAGCCCGGTTGGGTCTCGGAATCAGTGCAATTCGCTCCGAAACCAGCTTCTCAACAGAGCAAGCTTCGAAACTCGAAGCACTTGTGGCATCCTCAAAGGGATTGTACAGTCGAACTAAGTTGACGAACATATTGCACGCTATTGCACCTTGATTCGAGCCGGGTCGGTCATACGTCCGACACGAGAGAGAGGCACTATTGTGTCACACCTTTTCACAGACAGTGAAGGCATCGTTTGCTAAATTACAGAGCAGATTCCAAATGTACCCATGTATGCGCACTGTACGCGCTACATTTCTACACGCACTTCATGTTGAAATTACGCCAAAACCAGTAACACAGGTTACCTGGTACCTGCAGGCCTGCACTGGCAGTTTAGTGGGTGTTTGTTGTTCTGCTTTCGGACTGCAGGTCACATTAGCTCGAAAGTTGAGAAGTGCTGCTGGCCATCTCAGCTCATTTGGCAAGTCATGGCTGACCTATCTAGTGACACAGTTTGTTGTGATCCAGATTGATTGCTCTGCTGTGAGGGTCTGCTTCCCTGTTTTGGGGCTGTTTCCAGCAGTTGTGTCCAACACTGAACGCACAAAGCAGTTCTCCCCCCTGGGTACACCTTCCCTCACTCCCAAACCTTCTGCCTTCCCTGGACAGCTTGCAGCAGAACGTGATGTTTGTGCTGACTTCATGCCCATGCTGGAGATCAACAAAGATGTCATCACAACAGGTGCGACACTGCAGGCTTCAGCTTATTGTAGCAGACCGGACTCTCTGCTGTGTGCCAATAGATCTGTAATGCTTTTGTGAAATGATTTAGTGCCTGCCAGTGTTGTGTCACGATTGTTGGTCTGGTAGGGTTTGGCAGGTTGTTGAGTGACCCATACCTAGCTAGGTATTGCCTGCTCAGCTTTGCCTCATAAGAAAAAGAATTGCATGTAGTCTGCCATCACAGCGAGGTTACCACTGTGTCATATATATCTTTCGCCTTTTACTAAAGATATCTGAGAGGTATCCTCACTAAGCTGTATTCAACTATTTTTGACGGCGCTTTGCGCCACATATCAATTTCCACTCAATGATTTCAACTACACATCTGGATGATTTCAATGCTGTCACACCTTACTTCATCTTGCCAACATTGTAGCCTATCCTCACAGCACCCTGCAATGATGCCAGTACCTGATGTTGGCCTCCTTTTTTATATACACCATGTCTCATGTTGTTCAGGGTTGATGCATGACTTCATAGTTGGGTGTGCACTGCTGCATGCATGCGGTATGCCAGATTTGTAGCCGACCTGGACGACATTGTGCAGAGTGTGCTTGTAGGCTGCAACGCATCACAGTCAGTGTTTTATAGTGCATTCTCAATATTGAGTTCATTAGTTGTCTACTTGCTTACAAACTCAAGATGTCTGCTATTGCTTGCATCACATACAGAGGCGGCACAGATGGCTCTTGGTCTAGCCCAGCCCTCGGGGCATTACACCAGTTGTGAAAGGGGTGCTGTATTGCTCCCAGAGGCAGTATGACTACTGCCAGAGTCTGTTCCTACATCTTCAAACTCCTGGAGGTCCTGAATAGCTGCTTGATAAGCATTTAGAAGGTGTGGCTGCAGTAGGGTGACAAAGTCAGGATTGCAAAATTTAGTCAAGCATGTCACTCTTCATTTGAACTTTTGCATGTTACCAAGCATTCACTGTGGTAAAGACTCCAATTGGCAGGTGCTCTTGCAAGTCATTTTGAAGCCAGAGCAGTGTTTAGCTGCTTGTGTGCAGCTGGAGGTTTGGACTTCTCTACCGCTATAAACCGTCAGGCTTCTTAGCTACCTGATCCATGAGGGCTGACACCAAAGGTTTGAAAGCTGTGACATCGACAGTTCAGTGGTCTGTGAATAAGGCAGTCACCATTGAAACAGGGTGACCATACATATTGCAAACACAAAGCTTCAGCCATGAAAGGCACCAAAAAAAGAGGGAGGGGAAGGTTAGTCCGTATTTAGACACTGTTATCTGGCGTCATTTGTTCAGCAGGCAGTTGATGCAGGTCAGATGGACCCATCTGGGAAAGCATTCAAAGCCTGCATGTCACCAGCGACATAGCGCTGCACCACAGCCAACATCCTGGGGTGTTTGTCGGGATGGTAGTTGACATGAATGGTGACCGGCTGGTAGTTGCGTAAAGACTCATCTTTGCGTACAATGGTGAAAAGTGTCTTGCTGTTCATGAAATCCATGTAATCCATTACCCGTCTTGTGACTGAAGGGTCTTTGTGATGGCCATGGGACGGGAAGAAAATGACCTGCAAAACACACATGCAGTAACTGGGTGACATTGTTTCTTGTGTAAAATAAACAAGAATGAACTATACATGCAGGGAAGAACGAAAGCGAGAATGGCTATCTGATGATAAAGCTGGTTATTCAAACGTGATCTAGCTTGAATGATGTTCCCAAATCAAGCTGCAAGTAGACTCAGCCTGAGCTGGACAACAGTGAAATGGTAGAATGCGTGGTGATTGGGCTTTGAAACATAATGATCAGCACAAAACTGAGTTCACACAATCACCTGTGACTGGCGACACCAGTCCATCATTGTTTGAGACAAACAAGAGTCTCAAAAGACAAACTGCAGCTTGTCACAGCATGGCGAAACTTGCCTCATTGAAAATAGCCTGATCCCAACCATTTTCATTGTCCAGCCTGTAGGCTATCCTATCTAGCAGGTCTAGTGATGCCAGGGTTGGCTGTATGTAAAACAGGCCTGAGTTGAAGACAAAGACGCGCATTGAATGGGCATATCTTGCCCATCCCATCTTGGCATCATCAAGCACGTCATTGTACCCTGCATACACAAATCGGGTTGTGGTCCAATGCATCACAAGCTGCCAACCAACTGAAATACTACTTGCTCTTTTGCATTTCGTCAGCCCTCACCCGCTCGTGCAGAGCAAGCTTGTGTGTCACTGCAGTGTTATGAGCCCAATGATGAGCCCAAGCTGCTCATAGAGTGAAAGGCTTGCACAAGAATTGCAGTTGAGCAACAGCCTGACAAGCCAATGACCATGCCGCTTGTCACGCCACTGACCAACCTGCTGCACATGTTGTTCTTACTCCGTCGACAATGCAACTAGTCACGCTGCAAGCACAATGCTGCTGACCGCGCTGCACAACATGTTTGGCTGCTTTGCCACACACTTCTTCACAAGAGCTCAGCAAGCCAGTTGCACATCTCGATCAAGCTGTTAGCAAACATATGCATGGGGCTGGTCAGTGCACGCTGATTACCATATGCGGTGTCATTGTTCCAGCCATCTGACATAGCTTCAACATCAGAGTCCCTGTATAGGTGGTCGAAGGGATTCTGAAGAGTGACAATGTCCACATCTGACAGCAGCACTGCATATCCAAGCTGCAGAAAGTGACGCAGGATCTTGAACTTCAGCCCTGACACTGCGTGGTTGCTTCCTACATCCTTTTGTGCAGCAGAGATCTGCATGCAACAGCACAGCCTTGAAGCACTGGTACATCTATAAATAAAGTTGGAAAAGACCAGTAAAGAAAAAGAGTACTCCAGCCAAAAGGTCGGGGAAGCAGGCCCAAAACGCGCCCCCACTGACTGGAGTCAGAGATGCAATAATCTGAGGCTTGGTTGCAGAAGCCTTATGTGAGCAAATGGCAAAGTATCAGCAGCTTGACCAGCATGTGACAGGCACAAGCACATTTTGCCAGAAAGTGTAGAGGGTTTGGTAGTCATGTACCCAGCGGCTCAACACAGACTCATAAAACTTCTCTTTTTGCACAGCAGATTGCGTCAGGAAACTTGCAGCAGGGTCAATGCTGAAATGCTTTCTGGGTCAAGTGCTCATGCTGGACTATGCTACTGCTTCTTGCACACAAATCATCAGACAGGGTGCTCACCTCAAGATGCATCTCGTGAGCCACTATGCCTTGTGCCTCCGCATTGGTCTTTGTATGAGCATCTAGAGCGACTACCATGGCATTCTTGACACCAGCTCTTTTCACATTCTCCATCCATGTTGTCAGCATGCCACCAGGCATGGCATAGTTTCTGTTCGAGATTGCCACCATGACTTCATTGTTGATTGAGACCTGCAGCAATGCAAGGCATAGGCATGACCCTCAGGCAGTGGTGAAGAGAAGAAGAATGAAATGGCAGCTCTGTTGTGACAGGCCACACGTTGCCTCATCTGTCTGAGGCAATGCATTCCACATAATGGTACAAAGTGGACTTTGGTGATGTGACATTTGTCACTGACCTGACGCAGCACTGCAGCAAGCTCAGGATCTTCTTTGTCCCTCTCAGCACTGGGTAGCCAAGGTGTATGCCGGTCAGCCTGCGTGCAAATTGCAGCCAATGGTGTCCACCATTATTGTGAAAGGCTGTCGCAAACCCTTAAACAGCATCCAGACAACGTGACCGTACTCTGCTTGCCTTGGTAGCTTGTATGCAATGTGTGATGTAGAATGGTGCCCAAAGCAACACTGTCCAGTTGTATGTGAATGTAACATGGTTGCTCCAGGTGAGTACATGCCCCAGTTTGTCAACAGACAAAAATGAATTTGGGTGCAGGGAAAGCAAGGCGGTCATATTCAATGACACCCATGCTACAACTGCTTACCTCTGGTTGAGTCTGTGGCTGATCCTGAAGTTGCTGTTTCAGGTCTGCTTGCTCTTGCAGCAGACTTGCTGCAAGATCTCTAGCTATATCTCGCTCCTTCTTTGCCTTTTCCACATGCTGAAGAGCTTCTTCCATGTCCTGGTGCACAGTGGCCAGCTCTGTCTGTGCCTCATTTCTGCTTTGCTGCAAAATCAGTGTAAGAACTCTTTGCTTCAGCTAGAAGAGCATTTCCAAAACTTCAGCTGCGTGCAATTGAGGCAAGTTCAAGCTGCACAGCATTGCCATAGCTTAGCAGCCCTTTGCTCAGTCAGCACAGTGCGAAGCTCAGCTGTAGATATACTGTAAGCATAAGCACCTTGAGCGCAGACCGGCTGTCTTCAATGCTCGTATGCTCCCTGATAGCAGACTCGTGCTTGAGGGTGAGAGCTTCCAATAAGTTTGACTGCATAGCAACCACCACTTGAGCAGCTGAACAGGCTGAGTTGTACTGTCTGCATGCAATCATTGCACAAATTTGACTTAGAGGGTATACCTACCCGGGCTTCTTTCTCTTGGTGGCAAGCCTGCAAATCCTGAGCTTGCAATGCCTGACTTTTCCCTGAGTTGGTTCCAAAGATCACAGCTAAGCATAGGCTGGCCCAGACCAAAGTCAAAATCAAGGATTGGCGACTCCAGGCTACAAAGGGTGCTCTTCTGGATAGGTCAGTTGGCAGTATGTTTCGCAGCCTATACTGGAGAGCCCTGCCTGCAAAGTGCGTAGGTTTACACACCAACATTGCGGATGCATGGAACTGCAGCAGTTGTTGTTGCAGCATAGTGGCAGCCGTAACAAGGACTGTTACCTGAGATCATCTCTTGCCCGCCAAGGCCAGGAGTCCCAAGTGATTACGAGAACTTGGATTAGACATTGTCAGTATACAAAGCGCAACGTCTAAAAGTGAAGAATATGCAACCCTGCCTGTGGTGACGTGTAGGACGTGCAGTGCCTTGCAGCTTAAACGGTGATCAGCCGCTGCAAACTTGCTACCGTTCACGCAACGTGCGGCTGCTGCAGTGGCAACCGGCGAGCAAAAGATGCATATGAGAGGCAGTATAGTGCAATATCATACACCGATCGGCTCATGCGCATGTGTAGCGCATCTCTGGGAAGGGCCGAAACCTGATGAAGATGAACGGTCGGTTTACTTAGACGCTGCTTACTCTGCGCTGGCAGTAGCCTGGTCGGGCGCCTACTATGCTGCATACCATCTCAAGCGAAAGAGAGGTTCCCTTTGCGTCAGTGTTTCCGCCTGTCGGCAAGCACCAGCTCGCGACAGTGCTGCAACAGTGATCAGCAGTTCCGGCTTTAGACCGGCATGGATCAAGATCAAATGGCGGAGGTGCAGACGGCCTTCACAAGCGACGTACAACAGCTGCAGCTTACTTTCGGGACACAGGATGTGTTGAGGGCCTTGCGTTTGCTGTCTGAGACATTGTTGAGCTATGCTGAGGGTACGGGTGGAAACACTGTTGCACGTCTCAAGTGATGCAAGGCTTTGGTATTGAAATCTCAATTGTGCAGATCTCCCTTTGTTCGATCCTCTGGTCGTTGGGCAGACAGGCAAATACTGTCTAGAGCTGTTGCACCTGATCTTCAAGCCTGGGTATGTGAGGCTGAATAAGCATCAAACGTCCTGACAGTTGTTATGAACGTGCATTCCACGTGTTCAGGGTCCTACAGCAATCAGACTGTGGCAGCATGCTGTCATTGGTGTGGCCGTCTGTGCGTCAGTGCCTGAGAGTAATGACAACTTCCACTGTCCTTCATGATCAGCTGAACGAACTGTGGAACCAGCAAAGTCACCAGCTACAAAACAGCCAAGGCAATCTCAGCAGCTACCTTGCAGGCCTTACTCAGCTAGGTCATCTGCTCCCTGTCATGCTTGAAGTGCTGGTAGACATCAGAGAGGGCTGCAGCTTCCCCATCTTGCACAACCTGACCCTCCAAGAAAGCGTTTCCCTTGAGCTGCATCTGCTGGTCAGGAACCATCAGGCGTCTGAAGCTGTCAGACGTTTATTTGAGGAGAGTGCTGGCTGCACAACCAACTGCGTCATAGATCTTTGGCAGGTCGCAGTGCCGACTATACAGGCAAGCGAGACAGACTCTGGCACAATCTGCTGTTCCTGCGTCCAATGAGCCCATTGCATGCTTTGCTGAGTTGTGTGGTTATTTTGCACTGCATCACAAGTCGAACTTCTGGCTTTTTGCTACATTAAACCAGAAAGAAGCTGCTGCATGTTGCCTTGTATGACCAGTGCATGTTTCCTGCACAATAGCTACCACCCCCCTGACAGCTCATATTGACTGCCACCTCTTCTTCCAACACCATTACATCCTTTTCTACCAGTCACCTCTTGTCACAGCACCAGCAAGCACCGCCAGGAGGGTCTGCTAGTTGCTTAGCTCTGTGCAGTGCCTGATGCACAAGCAGGATTGTTTGCCAATGGCTCAGCTCTATGCAGTGCCTACTGCCATGTTGTATGGTGACACAGCAGGATTGCTCTGCGGTGCAGGGCCTCGCTAGTCTTGTAGTGGAAGCATCCAATGAGCATTGTTGCAGTCAGGCACAGTTAGCTCAAGCAATCTTTCAGGTGACTCAACCGATCATTAATGTGTTGACACAGCAAAAGCGAAAGTCCAAGCAGTCCTCCTTCACGCCGTCACAGACACTGGTGCTTGCCATTTGCCTGTGGAACAGGCAATGCACTAGCATATGCTGTCACCCTGCCATGCTCAACGCATGTTTGTGACATCAAGAGTGTGCTGGATTGCAGTTGCTATGGAGGTGGAGGCCTCTGGATGTCAACTCCTGGGATGGCTGTCTGGTTGCTACTGTACACCAGCTTACAGTGTCCATTGCTGAGAGAGGGCCTGGCTGCCTTTCTGAGCTGCCCTGTCTGGCCTTGTGTCAAGTGCTTGCCTGCTCCCATACTGCTGCTCTATGGCTGAAGACTATGTTGGCACATCCAAGTGCTGCTGGCACCAAAGGTGATGCTCAAATGACTATTTCCTGAAAGGAAATCATTTCTCCTATCTACTTTAGTTTTGTGTCTATGGTTTTTGCTTCCAGTTTTTGCAGAAACTGCCTACCCTGAGCACCATAGACACCATGCACACATGTGGCACAGTGTGCAAGGACTGATAATGATTCATGTTGTTGGCTGATATCATGATTCTGAATTTGCTGCATGGTACTATCATGTGACAGAGGAGGGTGAAGATCTGATTGTGATCTTTGCTGCTGGGGCAGCTCCCAGTAGTCATATCACTCATGGCTGCAAATACACAATACAAACTGGTACATTCACAGAAGCGTTCATGCAGAGCAAACATGTCAATGAAAAGCATTGTGACTTTGTGCAAGTCTGCTCAACAGGCAGGTCAGGGGTCAAGAAATGTTTGCAGACGCTGCAACTGCAAAGGCCTTTGGCATCATGCACTTTTGTAGCAGCAGCCCCAGGCTTACTGTTTGCAGCTGCGCTTCCTGCAGGATTGAAGAAGACATTTGGGGCATTCAGCACATGCTTCCAGCATTGTGCGCCAGCGCTCTTGCTGGGTTGCTGCGACTTGCTCAAGCCTGAAAGCAATCAGCCAGTTGCAGTGCGCATGGAAGGCCTACTGAGTGAGTGCTATTGTCTCTTTCTAGTCCACTCCAGCTGCGTATTTGCAGTGGCTGGGATGCTAGACATGTAGATTGTTTGTGAGATCGTCCATTGTTGTGTCTTCCTGCTGCAAAGGTGCACAATTGCTGCTGGTGCTGATGCAGATCAACTTGTGACTGTCAATGCTGCTTGTGCTGCTAATGCAACTACTACTGCTACTATCGCAACTGCTGCGCTTCTGCTGCTGCCATGTTGCTGCCTGTCATGCTGCTGCTGCTGATGCTGTTGCTAGCCCTGCCTAATTCTGCTGGGGTTCGGCTGCAGCTATGGACAGAGCTATAGACCATTTCCTCAACAGTCCCAGCAGCAGTGATGAAGCACAGCTACAGCTCTGGCCAGAAGAGGGCGTCCACCTACTGCTGTTCACCTGCACCAAAGATCCATCTGTCCGGATTCGCAGGGCAGCAATGTCACTTCTGACCTCTGTGGTGTCAAAACAGCAGTCAGCCCAAGAGGAGGCCATTGTACGTGCCTTGGTTCTCAAGTGCAGAGACAAAGATTCCAGAGTGCAGTCTCAGGCTTATGAGATGCTGGTGCAGTTGCCGAGTGAGGCACTGACAGCGTACTTGCAAATTGAGGACTGGCGTGCTGTGCTGGATACTGCTTTGCTCAACACACAGACTGCAGCATCAGATTCATTGGCAGATGGGGACCATCAGCAAGACAATGCTGTCCATGCAATTGGCATGCAGCTGTTACAAAAATACCTAGATACCAACAAGGTTTTGCAAGCATTCTGTGGTGATGCTGCATCTGCTGATGTTAAAGGTGTTCATGCTGATGCTGTTTTGCAGGCTGTGTGTCATGCTTCACAGTACCTCCAAGCATTGCAGTTACCCTGGCATAGCAGTGTTGTGCATCATGCATACTCTTCAGCATTGGCAGCCTGTCATCAGCATCAGTGAGCTACACAGGCCATCAGCTACGGTTATGTTCAACAAGTGTTAGCATAGCATGACTGAATCTGAGGCTCAATGAGGCAACAATGGCAGCTATTCTGGAGCATGCCAGTGTGTACCTTGTATGGTAAATTTATCACAGCTAACAGCACTTGCAAAGAAACCTTCCTAACATACTGACTAGCTAAAACTGCACACGTGTACATTGAATCATACTCTAAGTTAGCCCTACACATACACTAGCCCTACAGATACACTGAGTGGGAAGAGATGCAAACAAAAAACCCTATGCAAGCAAGCTTAAGCGGGGTAACACATCTATCTACTGCAGTCTTGTGGCTTTATTTCCTAATATTACTAGACTACACTTTCATCATGTAGATGCGCTACCGGCATTACACTACATCAAGCTGGTGGCACATCATTGCGCTGTACACTGCCTTCTGGCCATGACCTGAGTATATGCTTGCTGTTGGTACAAGGAGTGACGTCTTTCATGATCTGTTTGTTGAGCAAGGATCACACGTTCAGACCATAGGGCATGTGTGCAGCTGGGATGCCACTGCGTGCTCTGATCATGGGGGTCACATTCATGTCCAAGGTGGCTCTCACATGCAGCCATTGATATTGTGTACTGAAGTTTGCCACATTTTGAAAGCCCATCATGTGCGGTGTTTGGCCTGCGTTCCTGTACCTGCATGACATGTTATGGCCATGATCCCCTGGGACAATGATATACAGACTCTCGCCAAAGCGGTTTACAGGGTGATGACTGAGCAGACTCTTTTCGCAAGTCCCACCTGCGGTCGCTGCCAGGAAGCATGTCTTTCTCATGAAAAGTCTGTTGATGCAAGGCTGGACGTGGGGCTGCTGTGCTGGACACTATGTCACCAGGCTTTGTGTTGACAGTACTGCCTGTATCACATCAGACTTCTTGAGTGCTTGCTGCCTCAGCAAGGGTGGTGCGGCCTGGGCAAAATCATGCACGACGTTGACAGCAGCGGAGGTATACCATGCATCTGCAGGAATGCCAGGATTCTGTTTGCATCGCTGCTGAGCTCAGCATGTGCTTGCACCACCGGCCTTTTTGGTGTCCCGGACAAGCGCTGCATTGTGGAGGCAGTGGTTGCAGTTCCCAAGATCTGGGAGGTGTGATCTTGCACGGGCTTCGAAGCGATCGATACCGCTCGTCCAAAGTACTGAACAAAGCAAGGTCCAAAGGGTGAGACAACATGCCTACACAAAGCCCTGGGCTTGCTAAAGCTGAACAACTGTGCCTTACCTTCAAGATTAAAGCAGCTTCACTAGCGGCCATATTGAAGTCACTGACAAGCGTCTTGACTGGGCCTCAACACCAAAAGTGCGAACGATACCTCGTCACAGTCAGACTCGCTTGATGAACACGAGTACTCGCCACACGAAACAAAGATAAGCAAAGCGCTGAGGTGTCAGAAACAATGATGTGTCTGGTTAGATGCCTCTGCATGCCTCGGCATGTGTCACAAAGTGTGTGTCGGAGTGTGAAAGTTTTCTTCAGCTGACGTCTGAGCTGACATCGCGCGCCCTCAAAATGTTCCGGAACACATTTGGGCAATTTGAGGCGAAAGCAAACCGCACAATGTACTGCGGTGGGTGTCACTACTCCAAATGTCGAGTCATGTCGGGAATCCCTCTGAGTTCAAACTGCGACACCTGTTGAGACCAGCTGTCGCACTGACCCAATGAGTCACACAGTACTCAAAATGGCACACACAGTGCGGCACACCTTTTAGCAACATTGGCACATCACCCTTTCACTGTGTGCGCAATGAAGCGCTTGCCTGAGTGACTGCAAAAAACCTGTGCATAGGGCAGCCAGACTCTCAGTCAGTTTAGGTTATATGTATATATATTTGCCTGATATGTTAACCATCACGGTCTCAAGTAATCAGCACATGACTTGATTAAGCATGCACGGGCGCCAACAGCATGCAACTCAGCGCGTACATAATGCTGACAGGTTGCATCATCATCTAGGCCGTTGGTCTGACATACTCATGACATGTGTACGCAATCTATCTCACTCAACAGGCACATGCAACACTGGTGTGTGAGTCATGTCTGTGTGGCAGGGACACGGCAAGTATATCCAATGGCATGGCATTGAGCCAGCACACTGATAATCAAACAACAGCTTTCTGTGGCCTGAATCTTCATTGACCCATGACGCAGTCCTGTATGCTGTAGTTGTGCCTGTCCGCTCTTCAAACTTCACATACCAGTTCCACTCAGCATCATCCTGCCCAACATCTATTTTCACATCCCCAGGCTTAATTCCACTCTTTTTCTGCTGCATCTTTGGCCTCTAGTGCATTCACACCAGCCCAGCACCATTTATCTCAAGATCACTCCTCCCTGCTGATTGTGGGGCTGTCTAGCTTGTGAAAGGTCATAGGCAGACCCCAGGAGGGAAGGGACAGTGGAAAGTTCTTGATAGGTTCAGTCAAGTCCACCTGCCAGTCATACCCTCTGGCCAGCACAGCCAGCATGATCTGCACATCAGGAGCAGCTCTTCAGAAGTCCACGTCTGTTTGATACTGCAGCTCAGAGGCTACTTGAGCACTATGGTACTGTGAAGTCTGGAGTTCGGAGCCACATCTGGCATGAAAGCACAGGTGCATGGGGTGTGCGACACAATCAAGCTGGTGAGAAGTCTGCTAAGTTACTCAGGTGTCAAGATGACAGCAGTGCTGCAGTCTGGGTGCATAGAGGAACAGCAGCATGCAGAAAACATGCAAAAGTGCAGATGAGCGGCAAGGGCTCTTTTTGCCAGCTCAAACAGTTTCTGCAGCAGGAGACAAGCCCGTGCAGATAGCCTATCCAGTGATGCTATAGTGCTATTCATTATATATCATTTACTTACTTTTGCTGAAAATAAAATGTATTTGCATTCCAAGGGCAGACAAGTGCAGCAGTGCAAAGTACTGACAGAAGATGCAGGATGTGATGCACAGAAGCAGCTTCACACTGCAGAGAGCAGACTCTGAACCCAATTGTGAGCAGAGGCACTGACCTTCATCTCTTGCAGTGCAAACACATAGCCAACACACATGCGCGGTCCAGAGCCAAAGGGAATCCAGGAGCCTTGCCTGCGCCCTTCCTCACTTAACCACCTGCTCAACAGCATAACAGTGAACTGTTCAATACCTGTTCCTGTTATTGCTACTCTGCGGCTGTGATTGTCGTTGATACTGTTGCACAATTCAGTTGCTGTCATTGACAGTGTCTGCGGCTGTCACATGCACATGTTGCTTGCATTCATGAGCCACATGTACCGCGCCGCAAGAATGCTGTTTGTTTGTTTGTAGAGATATTGTTCTGTAGCACTCTAGACAAAGACATGTGTGTGAAAGAGCATGCCTGTTGGGGTTGAACTTGGAGGGGAGCATCTCTGGGCTTGCCCCCTCAGCCCACCTGGGGTCATCTTCCAGAACCTTCCAGAGTTCCAGCTGGATGTTGTAACCCTGCCATCAAGCATGACAGGCACAGTCATAGCCATAGCACAAAGCAGTCGCTACCTTGCTCACCACAAAGAGACTATCCTGTTTGTAGTGCTGCGTCATTGAGCTGTTGTCAACATGCCTGTGTACGCATGCTTGCAAAACACAAATTGCAACTCAAGTCATGTGTCAAGGATATTACGTAGGGCTGCTTGCTGAAGTCCCAAACTTGCCTTGGGGATTGTGTAGCCACCCACTTCAAAAGACTTTATTGCTTTTCTGCCAACTGCTGTGACAATGGCAATGAAACGCAAGGCCTCTTTTATGGTAGCATCGGCATACGGCATTGCCCCCAGTGAGGTAGCATTGTACTCTTTGCCATGCTGCTGTGTCACCTGCACCACACATTCAAAAGTGCAGCTGTGTACCTTCTGGCTAGCTGGCAGTATAGCTGCCCATGCGAGCATGACTAAACAGACAGCAGCAGGCACAAAGTTGAGACACAGGCTCTGTAAAGATGCAAGATGCAAATCAAACGTTAGCGTATGTACACATGTGGGCACCAGAACAAGCAAAAGGCTGCTGGGCAGCCCGGTATAATACTGGGCTTCTCATTAAATTGACGCCACTGTGCATGCAGCCTTTTGCTTGTAGAAAAGACAAGAATCGACGCCAACAGGCGTAGTCTTTTCTTTTCTTTTCTACAAGCAAAAGGCTGCATGCACAGTGGCAGGGGTAGCACAAGACTCAGTTGAAGTGAGTGTAAAGTTCTACCTGGCGCTGTTCCTCGCGCAGTTTCTCAAGCACCTCTGGTTCTTGCTTCAAGTAGCGCAGCAGCAGCGTCAGTGCAGAGGCACTGGTGTCATGTCCAGCAAACAGCAGATTAAAGGCGCCATTCTGCACAGAGAACAGGAACTGAGTGGATATCAGCGCTGACTGATGTGTACAGAGAATGAGCCTGGTTGCAGCCAGTCCTCGCATTGACTTCAGATTTCATGCCTGAGAGTGAGTACAAGGTCAGAGCAATGCGTCAACGCTACGGGCTTAAGATGGACTTGCCATCAAGGCCAGCAGATACATTGGGATTGAAACCTGAATGGGGAGGGGAAGGAGTGGGGCAGGGGGTCCCAGGGCCTCAATGCATTAAAGCTTGCAAAGATGCGGATGCAATGATGCATAGCATGCAATGCCGCATAGCATGCAATGCCATTCTGCGGTAGGGCACAGCTGACACTTCTCCTGCATGATGTGATGCTGGCCGTCAGGCCAACAGATAGAGTGCTGCATCAGGCAAGGCAATGTGCCTCATCTCTGCACTGCAGCAGTTGCTGTGGGACACAAGCCGCAAGGCTGCCAAGGCTGAGCACAAGCAGCTCAGCCAGGCCTTGCACAAGCAAATGACACAGAACAGTGACTACCACAGGGCAGACTGTCAAGCTGTTTGACAACTGATTTAAAAAGACAGGTTTTGCCAACTATCAAGATCTGTAACGACTGATTCAACAAGACAGATGATTGCCAACTATCAATGTCTGTGGCAACTGATTCAACAAGACAGCTGATTGCCAACTAACAAGGTCATTCGCAATTGACTCAACAAGCGAGATGTCGGCGACGAGGCAGGGCTGCGCCTATGCTGACATGGGGACTTACCATGTAATGCTCCATGTCAGTTGGACAGTCCTCAAGAGTCTTGGATGCCTGAATGTAGCTTTCCAGGGGAGACTGCAAGCCTTCTGCAGATCTGCAGAAATGGAGCAGTGTGATCTGTAGCTACATTCATGACAGACATGAATTTGGCAGCAACCTTGGGCGGCAGTGAACACAACATCTGCAGATAGCCTGGCCTGAGCAGGAATTGCATACTGTTATGGCAACGGCTAAAAAAGTGTACAGAAATTGCAAACAGCAAGTTGCATCGCAGCAACACTTACAGATCACTTGCGGACTTTGGTAATAGTGTGAAAGCAGTCTTGGATGGTGCTTTTGACCATGTGCATGCCTTGACACTGCATGCCTGAGATTATATTGCATGCCACTGCATGTAAATGCATGCCCTGAAATGATACAAAGCAGATGCAATGTCAAGGTGCATACAAATCACAAAGAGCATGCATGTGCATTGCAGCATGCATAAGGCAATACTGGGGGTGTGCACTTACTTGTCAGCATTGGCTATCAGCCTCAGGATGTTGTCATGGTAGTCTGCAAGAATGGCCTCTCGAGCCAGCATTGCCTTGTGAAAAGCTGCAAACAAATAGCAATTCCGAGTTCAAACAGCACTCTATGCTGTTAGCTTCACATGTTTCTGGACTAGACATGTTCACATCAAGCTGTTAGCTGGTTGCAACTCACGCCATCAGTAGCTGCGTATACGCAACAGCTGTATAAAACAAGATTGATGCTGCATGTTCAGCCCTGGGGTTGCAGAAGGCTAGATCTACCCTTGCAGACGAGTCAGTATTGCTAGAATTCGCAGGATTCAACGTAATGGAGCAGGCATGCCAACACAGCATATCAAGCAACAACCCAGGGACTGATGAGCAAGTCTCATTGCCAGCATCAGAGCCTTTGCCAGGACGATGTCAGCTTTTCTCAACTCCAAAACATATATTTGAATTCAAATAACCCGACACTGGAAATCTGAACTCAGAAACGCCTGGGGACAGTAAAATCGCGTTTTGTACGTTGTGGAGATGTTTCCAGGGCACCAGGACAATATGAACATGCTGAAAGGCAGGGCAGGCGCAACTCACCAAAGCCTGGCAAGTTGATAGGAACACAAAGGAAGCCATCCAGGCATTCGGTCCAGAGATGCTGCTGGCGCGACAGAATCTCTTTGTTGATGAAGTTTTTGGGAAAGCCCAAAATGAGCTCAGTCGCCACCTGCACGTACAAGCTGTTTCGGCACACAACTGAGCAAATCCTGTTTTGCAGCCCGCGTTGGTGGTCTCTGATGTGCACATCTGACAAGGTTGTCTACGGGCATTGTGGGTGCACAGACCTTGAAAGGCAGCAACCTTATGCCAGAGTTCTGGCTGTGATGTGCACACTTCTTGTGATGTCAAGCATGCACAGCTTGCCATCACATATCTGGTAATCCCTTTGACAGAGAGTTGTGCTTGGAAGCATTGGGGTTTGAGAAACTTTCTCACCAAGCAAGGCGTTTGTAATTGCATATGCAGCAGTTTGGCATGTACAGCAGATTGGAGGTCCACATGTTTGCAGGCATTGCTTTTGATCCACAGTGTTTGTGTGCTTATGTGACAGCCGCTGTCTACTTACAAAACAGTCTGTAGAAGGATACAAGTCACAAGATGTCACACTCTGCTAGCTCCCAAAGGGGCATGGCACGGCAGGGCAGGGCAGGGCAGGGCAGGGCAGCGCAGGGCAGGGCGGGTCAGGGTAGGCAGGGCAGAGCATTTGCCTATAGGATCCATCACCTGGAATGTGAATGCTTTCATGCCATCCTCTCCCTTCATCTTGTTGGCTTTTGCCCATTCAGCACATGCGCTTTCTGCCAACTCCACAGTGTGAGGGACGTACTTTGTACTCACTTTTGGACTCAAAGCCGGGACGAGAATCTTGCGCAGCTGAGTGTGAGCTTTGCCATGCAGAGTCGAAATGCCTCTTGGTCCAAGGATTTTTCTTATGGCATAAGGAAAGTGGCCTGCATAAAGGTGCACTTAGGATCATCGATAGCAAATGCAAAATTTTAGCCTGAAGCGTATATGTCACATGTCACATGGGCAACACTAGAGCATGCCTGAGGAATAACACAAGAGCCGATGCCCTCTCATGGGGTAGGGCCTTAGCCACGGTAGGATTTGTACATTTATGCTGGCAACCATTAGGTTATGCCTTGTACATAGGTAGGCCTATCATGACTGAATAATGGCTGAGGAATATGCCCAAACATACACACCGACTTTGTGAGGCACAGCAAATTGACGTGTGCTCTTAATGCTGACATGCAGTAAGGGCATCTGATGTGAACGTGCCATGTTGCACAAGCTCTGATGGTCGGACATATCAGATGTCAAAGCCACTCACCTTCAACCAGGTCATGCTCTGCGTTCATGATGTACCTGACGGAGTCAAGGTCGCCGACATGGATCAGCTGCTCCCCAACAAACCATGTCCTTGCACAACATCCATGTCAGCAGACTCAGTTGAGACAATGCAGTAGCTGCAGGTTGCATGAGCACACCTGTAAATGCTGCCAAGTCTGTTGTGGTGGGGCAACCCAGCGCCTCGTGGGCCTTTAGCTATTGCGGCGAACGTGTCGCCAATGAAAGGCAGTCCGTAGCCACGAGGAGGTAAGGGTGCACGCCTGTGTCAGCGACTGCAGCTGTAAGGCAATGCGTAACTTCCGAAAGGACAAGCTGTTTTGTGCAGGCGCTCAGGCCATCAAGGACCCAATTGAGCATGCAGCCGGCTGCTAGGCAGGGGAATGTTGCACTTTGCTGAGACCAAGCTACGGCGTATGCTCACCCGTCCTTTCCGCCAGGGATTGACCAATATAGGATCAAGACAACGACACCAGCCAAAGCACCCGTGACAAGCGCCTGAAGCAGATCCATGGTCACCTGAGACTAATTTCTGCCAAGAACTCTCGTACGCCACTCCAGTTGAGCTCGTCAACAGCCCCGTGTGATTCGTGATTCGCAAACAAGTGTTTGGCCAAGGAAGTTTTCAGAAACGATGAGATTTGACTCATAAGATTTGACTCATAGGATTTGACTCACAGGATTTGACTCATGCGATCAGAACGACCCATTAGCGATATCATCAAGTGTCTGCTACACAGCGCTGCAAGACAGATTGCGGCGCAATCATTGTGCCCATCGAAACACTGCGAAAAAACTTCAGCGCAATGTCAAATTTGCTGCATAGCGAAACATGGGATTCCTGTACTGCAGCTAAACTTAAGCCGCTAGGCATATGCATATGCCAAGGCAGAGGCAGCGTACCTGCTTGCTGCTTGTCAGATGCATCAGTGACTTGCACCGGAATGTTGCATGAATTATGAAGGGTCACAGGCTGTTAATTTCAACAAAGCCATGTGCAGTGTCCACTCATCAAATCAGTCTCGGTTGACTCATATGAGCTGCAATTGCGAGATTTTGAGCTGTCAAAACTAGTTTGTCGAACTCCTGATCTATAATCTGGACATCAGCTACTGCTGTTGATTACGTCAGGGACCAAAGCAGTCAAGTCAAAAGCGCGAATCAGGTTGGGCCAAATACACCAGCATCTTACCCCAAAAGATGACTGAAAACACACAAATACGGTCAGGCTGTCGTCAGGACATGCCCCTGTTGCACGTCATGCATGCAGCAGCACACACAGCTGTTACTAACATGCTTCATACAGTGCAAACGGACTTGCTTTTAGTTTGCAACCATGGACTCAGTTTCCTTGACAAACCCATCCCCAGACCATTCTGCATCATTAGCCAGGCCCCGTCGTTTGGCCTTGTTCTCCTTCTGCATTTTGACCAGCTCCCTGTGGCTGGTGAAGTAGGGCAGGCTGGCTCCCCTGAAGTCCTCTATGCTCTTGAAGTCATGCTCACTCATGAACTCCTGGAACAAGGCAGGCAGCTCATGAGAGAGAAGTCGGGAGAAGACAAAACAAGGCCTTTTTCCATTGAGGGAGACAAAAAGCCTCAGGGTGGGGTACACTGGGCTTCCCTGTGGGCAGTAGCTCATGCATCAAGTCTTGCATTTGAAAGTGTTTTGAAGCAGCTCGTCCAGGACAAGCAGCAGCAAAGTGAGGTGTGAGCCGTGTGAGCAGTCTGAGTGTGGGCAGGGCTTTGAGCTGGTTGTGTGACATGTGACCATAGGAAAGCAGCTGATGCAAGAGTCAGGACCCACTGGCGTGTTGATTGGGCACTTTCAAGGCAGGCTTTTGGGGCTGCAAGCTGATTGGGCACTTCCAGGGCAAGCCTGTGGTATCATAAGCCGACAGGCCTGTAGAGTCACAAGCTGACGATGCAATTTCAGGGCAAGCCTGTGGGGCTCTGAACTGACTGGGCACTTTCAAGGCAAACCTTGTGCCCCAAGCTTGTGTGACAGGTCGCCAACAGTCAGTCTTCAAAATCTCATATGGCAGCACCATACAAAGAGCACATGCATCAGCGTGCACACGAGCAAGCAAAGCCCAGCATCAGGATCATTAATTTCTGCTGTTTTGCTGTTCTTTTTCAGGATGACTCGAAACATGCAGGGAGAGGGATACTGACCTGCAGTTCGCCGCAGAGCTGCTTGACCATGCTGTAACCGTGCAGCATCACTCCTGTGCACACCTGCAGGCATTCCAGCAGAAGGAACTTGAGCAGTAGGTATCAAACATTGCCATCTGCTAATCAGAACACATGGTCCCAAGCTCATCATGAGCTGGAAAGCGTTTTGATTATTGTTATAGAAACACAGCCCTTTTCTTCTATCCACCCCCTCCACCCTGCCCTCCACCCCCTTGCTGGAAACAAACACCAACAGGTAATTTATGAGCCCAACAATGGCAAGATGAGACCCAGGAGGATAAAGTTCACAGAATGTCCGTCACACAGGATGAAGCTTGGTGTAGTCATGCTGACCTGGACACTGTTGGCTCCTAGCAGCAGAAACTCGGC
>JAABUK010002934.1_pt1 | contig 29736 bp, 18 predicted proteins | sample 5559141 | NCBI WGS metagenome assembly JAABUK01 (sample SAMN10711869, study PRJNA513367) | rock metagenome | isolation source: Antarctica rocks | place: Antarctica: Victoria Land, Pudding Butte nord | collected 2016-01-03
TGCCTCGCTCGCCCGCGTCTCGGCGAGCTTCAGGGCGTCCCCGGCCAGCCGCACGTCCCCGCCGAGGCGCTGGGCTCGCGCCTTCGATTCGGCCTGACGAACCAGCTCGGCGAGGCGTTCTAACGTGGGCGTCATCAGTTCTCTCTTGATCTGATCCGCTCGGGCCGATGGCCGGCCCTGGAAGATTCATCAAATCGGTCGGTATGGCGAACGGTGGTCCGGCGATGCCAAAGACCCGGACGGTCAAGATTTTACGTTCGGGACGATCCGCATCGTTCGAAGACTGGGGAGATCGCCCCGCGAGGGAGCTTGCATCCGAGGGGGGGGTGGACGCCGGCCAGGCCGCTTTGGGAGGGATGCGGCTCAGACGATTCCGGTCCCAGGGACCTTGGGTCCATGATCGACCTTCTCCGCCAATCACGCAAGGCCCATTCGGTCCCACGAAGAATTCTTTCCTCAGATCAACCCTTCCGCCGGTCCGCAGCCCGATCCCGGCAGCAACTGAGGCGGCAAACTACGCCGGATCCACCACTTAGGACACCATGCCCGGGGCCACCCAAGCATCAACGGGCAGAACGGTCTGGCGATCTCCAGGGCCCGCCGACGACACTGCCGACCCATTTTATAGCCGTCGAAGACCGTTAAGTAAAAGCCAGATGGCGTCGCAGGGCCGGGCGGAATTCTCTCGATTCCGGGGGTCGGGACGGGCCGGGTCGGTGACTTGCGTCGCCGAGTTCGAGGAGAGGCCGGTTGGAAATCGAGGAGTCGGTGCGAAGTTCTGCTTGGCGACCGGGCCGGGGTCGGGTTTAGAATCGGGGGCTGCACCGCCCCGAGTGAGGGTCCCCGACCGGGATCGATGGCGAGGGGAGTCGAGATTTGATGGGCGACCTGGTGGAGCAAGGCGAGCGTTCGAGGGGCCGACGGCCCCGGAGGTGGGCGTCCCGCCCCGGCGCGATCACCGGCCTCGCCTGCCTCCTGGCCTGGATCGCGGCGAGCCCGAGGCCGAGCCGGGCCGCCGACATCGCGGCGGCCGAGGCCGCCTTCCGCACCGGGCGCTACGACGAGGCGAATCGGCTCGCCGCGGAAGCGGTCCGCGACGGCTCGTGGGTCGAGCGCTGGCATCTGGTCAAGATCCGATCCGAGATGGCCCAGGGGCTCTACCCCGCCGCGCTCGGCTCCTTCGAGGACGGGGCCCGGCGGATCCCGGGCAGCGTCGCCCTGCTGCTCCTCGGGCGCGAGGTCTACCGCCGGAATGGCCGGGGGGCCGAGGCCGACGCCCTGCTCGACGCGATCGAGGCCCGGGTCCGCGCCGCGCCTTCGCGCTACGGCACGCCCGACGGGCTGGTCCTGCTCGGCCGCTACTTCCTGGCCCGCGGAGCCGACGCCAAGAAGGTGCTGAACCAGTGCTTCGACCCGGCCGCGAAGCAGCAGCCCGGCCTGGTCGACGCCCCGTTCGCTATTGCCGAGCTGGCCCTCTCCAAGCAAGACGCCGCGCTCGCGGCGACCACCCTGGCCAAGGCCCCCAAGGCGGCCCGGGACGACCCCCATTATCACTACCTCCTGGCCAGGGCCTTCGACGACGATGACCGGGGCCGCTCCGAGAAGGAGCTGGACGAGGCGCTCAAGGTCAACCCCCGCCACGTCGACAGCCTCCTGCTCCGGGCCTCGCACCGGGTCGACCAGGAGCGCTCCGCCGAGGCCGCCGACTTGCTCCAGCAGGCCTTCGCCGTCAACCCGCGCGAGCCCCGGGGCTGGGCCTACCGGGCGGTCCTGGCCCACCTCAGCTCCCACCCCGAGGGCGAGGCCTCGGCCCGGGCCAAGGCCCTCGACTCCTGGCCCGAGGACCCCGAGGTCGACCACATCATCGGCCGCGAGCTCTCGGCCAAGTACCGATTCGCCGAGGGGTCGGCCTACCAGAGGAAGTCCCTCGGCCTCGACCCCGATTACCCCCCGGCGCGGGCCCAGCTCTGCCAGGACCTCCTCCGGCTCGGCCGCGAGGACGAGGGCTGGGCGCTCGCCGACGCGATCTTCAAGGACGACCCGTACAACGTCCTGGCCTTCAATTTGACCACCCTCCGCGACCTCCTCGCCGGGTTCCGAACCCTCCAGGGCGAAGGCTTCCTCGTCCGCATGGACCCGCGCGAGGCCGAACTCTACGGGCCCAGGGTCCTTGCCCTCCTGGCCAGGGCGCGGAAGACCCTGGGCGCGAAGTACGGGGCGACGATCGACGGGCCGATCACCGTCGAGATCTTCCCGAGGAAGAAGGAGTTCGCCGTGCGGACCTTCGGCCTCCCGGGCGCCGAGGGGTTCCTCGGCGTCTGCTTCGGACCGGTCATCACCGCCAACAGCCCGGCCTCGCAGGGCGAGACTCCGGCGAACTGGGAGGCCGTGCTCTGGCACGAGTACGGCCACGTCGTCACCCTCCACAAGACGAAGAACAAGATGCCCCGCTGGCTCAGCGAGGGGATCTCGGTCTACGAGGAGGGGAAGGAAAACCCCGCCTGGGGATCGCCGATCACCCCGCGTTACCGGGCGATGCTCCTCGGCGAGGACTTCACGCCGCTGAGCCGGCTCAGCGCGGCCTTCCTCGCCCCGAAGTCGGGGATGCACCTCCAGTTCGCCTACTTCGAGAGCGCCTTGGCCGTCGAATTCCTGATCGCGAAGGCGGGCGAGGCGGCCCTCCGGGGAGTGCTCGACGACCTCGGCGCGGGGTTCACGATCAACGAGGCCCTGCCATCGCGGGCCGGGATGACGCTAGAGCAACTGGACCTCGCGTTCGCCGACTTCGCCCGCAAGAAGGCCGAGGCCGTCGCCCCGGGGATGACCTGGGACGCCCCCGACCTGCCGCCGACGGCCGACGCCAAGGCCCTGGAAGACTGGCTAGGGCAGCACCCGAAAAGCTTCCCCGGCCTGCGGAGGCTCGCCGCGAAGCTGGTGGCCGGGGCGACCGACGCCCCGGGCCTCGCGAAGGCGAAGGGGCGGGTCGAGGAACTCCGGCGGGCCGACCCGGATTACGTCGGAGAGGACAACGCCTATGTGCTGCTCGCCGCCCTCGCCCGCAAGACGCCCGACCCCCCGGCCGAGCGCCAGGCGTTGGAGGCCCTCGCCGCGAAGGACGGCGACGCGAGCCCGGCCTTGCTCCGCCTGATGGAGCTGGAACGAGGCTCGGGCGACTGGCCCGCCCTGGCCCGCGACGCCGGGCGGATGCTGGCGATCAACCCCCTGGTCGCCGCGCCCCACCGGGGCCTCGCCGAGGCCTCGGAGAAGCTCGGCCATGACGCCGAGGCCCTCGACGCCTACAAGGCCCTGGCGATCCTCGACGAGACCGACCCGGCCGACGCCCATTATCGCCTGGCGAAGCTGCTGGCCAGGCTCGGCCGCAAGGACGAGGCCCGGCTCGAAGTCCTGAAGTCGCTGGAAGAGGCCCCCCGCTTCCTCGACGCCCACAAGCTCCTGCTCGAACTCGTCCCGCCCGAACCCCGGCCCGAGGCCAAGACGCCATGACCCGACGCCGCCTCGCCTGCATCGTCGCGCCGGCCCTGGCCTTCGCCCTCGGGGTCGGCGGCCTCGCGCTGGCCCAGCGCTTCCCGCAAGGCCGGGGCGGCGGTGGCGGGCGAGGCCCCGCCCGGATCCCCGACGACCGCGCGGGCGTGCCGGACTGGAAGGTCGACCGGCGGTTCCAGGACGACGTCTTCACCTTCGTCCGGGTCGAGTACTCCGACGGCTATGGCGGCGGCGGTCGGCGGGGCGGTCGCGGGGGATGGGGCGGGGGCCGCTGGCGGACCGACTTCCCGGACAGCGATCTGAACTTCTCCTACCGGCTCCAGCAGCTCACCGCCTTGCGGGTGAACCCCGTCCCGATCACCCTGAGGCTGACCGACCCGAAGCTGTTCGACTACCCGTTCCTCTACCTGATCGAGCCCGGGGCCCTGATGTTCGACGAGGACGAGGTCGTCGCCCTCCGCCGCTACCTGCTCAACGGCGGCTTCCTGATGGTCGACGACTTCTGGGGCGAGGACGAGTACGAGGTCTTCCACCGGCAGATGAAGCGGGTCTTCCCCGACCGCGAGCCGCAAGAGTTGCCGGCCGACCACGAGCTGTTCCGCTGCGTCTACAAGCTGAAAGAGAAGCCGCAGGTCCCCAGCATCCACGCCTGGGAATACACCGGGGGGACCTACGAGCCCCGGCCCGAAGGGGACACCAAGGAAGTCCACTACCGGGCCCTCTTCGACGACAAGGGGCGGATGATGGCCATCATCTGCCATAACACCGACCTCGGCGACGGCTGGGAACGCGAAGGCGAGAACCACGAATACTTCACCGAGTTCTCCGTCAAGAAGTCGTACCCGATGGGCATCAACATCGTCACTTATGCAATGACGCATTGACCTACGCCCATCCACCTTCACCCATGCGAACCGCGCCGGGCCACACCACGAGGACCGACCGTGACCGATAGCGCCGATGTCTTCGAGGACGAGCGGCTGGTCGTCGAGAAGATCCACGAGAGCCGGGGTCGGATCGAGCGCGAGCTGGCCAAGGTGATCGTCGGCCAGCGTGAGGCGACGCATCAGCTCCTCATCAGCCTCTTCGCCGGCGGCCATTGCCTGATCACCGGGGCCCCCGGCCTGGCCAAGACCTTGCTGGTGCGGACGATCGCCCAGGTCTTCCACCTCAAGTTCCAGCGGATCCAGTTCACCCCCGACCTGATGCCCGCCGACATCACGGGGACCGAGATCCTCGAAGAGACGACCGACGGCCGCCGTCGGATGCAGTTCGTCAAGGGGCCGATCTTCGCCAACGTCGTCCTCGCCGACGAGATCAACCGGACGCCCCCCAAGACCCAGGCCGCGCTCCTGGAGGCGATGCAAGAGCATCAGGTGACCGCCGCCGGGGTCCGCTACCCGCTCGAAGAACCCTTCTTCGTCCTGGCGACGCAGAACCCGATCGAGATGGAGGGGACGTACCCCCTGCCCGAGGCCCAGCTCGACCGGTTCTTCTTCAACGTCATCGTCGACTACCTGCCCGAGGACGACGAGGTTGCCGTCGTCGGCCAGACGACCTCGCGCAAGCCCGAGCCGATCGAGCCGCTGTTCGACGGGCCGGACGTGTTGAAGTTCCACGAGGTCGTCCGCAAAGTGCCGATCGCCGAGGAGCTGGTCCGCCACGCCGTCCGGCTCGCCGCCGCGACCCGCCCCGGCCCCTCCGCGCCGGGCTTCGTCAACGACTGGGTGAGCTGGGGCGCCGGGCTCCGGGCCGCGCAGTCGCTGGTCCTCGGGGCCAAGGCCCGGGCGCTGCTGGCCGGGCGGTTTCATGCCACGCCGGAGGACATCCGGGCCCTGGTCCACCCCACGCTTCGCCATCGGGTGTTGCTCGGCTACCGGGCCGAGGCCGACGGCGTGACCGTCGACGCCGTCATCGACCGCCTGCTCGACCACATGAAGGGCCCGCTCTCCTGATGCCGCCCACCGACCCGACGCATCCCGCCGGCCAGGCCAGCATCGCCCGCGACTCGCGGGCCATCGACCCCCGCGCCCTGATGCGGATCAAGTCGCTCCAGATGCGGGCCAAGGTCGCCGTCGAGGGGTTCATCAAGGGGCTCCACCGGAGCCCCTACCACGGCTTCTCCGTCGAGTTCAGCGAGTACCGCCAGTACACCCCCGGCGACGACACCCGGTTCATCGACTGGAAGCTGTTCGCCCGCTCCGACCGCTACCAGGTCAAGCGGTTCGAGGACGAGACCAACCTCCGCTGTTACCTCGTCGTCGACACTAGCCGGTCGATGGGCTACACCTCGGGCGAGTACACCAAGGGCGACTATGCCCGGACCCTCGCCGCGACCGTCGCCTACTTCCTCTCCCGCCAGCGCGACGCCGTCGGCCTGCTGACCTTCGACGACAAGGTCAACGGCTACCTCCCCCCACGCCACCGGCCCGGCCAGCTCCGCCGCCTCATCGGCATGCTCGAACACGAGCCCCAGGGCAAGGCCACCGACCTGACCAAGCCCCTGGAGGAGATCGCCGCGACCGTCCGCAAGCGCGGGCTGGTGATCCTCCTGTCCGACTTGCTCGTCCCGATCGAGGGCCTGAAGACCCGGCTCGGCTATCTGAGGTCGAGGGGGCATGACGTGATCCTCCTCCGCGTGCTCGACCCCGCCGAGGTCGGCTTCACCTTCAGCAACCCGGCGATGTTCCGCGACGTCGAGTCCGGCCACGAGATGTACGTCGACCCCGATGCCGTCCGCGCCGAGTACCTCCGCCGGTTCGGCGAGCACGCCGCCGCGCTCGCCAAGGCCTGCTCCGACCTGGGGATCGAATACCAGCAGGTCGGCACCGACCGCTCTCTCGAACTCGTCCTCTTCGACCTCTTGAAGGCCCGGATGAAGCGCGGTCGGGCCCCCGGCCATCGGGTTAACGCGCCGGGATCGGGGGGTCGCCCTTGAGCTTCCTCACGCCGTTCTACATCCTGGGGGCCCTGGCGATCGCCGCGCCGATCGTCCTGCACCTGATCCGCCGGACGCCGAAGGGCGAGGTCCCGTTCAGCTCCCTGATGTTCCTGGCCCCGACGCCCCCCCGGCTGACCCGGCGGAGCCGGCTGGACAACCTTCTGCTGCTGATCCTCCGGGCCTCGGCGCTGGCCCTGCTGGCGCTGGCCTTCGCCCGGCCGTTCCTGAGGCAGGCGGCGAGCCTGGACCTCGGCGAGGTCGAGCGCCGCCGCGACCTCGTCCTGATCGACACCAGCGCCAGCCTCCGCCGGGGCGACCTCTGGCCGAAGGCCAAGGCCCTCGCCCTCGCCGCGATCGAGCAGGCCCGGCCCGCCGACCAGCTCGCCGTCTACGCCTTCGACGCGACCGCCCGGCCGCTCCTGACCTTCGCCGAGTCGATCGCCCTCGACCCCGCCAGGCGACTGGCGATCGCTAAATCGCGACTCGCCGCGCTGGGGCCGACCTGGGGGTCGACCGACCTCGGCCGAAGCCTGGTCGACGCCGTCGCCGCGATCGAGGACGTGGGCGACGCCTCGGAGAAGGCGGGCCGGATGCCCCGCCGCGTGATCCTCGTCGGCGACCTGGCGCAGGGGTCGAAGCTCGACGCGCTCGGCGACTTCCGCTGGCCCTCGGGCGTCGAGCTGGACCTCCGGGCGGTCGTCGACCCGGCCCCGAACGCCGGGCTCCACCCGGTCAACGAGTCGACCGAGGCGACCGCCGCCGAGGTCGCCGAGTCGACCCGCGTCCGGGTCTCCAACGACCCCGGCTCGCGCCGCGAGTCGTTCCGCATCGCCCGGCTCGACGGGAAGGGGAACACGCTCGGCCCGCCGGTCGACGCCTACGTCCCGCCCGGCGAGTCGCGGGTCGTCAAGGTCCCCCGGGCGTCGGGGATGGCGGTCCTCCGGCTCGAAGGCGACCCGCACCCCTTCGACAACACCCTCTACCTCGCCGCCGACGCCAGGGGCGAGGCGACCGTCCTCGCCGTCGGCGACGACCGGCCCGAGGACGCCGAGGGGCTGAACTACTACCTCGCCCGGGTCTTCGAGGAGACCCCTCGGCGCACCGTCAAGGTCGAGCCGAGGCGGCCGACCGACCCGATCAAGATCGAGACGCCCCGGTCGACCCCGCTGGTCGTCCTCGCGGCCGAGACCAGCGCCGTCAACGCGGCGACCCTCCGCAAGTACGCCGAGGGCGGCGGGACGGTCCTCTTCGTCGTCACCAAGGCCGGCCCCTCGCCGACCCTCGCCGCGCTGGCCGACGTGACCGAGCCGACCCCGACCGAGGCCCCCCCCGGCGGCGACGCCCTGCTCGCGGAGATCGCCTTCGACCATCCCCTGTTCGCCGCCTTGGCCGGGGCCCAGTTCAACGACTTCACCAAGATCCACTTCTGGAAGCACCGGAAGCTCGACCCCGGGTCCCTCGGCGAGGCGCGGGTCCTCGCCCGGTTCGAGGGCGGCGACCCGGCGGTCGTCGAGAAGCCGGTCGGCCGGGGGCGACTGGTCGTCTTCGCCAGCGGCTGGAGCCCGGCCGACAGCCAGCTCGCCCGGTCGTCCAAGTTCGTCCCGATCATGGCCTCGCTCCTCGAAGGCCGGACCCCGCCGCCCATCGAGCTGGCCAGCCTGACCGTCGGCGACCGCGTCCCCCTGGCCGGGGCCGAGACGCCGACGATCCGCAAGCCCGACGGCTCGACGGTCGAGGTCCGGCCGGGCGCCTCGACGTTCGACGGCACCGACGAGCCGGGCCTCTATGCGGTCGACTCGCCCGGCGGCTCGCGGGCCTTCGCGGTGAACCTCGACCCGCTGGAGAGCCGGACGACGCCGCTGGCCTCCGAGACCCTGGAGCGCCTCGGCGTCCGGCTCTCGACGGGCCCGGCGCGGGAGGCGCTCGACCGCGAGCACCTCCGGCAGATGCAGAACGCGGAACTCGAAGGCCGCCAGTCGCTCTGGCGAGGCCTGATCCTGGCGGCGATCGGCGTCCTGATCCTGGAAACCTGGCTGGCGGGCCGGCTCAAGAAGCGCCCCGCCTCGGAGGTCCCGGCGACATGAGCACGGAACTGCTTCGGACGCTCTTGCAGGTCGGCGACCGCCGGCGGACGGTCATCCGCCGGAACCTCCTGGCCCTCTGGTGGCTGGAATTCGCCCTCGTCGCCGGGATCGCCCTGGCCTTCGCCCGACCCTGGCCCGCCAGCGGCCCGGCCTCGCCCGCCTTCCTGATCGCCTGGGTCGCCCTCCCCCTGGCCATCGCCGGCGCGATCGTCGCCCTGACCCGCCGCCTCGCCCGCGACCCGGTCGCCCTCGCCCACCGGGTCGAGGCCGCCCACCCCGAGCTCGGCACCGGCCTGCTCGCCGCCTTGCGTGAGGAGGAAAAGTCCCTCGGCGGCCGGCTCGGCTACCTCCAGTCCGCCGTCGTCCGCCAGGCGATCCAGCACAACAAGGTCCACGACTGGCGCCAAGTCGTTCCGACCCGCAGACTCCGCCGGGCCCGGTTCGCCCAGGTCGCGAGCTTCGCCCTCTACCTCGCCGCCGTCGCCGCCCTCGCCTACCAGGTGAGGCCCGGCGCGCCGGGTTCTCGAGCCGCCGGATCGGCCAGCCTCGCGACCGCCGACGCCTTCGAGGTCCAGGTCGAGCCGGGAGACGCCGAGGTCGAGCGCGGGGCCCCCTTGCTCATCGTCGCCCGCTTCCCCGGCAAGGTCCCCGCCGACGCCCACCTCGCCTATCAGGACGCCTCCGGTGGCGGGGCGAATCGGCCGATGGCCAGGGTCCTGGAAGACCCGACCTTCGCCGGCCGGGTCGAATCCGTCGCGTCCGACGCGACCTACCGCGTCGAGTTCGCCGGCGGGTCGAGCAAGGATTTCCGGGTCAAGGTCTTCGAGTATCCCGAGGTCCGCCGGGTCGACGCGAAGCTGACCTTCCCCGAGTACACCGCGATTGCCCCGAAGGTCGTCGAGGACGTCCGCCACGTCACCGCCGTCGAGGGGTCCGAGCTGACCCTCACCTTCCGCCTCAACAAGGAGGTCGCCGAGGCGAAGCTGGTCGACGACCAGGGGTCCGCCACCCCCCTGAAGAAGATCGAGGGCGAGAACCTTTACGCCTCGACCTTCACCCTGGTCGACCCGCACCGCTACAAGGTCGACCTCCTCGACAAGGACGGGCGCAAGAGCAAGGTCCCGGCCGAGGTCGCGGTGAACGTGACGCGGAACCGCCCGGCGACCGTCGCCATGACCCAGCCGAGCCGCGACCTGAGGGTCTCGCCGGTCGAGGAGTTGACCCTCCGCGCCGACGTGGCCGATGACTTCGGCGTCACCCGCCACGGGCTCAGCTACGCCGTCCCCGGCCAGGAGCCGAAGGAGGTCGAGCTGCCCGGCCCGAAGCCGTCGGCGAAGAAGCTCAAGGCCGAGCATGTCCTCGCCTTCGAAGCGATGGACGCCCAGCCCGACCAGCTCGTCACCTACTACTTCTGGGCCGAGGACATCGGCCCCGACGGCCAGCCCCGGCGGACGATGGGCGACATGTTCTTCGCCGAGGTCCGCCACTTCGAGGAGATCTTCCGCCAGGGCGAATCCCGGTCCGCCTCGCAAGAGCAACAACAACAGCAGCAAGGCAACGCCCAGCAGGCCGAGCAGCTCGCCGAGTTGCAGAAGCAGGTCATCAACGCCACCTGGAAGCTCGTCCGCCGCGAGACCCGCCCCAAGCCTTCCGCCGAGTTCGCCGACGATGCCAGGACCCTACGCGACTCCCAGCAGGCCGCCGGCGACCAGGCCGACGCCCTCGGCGAGAAGCTCCAGGCCGAGGATTCCAAGGCGGATCTGGCCAAGGCCGTTGCCTCGATGAAGGAGGCCGAGAAGCACCTGGCCGAGGCCTCGAAATCCTCGGTCGTCAAAGAACTCCCGCCCGCCCTCGCCGCCGAGCAGGCCGCCTATCAGGCCCTCCTCCGGCTCCGGGCCCGCGAGTTCGAGGTCACCCGGCAGCAGCGGCAGCAGAGCAGTTCGTCGGCCAGCGCCTCGCAGCGGCAGCAACAACAGCAGCTCGACCAGCTCGAATTGAAGGAAGACCAGGACCGCTTCGAGCAGCAGACCACGGCCAAAGCCCAGACCCAGCAACAGCAGCAGGCCCAGGAAGACCGACAGGTCGCCAGCCGCCTCAAGGAACTGGCCCAGCGCCAGGCCGACCTCAACGCCCGGCTCAAGGAGCTGCAATCGGCCCTCGAAGCCGCCAAGGAGCAGGCGGCGCGGGACGAGATCGAGCGGCAGCTCAAGCGGCTCCGCGACCAGCAGCAGCAGGTCCTCCGCGACACCGACGAACTCCGCGAACGGATGGAGCGCGAGGAGAACCGCGACCGGATGGCCGAGGAGCGGAAGCAGGTCGAGCAGGCCCGCGAGGACGTCCGCCAGGCCGCCGAGGCCCTGGAGGAGAACAAGCTCTCCCGGGCCGTCAACGAAGGTGCCCGCGCCGAGAAGCAGCTCGACCAGGCCCGCGAAGACCTCCGCAAGAAGTCGGCCGACCGCTTCGCCGACGACCTCAACGAGATGCGCGAGCAGGCCCGCAAGCTCGACGAGCAGCAAGGCCAGATCGCCGACCGGCTCGAAGCGAAGGACCAGGACCGCCAGGCCCAGCGCTCGCTCCGCGACGCCGACGACCGCCAGCAGGTTCAAAAGGGGCTCGAAGGCCAGCGGCAGCAGCTCGACAAGCTGCTCGACCGGATGCGCGAGACCGTCCAGCAGGCCGAGGAGACCGAACCCCTCCTGGCCAAGCAGCTCTTCGAAGCCGTCAACCAGGCCAACCAGCAGGCCATCCCCGACACCCTGAAGCAAGCCGAAAAACTCGCCGAGGTCGGCATCAACCCCGAGGCCGCCAGGTCCGCCCGCCAGGCCGGCCAGGGGATCGCCCAGCTCCGCGAGGGCGTCGAGAAGGCCGCCAAGTCCGTCCTCGGCGACGAGACCGCCGCCCTCAAGCGCGCCCAGGCCGAGCTGGAAGATCTGACCAACCAGGTCAACCGCGAAGTCGCCCGCGCCAACCCCGACGAGGCCAAGGGCCCCTCCGACAAACCCGAAAGCCCCGGCCAGCCTGGCCAACGAGGCCAGCAACAGCCGGGCCAGCCGGGCCAGCCGGAGCAGCCAGGCCAACGAGGCCAGCAACAGACGGGTCAGGGCCAGCAGGCCCAGGCCGGCCAGGGACAACGAGGCCAGCAGGCCCAGGGACAACCGGGCCAGCAAGGCGAGCGTCCCCGTGGTCAAGGTCAGCAAGGACAACAGGGCCAAGGACAGCAAGGTCAACAGGGCCAAGGACAACAGGGACAGCAAGGCCAAGGACAACAGGGCCAAGGACAACGCGAACAGCAAGGTCAAGGACAGCAGGGCCAGGGCCAAGGACAGCAGGGTCAACAAGGTCAACAAGGACAGCAGGGACAGCAGGGACAGCAGGGACAGCAGGGACAGCAGGGACAGCAGGGACAGCAGGGACAGCAGGGACAGGGACAGCAGGGACAGGGACAGCAGGGTCAACAAGGCCAAGGCCAAGGACAACAGGGCCAAGGTCAGCAGGGACAGGGACAGCAAGGGCAAGGTCCGCAGGGACAGCAAGGACAGGGTCAGGGTCAGCAGGGTCAAGGACAGGGGCAGGGGGGCCAGGGCGGCGGCAATCGCCGGGGCGGCATGAGGCAGGCGGGCTCGCCGAACGGCGGCGGGGGCGGTAGCCCCGGCGGGGCCGACGGGCTGCTCGACCAGGTCGCCGGGCGCGAGGCGGGCGGGCCGGGGACCGGCGGGCCGATCACCGGCGAGGGATTCCGCCAGTGGGCCGACCGGATGCGGGACGTGGAGGAACTGCTCCAGGACCCCCAGCTCCGCGCCGAGGCCGCGCGAATCCGCGACCGGGCCCGGGGCGCCCGCGAGGAGTTCAAGCGGCACTCCGTCCCGCCCGACCCCAAGGCCCTGAAAGAGATGGTCGCCGACCCGATCCGCGAGCTTCGCGACCGCGTGGCCGAGGAGGTCCGCCGCCGCGAGTCGCCCGACTCGCTCGTCCCGATCGACCGCGACCCCGTCCCCCCTCGCTACACCGAGGGCGTCCGCCGCTACTATGAACGCCTGGGGGACGGCCGATGACCGCGCCTTCGCTCGCCTTCGGCGCCCCCCAGTGGGCCGCCGCCGCCCTGACGCTCGGCGGGGTCGCCGCCGTCTCGCTCCTCTGGAGCTACGGCCGGGCCCCGGTCCGGCCGGGCGTCAAGCTGCTGGCCGCGCTGCTCAAGGGCGTCGGCTTCGCGGCGCTGGTGCTGGCCCTGGTCGAGCCCTTGCTGACCGGGTCGAGGGCCAGGCGAGGGGCCAACGCCTTCGCCATCGTGGCCGACGACTCCCAGAGCCTCCTGATCCAGGCCGATTCCTCCTCGACCCGGGGCGACTGGGTCCGCGACCGCTTGAAGAAGGACGCCCCCTGGCGGGCCCGGATCGGGCAAGACTTCGACGTCCGCAACTACGCCTTCGACACCCACCTCCGCGCCGTCGAGGAATTCGACGCCCTCCGCTTCGACGGCGCCGGCTCGGCCCTCGACGGCTCGCTCGCGGCGCTCTCCCGGCGGTTCCAGGGCCTCCCGCTCGCCGGGGTCCTCCTCTTCACCGACGGCAACCGGACCGACCTCGCCGACCTCGACCCGGCGACCCTCCCGCCGATCTACCCGGTCATCCCCCCCTCGCGCGGGGCACCCAAGGATGTCGGCGTCCTTGACGTCTCGGTCAGCCAGGCGAACTTCGAGAGTGCCCCGGTCGTCGTCCGCGCCGACGTCGCGGCCACCGGCCTCGACGGCCGGCCGATCGTCGCCGTCGTCCTCGACGAGGCGGGCAAGGAGCTCACCCGCCAGGAGTTGAAGGCCTCGGGCGACGGCAAGCCCCTGGGCTTCCGCTTCCAGTTCCGGCCCGAGAAGAAGGGGATTTCCTTCGCGAAGGTCGTCGCCTTCGCCGCGTCGAGCGAGTCGACCGAGAAGAAGGGGACGATCGACGAGGCCCGCGCCGGCGAGGCGACCCTGGCCAACAACGCCAGGCTCGTCGTGGTCGACCAGGGGGGCGGACCTTACCGGGTCCTCTACGTCGGCGGCCGGCCGAACTGGGAGTTCAAGTTCCTCCGCCGGGCGTTGCAGGACGACGAGCAATTGAACCTCGTCGGCCTCCTGCGGATCGCCAGGCGGCAGGCGAAGTTCGACTTCCAGGCGAGCGGGTCGCGGACCACCTCGCCCCTCTTCAACGGCTTCGACAACGCCGACCCCGACACCGTCGAGGCCGCCGACAAGCCCGTCCTGATCCGCCTGGGGACCGAGGACGAGGTCGAGCTCCGCGACGGCTTCCCCAAGACCGCCGAGGAGCTTTACCGCTACCACGCCATCATCGTCGACGACCTAGAGGCCTCCTTCTTCACCCAGGACCAGCTCGCCCTCCTGCGGAACTTCGTCTCCCGGCGGGGCGGGGGCCTGCTGATGCTCGGCGGGCCCGACTCGTTCTCCGACGGCAAGTACGACCGCACGCCGGTCGGCGAGATGCTGCCGGTCTACCTCGGCAAGCTCGACCCGATGGCCGGCCCTCCGGCCCACGCCGGGGCCGATTATCGGCTGGTCCTGACGCGCGAAGGGTGGCTCCAGCCCTGGGTGCGGACCCGGAAGACCGAGGAGGAGGAGGCTAAACGGCTCGCCGAGATGACGGGGTTCCGAATGCTCAGCGAGGTCGGCAACATCAAGCCGGGGGCGTCCGTCCTGGCCGAGGTCCGCGACCCGTCGGGGGCGTCGAGCCCCGCGCTCGTCGCCCAGTCGTTCGGCCGGGGTCACGTCGCGGCCTTGATGATCGGAGACCTCTGGCGGTGGGGCCTCCACCGCGCCGACCCGGCCGAGAGCGACCTCGACCGCTCCTGGCGGCAGGCCGTCCGCTGGCTAGTCGGCGACGTCCCCGGCCGGGTCGACGTCTCGGTCAAGCCCCGCCCCGGCGCGGGCGGGGGCGGGGGCGGGGTCGAGGTCGCCGCCAGGGTCCGCGACGCCGAGTACCGCCCGCTCGACAACGCCAAAGTCTCGCTCAAGATCACCATGCCCGACGGCGGGAGCCTCGCGCTCGACCTGGAGCCCGACCCCCGCGAGGCCGGGACCTACTCGACCACCTACGTCCCCCGGCTCGCCGGCGTTTACCGAGGCCTCGCCGTCGCCACCGCGCCGGACGGTTCGAGCGTCGGCGAGCGCGAGGCGGGATGGGCCTCGCAGCCCGCCGCCGACGAGTTCGCCAGGCTCGAGCCCGACCGCGAGGGCCTGAAAGCCCTCGCCGCCCGGACCGGCGGCGAGGTCGTCGACGGCGACGCGCTCGACGCCTTCGCCGCCCGGCTCGCCTCTCGGGACGCTCCGATCACCGAGCCCTGGACCGTCCCGCTCTGGCACCACCCGGCCTACTTCCTCGCGGCGATCGCCGCCCTCGCCGCCGAGTGGGCCCTCCGCCGGGTCAACGGCCTGGCCTGACCCTCGACCCCGACGGAGAGATGGCCATGTTCGCCCCGATCCTCCTGGCCCTGGCGACCCTCGCCGCCAACCCAGCCGACCGCCCGCGCGTCGTCGTCGTCGTCGGCACCCCGGGGACGCCCGATTACGACGCCCAGTTCGGCAAGTGGGCCGACGGCTGGAAGGCCGCCGCCGTCAAGGCCGGGGCCGAGCTCGTCGAGATCGGCCGGGGGGCGGTCGACCCGGCCTCCTCCGACCGCGACCGGCTCAAGGCGGCGCTCGCCGACAAGCCCGCCGGGGCCGAGCCGCTCTGGCTCGTCCTGATCGGCCACGGCTCGTACGACGGCAAGCTCGCCAAGTTCAACCTCCGGGGCTCGGACGCGAGCGAGGCCGACCTCGCCGCCTGGCTGGAGCCGGTGAAGCGACCGCTGGCGATCCTCGACTGCACCTCGGCCAGCGCCCCGTTCCTGAACAAGCTCTCGGGGCCGGGCCGCGTGGTGGTCACGGCCACGAGGAGCGGCTCGGAGCAGAACTTCGCGCGGTTCGGCGAGGCCCTGGCCGGGGCCGTGGCCGACCCGGCGGCCGACCTCGACAAGGACGGCCAGGTCTCGCTCCTGGAAGCGTTCTTGACGGCCTCGGCGCGGACCGCCGACTTCTACAAGTCCCGCTCCCGGCTGGCGACCGAGCACGCCCTGATCGACGACAACGGCGACCACCTCGGCACCCCCGCCGACTGGTTCAAGGGGGTCCGCGCCATACGCCGGGCCAAGGACGGCGCGGCGCCCGACGGCCTCCGCGCCCACCAGCTCCCCCTGATCCCCAGCGACCGCGAGCGGGCCCTCACGCCCGAGGCCCGCCAGAAGCGGAACCGGGTCGAGCTGGACCTCGCCGCCCTCCGCGACCTCAAGCCCCGGATGCCCGAGGCCGACTATTACGCGATGGTCGAGCCCCTGATGCTGGAACTCGCCAGGCTCTACCGCGACCTCCCGGCTCCCCCTCGCTGAAGCTCAACGGCCCGGCCAGCGGGCCCGGAACGCCTTGACGACCGGCCCGGCCCGGTCGAGGTCCCCGGCCTCGACGACGACCAGGCAAGGGTAGAGGGAGAAGACCCCCGCGGGGATCTGGCCCGACCCGACGGTGTTCTGCAAGGCGGATCGGATCCCCTCGGCGGCCAGCTCGTCGGCGACGAGCTTCGCCTCGACCGGGGAGTTGCTCTCGAAGCAGGGGACGAGCTCGGACGGCGCGGCGGGGAGTTCCCCTTCGTCGGGCTTGCCGACGTCGAGCCTCAGGTAATCGGTCGGGTCGGCGATCGGCGAGGCGTCGTCGGCGACGACGAAGTCGGAGTCTTCCTCGCCCTGGTAGTTCGTCCCGCAGCGCCAGCAGACCTCGAACGCCGGGTCGACCCGGGTGCCGCACTTCGAGCAGGTCCACATCGCCCGATCCTCCGATTGGTCGTCCGCCCGCCTCGGGCGGTCGAAGGCCATTCGCCCCGGACGTGCCGATATTGCCGAGACGGGCCGGAGCCCCGGACTTCGGGCGGCTTGCGACCCCGCCGTTTGCGGATATCATGGGGGGGGTTCGGGGCGCCTCCGGCGATGGGCCGGGGTGCGAGGTGGGTCGAGGGCACCGCCCGATGAGCGAGGACGGATCGGCGGTCGAGGCGTCGCCCGGGCCCGATCGTCGCCCTTCGGGGCTGGCGCCGGACGTCTGCATCGGCGACTTCGTGATCGAGCACCGGCTCGGCTCCGGCGGGATGGGCGTGGTCTACAAGGCCCATCAGGTCTCGCTCGGCCGGCCGGTCGCCCTGAAGGTGCTGGGCGACGCGCTGAATCGGCCCGATGACATCGCCCGGTTCCGCCGCGAGGCCCAGGCCGTCGCCCGGCTCGACCACCCGCACATCGCCCGGGTCCATTTCGTCGGCCAGGACGAGCAGCTCTGCTACATGGCGCTGGAGTTCGTCGACGGGGCCTCGCTCCGGCGGGTGATCGACGCCCTGGACCGCGACCCCGGCCTGACGATCGACACGGCCCTGGAGAGCCTGACCTCGGCCGAGGACGCCGCGCCGGTGGTCCGGTTCGACGCCCCGACGGTCACGGCCCCCTCGCCCGAGGACGACCCGGCGAAGGGGTCGACGCCCGGCCCGACGCCGCGGACCAGCTCGGTCGACCACGTCCGCCGCTGCGTCGAGATCGTCCGCGACGCCGCGCTGGCCCTGGCCCACGCCCACGAGCGGGGGGTCGTCCATCGCGACGTGAAGCCGGAGAACCTCCTGCTCGACCGCTCGGGGAACGTCCGGCTGATCGACTTCGGAGTCGCCCGGTTCTTCGAGGACGTGACCATCACCAGCACCGGGCAGATCGTCGGGACGCCGACCTACATGAGCCCCGAGCAGGTCACCGGGCGGCTGGAAGTCGACCACCGGACCGACGTCTACTCGCTCGGCCTGGTCCTCTTCGAGTTGCTGACGCTCGGCCGGGCGGTCGACGCCCCGACCCGAGAGGGGGTCCTCCGCCACGTCGTGACCAAGGCCCTGCCGCCGGTCAGCGGCCTGAACCGGACGGTCTCGCCCGCCCTGATGTCGGTGGTCCACAAGGCCTCGGCCAAGGACCCCGACGACCGCTACCAGGAGGCCGCAGCTTTCGCCGAGGACCTGCAGAACGTCCTCGACGGCAAGCCGGTCGCGGCGCCGCCGTATCGGTTCCGGCTCGACGAGCGGGAGATCGACGCGGAGCGGCCCAAGGCGATCATCGGGATCTCCTTCGAGTTCGCGATGCTCGGCGTCTTCGCGCTGTTCTGGACCTCGGTGATCCTCGGCCTGCCGCCGGAAGCCCGGCGGATCATCGGCTACACCGGGGCATTGCCCTCGATCGTCGGCACCGGGACGGCCGTGGCGGTCGTCCTGCTGGCGATCGCCTGGGGGATCCTCAGCGGCCGACGCTGGGGCCGGTGGGGCGGGATGCTCGGCTGCCTGGCCTGGCTCCTGATCTGCGCCCGCTACCTCTACGGCTTCCTCGACGAGCGGCACCGGGTCGAGACCAACGTCCTCTTCGCCACCGCCGGGCCGACCACGCTGATGGCCTTCCTCGCCGGGGCCTCGATCGCCGCCCTGGCCTCGACCCAGGCCTCGGCCTGGTTCCGCCTGGCCCGCGAGATCCGCCTGGATCAGCAGCGGCGCAAGGCCGGGCCGGACTGACCGGGCCCCCGCGATCGGCTCAAGCCGCGTCTTCGGGTCGACCGATACCCAGGTCAGGAGATCTTGCCCCGCCGGGCCCTGACTGGCGGCCGCCCGCGGAATCACGGAAGGAGCCGTCCATGTCGATCGGATCGACCCGCCTCGCCGCCCGAGCCTGCCTGATCCCCCTGGGCGCGGCCGCCGCGTTGCTGATCCCGGCCTGCGCATCGGAGCAGACCGTGGCGACGATGCCGGCCTCGGCGCCGATGGTCGCCGCCGAGGCGCCCAAGACGCAAGTCGCCTCGGCCCCGCTCGGCTACCCCTGGGCGACGTCCGGCGCGAGCCTCTCGACGGCCTCGGCCAAGGCCCCCTCGATCACTCGCTGACCTCGGCCGGGAGGAGCCCCCTTCGCCATGCAAAATCTCAAGCCCCCCCGCCGCCGGCCGTCGCCCGCCCTGCGACGGATTGCGGCCCTCGCCGGTCTGGCCTCCCTCGGCCTCGCCCCGACCGGCTGCGCCCGGGATCGCGGGGAGATCACCCCGACGACCCTGGGGACCGACCTCAAGCAGAGGCCCCGGGGTCGGATGCAGCCCTTCGCCTGGCCCGGGCAGGACATCGTCCGGGCTCGACCCGCCGCCGAGCCTGGCGTGGCCCTGACCTCGGGCGGCCGGACGACCGACTGACCGATCGGCCAAAATCCCGGCCATGGTCGCGATTTCGACGCACCGATTCGCCCCGGCTCGCGTAACAGTCGAGGCCCAAAGCCGGGGCGGCCGGACCGGGCGGCCCGTTGCCAGGCGGCCCGGCCCCCCACCATAATGGGCCAAGGCCCGGCCGCGCTCGATTATCGGACCGGGATTTGCTCCGAGAGCTTCCAGAGCCCAGGCCCGCCACGTCGCCTCGATGGCCGAGGCAACCGACCCCGCGTCGCTCGCGGACGTTCGTTGCTCATCCGAGGTGCTTCATGATGGACTTGAAACGGATCGACGGGCCGGGTCAACTCGCGAGGGCGATCGAGCCGCCCTCCGGCTATCGCCTGGTCCGCCGCCGGGGGCGGGGCGGGTTCGGCGAGGTCTGGGAGGCCGAGGGGCCCGGCGGGATCCACGTCGCCCTGAAGTTCGTCCATCTCTCGCCCCGCGCCAGGTCGGTCGAACTCCGGGCCCTGGGGTTCCTCCGCGACATCCACCACCCCAACGTCCTGGCCAACTTCGGCTCCTGGGAGTCCGGCGAGACCCTGGTCGTCGGCATGGAGTTGGCCGACGGCTCGCTCTGGGATCGGTACGTCGCGGCCTCCGAGCAGGGGCTCCGGGGCATCCCCCGCTCCGAGCTCCTCGTCTACATGGCCGGGGCGGCCGAGGGGCTGGACTACCTCAACGAGTTCCGCCACACCGTCGACGGCCGGGGCGGGGTCGGCCTCCAGCATCGCGACGTCAAGCCGCCCAACCTCTTGCTCTTCGGCCGAGGGGTGAAGGTGGCGGACCTCGGCATGGCGCGGGTCCTGGAGGGCGACCGGGCCGGGCACACCGGGATCTGGACCTACTCCTACGCCGCGCCCGAGTTCTTCCGGGGGGTGACCGCCCGGCAGTCCGACCAGTACGGGCTGGCGGTGACGTATTGCCAGGTTCGGAGCGGGCGGCTCCCCTACGAAGGGGGCGCCGCGGCCGTGACCGCCGGGCACCTCTTCGGGGAACCGGACCTCGAAGCCCTGCCCGAAGCCGAGCGGGCGCTGGTCGGGCGGGCCCTGGCCAAGGAGCCCGACGACCGCTGGCCCGACTGCCGATCGCTGGTCGAGGCCCTCCGCGCCCTCGACCCGGTCGAGGCCCCCGAGCGGCTCGCCAGGCCCGAAGACCCCCTCGACGACATCCCCCGAGGGCTCCGCTCCTCGACTAGCTTCGGCGGGTTCCCGCCCGAGGCCCCCGGCGCCTTCACGTCCTCGACCCGGCCGGGGGTCGACCTCGCGGAGACCGGCGACCCGGTCCGGGAACCCGCCCAGCCCCCGCCGACGCCCGCGACCGCCGAGGCGATCGACCCCCCGGGGCCCGACCTCGGCCCGGAAGCCGGCCCGATCCGCTCGATCGACCCGGCCCGGCCGAAGGGTCGGCGGCTGGCCCGACGCGCCGCGTCAGTCCTCGCGGTCGGGCTGGCCCTCGCCGCCTCGGGCGTCCGGCCGACGACCGACCGACCGCCGCCCCCCCTGAGGATCCCATCGCCCAAGGCCGAGCCGCCGGCTCAAGCCGCCTCGCCCGATCCGGCCCCCGAGCCGACTCCGGCACCGGCCCCGGCATCGGTCGCGGCATCGGAGCCAATCTCGGCCGCGCCCCCGGCACCGGTCGCGGACGAGGTCGAGCCCGACGACGCGGCGACGACCGGGCCGATCCCGGCCGAATCGGCGACGGCGACCCGCTCGGACCTCGTCCCCCGCCGCCTCGCCCGGCGGTTCCCCCTCCCCGATCCGACCCCTCTCGAACCGGAACGGCCGGCGGCCCCCGTCGAAACGCCGGAGCCCGATCCCGACCCGCTGCTCTTGGCCTTGCCGGTCGGGCCCGACCCGGTCGGGGCGGCGAGGGCGGCGACGGCCCTCGGCCTGGAGTTCCTGGCGAGCAACGCCCCGGACCGGGCGATCGCGGAGTTCGACCGGGCGATCCGGCTGCGGCCGGGGGTCGCCTCGACCTACTTCCACCGGGCCCTGGCGCGGCACCGGGCGAGCCACTACCCCGAGGCCCTGGCCGACTACTCCGAGGCGATCCGGCTCCGCCCCGACGACCCCCTCGCCCACATCGCCCGAGGCCAGGCCCACCACGACCTCGGCGCCTACGGCCGGGCCCTGATCGACTTCGACGAGGCGGTCCGGCTCCGGCCCGAAGACCCCACCGCCCGGATCCGCCGGGGGATGGCCCGCTACCGCTCCGACGACTTCGCCGGGGCCGTGGCCGACTTCGACGAGACCCTCCGCCTCGACCCGAAGAACCTCCGGGCCCGCGAGTTCCGCGACGACGCCCTCGCCCGCCTCGGGGGGCGGGTCCGCGAAGGGCAGGGCGGGCCGAAGACGCCCGCCCGGAAGTGATCGCGGATTCCCTGTTTCGTCGGATGGGCCTCGTGGCATTCGGCCCACCCCACCGGATCACGCTTCCGCCTCGACCCTGACCCGGGCGTGGCCGAAGGCGAGGTAGAGCGCGGGCATCAGGAAGAGGTTGAGGACCGTCGAGGTGACGAGCCCCCCGAGGATCACCACGGCCATCGGGTGCTCGATCTCCTGGCCGGGGAGGTCGCCGCCGTAGGCCAGGGGGACCAGGGCCAGGCCGGTGGCGAGCGCGGTCATCAGGATCGGCGCGAGCCGCTCGATCGAGCCCCGGATCACCAGGTTCGGCCCGAACGGCTCGCCCTCTTCCTCCTCCAGGTGGCGGTAGTGGCTGACGAGCATGATCCCGTTGCGGGCGGCGATCCCCAGCACGGTCACGAATCCGACCAGGCTCCCCAGGCTCAGCACCCCGCCGCCGATCACCGCGCCAAAGACCCCGCCGATCAGGGCGAAGGGCAGGGTGAGGAAGACCAGGGCGGTCAGGCGGATGGTCTTGAAGTCGGATTGGATCACCAGGAGGACGCCGAGCAGCGAGAGCGCGGCGAGGGCCATCAGCCTCCGTCGGGATTCCTCGCGGGCGGCGTACTCGCCGAGGAACTCGGGGAAGTACTCGCGGTCGAGCTTGACCGCCTTGACCTTGTCCTGCACGGCGCGGGCGACCTCGCCGAGGTCGGCCCCGGCGGTGACGTTGCACTGGATGTCGATCTTCCGCGAGGCGTTCTCGTGGGTGATGACGTTAGGGGCGGGGACCATCGCCACGTCGGCCACGTCGCCGAGCCGGACGTGGGCGCCGGTCGGGGTCTCGATCGGCAGGTCGCGGAGGGCGTTGGGGTCGTCGCGGACCTTCTCGTTGCCCCAGACGAAGACGTCGAAGATCTTCTGCTGGTCGTACAGCTCGCCGACCTTCAAGCCCTTGACCAGGGTGGTGGCGGCCCGCCGGATGTCGCCCGGCGTCAGGCCGAGGCGAGCGGCGGCGTCGGGCCGGAGCCGGACCTCCAGCTGCGGGACGAGGACCTGCTGCTCGACCTTCAGGTTCGCCACGCCGGGGATGTCGTGGACGGCGTCGTAGACCTCCTGCGCCTTGGACCTCAGCACGTCGATGTCGGGGCCGTAGAGCCGGACCACGATCGTCGCCCCGGCGCCGGTGAGGACCTCCTTGATCCGCTCGCGGAGGTAGGTCAGCACGTCGCGGACGAGGCCGGGGTAGCCGTTGATGGCGTCCTCGACCTTGGCCACGGTCTCCTTGTACGGGGCCTTCTCGTCGATGCTGATCCACAGCTCGGTGAAGTTCGGCCCGACGACCTCGTCGGCGACCTCGGCCCGGCCGATGTGCGAGCCGAAGTTGTTGACGCCCTTGATCGCCATCAGCTCCTTGCTGGCGTCCTCGGTGATCCGGGTCATCGCGGCGAGCGACGTCCCCGGCTTCTCGACGAAGTGCATCAGGAAGTCGGTCTCCTTGAAGTTCGGCAAGAGTTCCTCGCCGAGACCCATGATCGCCCACCCGCTGGCGGCGAAGGCACCCACCAGGATCAGGACGGCCAGGGCCGGGCGGAAGACCAGCGCCGGGAGGATCTTCCGGTAGATCGCCTGGAGGCCCCGGACCAGCGGCGAGGTCCGGTGCCGGTCGACCGCGCCGGGCAGGAGCATCAACGAGAGCGCGGGCGTCACCGTCAGGGCGACGAGCAGCGAGGCCAGGATGGCGAGGATGTAGGCCATCGCCAGCGGCCGGAAGAACGTCCCGGTCAGCCCTTCGAGGAACAGGACGGGGATGAAGACGAGGATCACGATCAGGGTGGCGTAGACCACCGCGCTGCGGACCTCCAGCGAGGCCGAGAGGACGATGTCGAAGGCCGACCGGGTGCCGCCTTCGGCCCGGTTCTGCCTGAGCCGCCGGACGATGTTCTCGACGTCGATGATCGCGTCGTCGACGACCTCGCCCATCGCGATCACCAGCCCGGCCAGGACCATCGTGTTGATCGTCGTGCCCATGGACCGCAACACCACCCCGGCGGCGACGAGCGAGAGCGGGATCGCCGTCAGGCTGATCAGCGCGGTCCGCCAGTCGAAGAGGAATCCGACGAGGATGACGATCACGAGCCCGCAGCCGACGAGCATCGAGTGGCCGAGGTTGTCGATGGATCGCTGGATGAAGGTCGCCGGGCGGAAGATGGTCGGGTCGATGTCGACCCCTTTGTTTTTCAGGTCGAGCGCGGCGAGGGCCTTCTCGACGGCGAGGGTCACGTCGAGCGAGTTGCCTTGCGGCTGCTTCTCGACGATCAGGAGGAGGCCGGGTCGGACGTCGGGCTTGCCGTCGACCTTCCCGACGCTGATGACCGCGTCGCCGATCGGCGGCGGGAAGCCGATCTTGACCTCGGCGACCTCGCCGAGGCGGATCGGGGTGCCCCCTCGGAAGGCGACCACGGTGCCCCGGAGGTCGCTGGTCGTCTCGATCGCCGCGCGGTGGCGGACGGCGATCCGCTGGTTCGGCGTGTCGATGAATCCGCCGCCGGCGACCATCGAGGCATCGCCGACCGCCTTGTTCACCTGATCCAGCGTCACGCCGACGGCCCGCAGTCGCTCGGGGTCGACCAGGACCTGGAACTGCCGGTCGCGCTGGCCCCAGATGGCGACGTTGGCCACGCCCGGCACGGCCATCAAGCGAGGCCGGATGGTCCACTTGGCCAGCTCGGAGAGGTCCATCTGGGTGAGCGTCGGCGAGGTGACGCCGATCTTCATCACCCGGCTGAGGCTCGACAAGGGCGAGAGGATCACCGGCGGCTTCACCACCGCCGGCAGTCGGCTCGCGGCGATCGAGAGCCGCTCGGCGACCAGTTGCCGGGCGACCATCAGGTCGGTCCCCTCCTTGAAGATCAGGACGACCGAGGAGAGCCCGAGGACCGACTTCGACCGCAGTGTCTTCAGGCCCGTCGTCCCGTTGAGCGAGTTCTCCAGGGGCACGCTGACGAGGCTCTCGACCTCCTCGGTCGACAAGCCCGGCGCCTCGGTCTGGATCTCGACCAGCGGCGGCGCGAACTCGGGGAAGACGTCGAGTGGGGCGTTCTGCGCGGCGCGGACGCCGTAGATCATCAGGACGACCGAAGCGGCGAGCACGAGGACCCGGAGTCGGAGCGAGGTGGCGACGAGCCAGTTCATCGGCGGTTCCTGTCGCGAGGGTCGACCGACCACTACGGCCGGCGTTAATAGTTTCGTGTCCGGGGCCCGCTTCGAACAGCCTATTTAGAAAAATCCGGGTGGCTCACATGAGCGATCGCGTAGGGGGGTCCAGGTTGAAGGCGTTGACGGCCCAATGGGCGATCGGCCAGGCGGCGCCCCAGGCGATCCAGGCCCACCCGAGGATTCGCCCGGAACGGTCGATCCACCCCGGTTCGGGCCGCCATCGGCGATTGGCGAGGAGCAGGGCCCAGCCGATCGGCACGACGGCCGCCGAGGTGTTTGGGAATCCGCCGAGGATCACCCAGACTGCCAAGCCGACCTCGTTGAAGCGGCCGAGTTGGTGAGCGATGACGCTGCTGACGACCGTGTCGGCGGTGACGGCAAGCTTCAGCGCCAGGACCGCGAAGCAGGCGACCGCGCCCGGCTGCGAGGCGATCAGGCGGATCGGCGGGCGGGGTCGCCGGAGCCGCCAGATCATCACCAAGGCCGACGCCAGCATCAGCAGAACGCCGGCGAGCGGGTGCCAGGCGAAGGCCGGCGTTTCCCAGTGATATTCCCCGAGTCCGAAGGCCGGCGTTTGCCAGTGATATTCCCCGAATCTCCACCGGCCGCCGACGATCCCGACGGCTACCCCGGCGACCAGGATCATCCCGTCGAGGACCGAGAACCGTCGGCAAGGCGTGCCCCGCCGGGGGGGCTTCACGGCTTCGGCCTCGGAGGGGTGATCGGGCCGTAGTCGGCCTCGGGGTCCTGGCCGTAATAGGTCTTCAGCTCCTCGTAAAGCTCGGGGTGCTTCTTCTTGAGCGGGACCGGCTTCTCGAAGAAGGCCTCGGTGGCGACGGCGAAGAACTCGGCGGGCTCGGTCGCCCCGTAGGTGTCGAGGACCGACTTCTTGCCGGTCTGGGCGGCCTTGCGGAGTTCGTCGTACTCCTCGCCGAGGACGCGGGCCCAGGCCGAGTAGAGGTCCCGCCGGGGGAGCACCGGCGCCCCGTCGGCCGAGCCGTCCTCGGTGTCGAGCTGGTGGGCGAACTCGTGGAAGACGACGTTGTGGCCGTCGCGGACGTCGGACGCCCCGAGCTTCACGTCGTCCCAGGAGAGCACGACCACGCCCGCCGTCCAGGCCTCGCCGAGCCGCCCCTCAGGCCCCTCGCTCACGATCCCCTGCGGCGAGTGCCGCGGCATGGTCGAGACGTAGGCGCTCGGATAGACGAGGATCGTGACGAGCTTCGGGTAGACGTCGGCGTCGCGCCGCAGCAGGAGGAGGCAGGCCTGGGCGGCGATCGTCACCCGGATCTCGTCGGTGATCTCCTGTCCGGCGCACCCTTCGAACACCTTCTCGGCGAGGAAGACCTGGATCAGGCTGCGCAGCTCGGACTTATCAAGCTCGGAGAGCCTGGCGTAGATCGGGACGGTCTTCGCCATGATCCACGACCACTCGGGCGGGAAGGGCTGCGCCTGGATCTTGGCCCGTTGTTCCTTGCGGGAGAGTCCGAACATGGGGGGCCTCGCGTCATCGGCCGGGGGATGAAGGCAGGAGGAGCGGAAGGGTCAACAAGAATAGCAGGCCGTAAGCGAGGAGGACGAGCGCGACCCCCGGGTCGACCCGCCAGGCCCCAAGGACGACGGCGAGGGCGACGATGGCGAGCATCAGCCGACGGATCGTGGAGCCTGCCCGTCGCCGCATCGGTTCACTTCCCCCCGCCGAACTCCGTGCCGAAAAGCTCGGCCGCTCCATCGGTGACGACCTTGGTGCCGGGCTTGGGGCCAAGGGCGAGGACGGCCTCGGTGCCGACGACGTGGTCGACCACGACCCTCCGTCGGGCGAAGACGTGCTTGCCCATCGCCTCGTAGACCCAGCCGCCGCCGTTGTGGTCGTAGAGGATCGCGGCGTAGGGGACGACGAGCGACTCGGCCTCGCCCTTCAGGGGGAGGGTGACGCCGACGCGCTGGCCGGGGCGGAGCTTGCCGTCGTGGTTCTCGACCTCGTAATAGAGGTCGACCGTCGTGGCCAGGGCGTTGGCCGTCGGGCTGGTCCGAACCGGCTGGCCCGCCTTGGTCGGCTTGCCGGGGGCGGCGGAGAGCCCGCCGATCGCGGCGTCCTGGTCGGAGGCGATGGTCTCTTCCTCGCCGACGAAGACGGGAACCTTGATATAAACGGGGTCGAGGTTGGCGACCTCGAAGAGGACACTGCCGGCGGGGACCTGCTGGCCGGCCTGGACGGCGAGGTTGATCAGGACGCCGTCGCTGGGGGCCCGGAGGGGGAGGGGGGCGAGCTTGCCGGCGTCGTCGGCCACGGCACCGCCGGCCTTGGCATAGATCGCCCAGAGCTTCTCGGCGGCGTCGAGGGTGGCCTTGGCCGAGTCGTAGGCGTTGCGGGCGTCGACCAGGGCCGAGGGGGGGACGTCGCGATTGGCGGCGAGCTTCTCGGTCCGGTCGAGGACGGTCTTGGCGTTCTCGAAGCGCGGGCGGGCGACGTCGAGCTGGCCGGAGGCGGTCGCCTTGTCGGCCTCGAAGCGGGCGCGCTCGGCGGGGTTGAGGATGGCCCGGTCGGCCGAGAGGATCGGCAGGAGCGTGAAGACCGCCTGCCCCTTCTTCACCGGCAGGCCCGGCACGAGCCTGGTGCCCGCCTCGGCGGCGATCACGGTGCCGGTCTGGGGGGCCGAGACGATCGACGACCGGCCGGGCGGCACGACCACGTCGCCGCCCATCGTCAGGGCGCGGGGGGCGGCCCGGCGCTCGACCGCGGCGGTCTTGATCGCCAGCCGGACCTCGGCCTCCGGCTTGAGCGTGATGGCGACGAGGTCGCCCTCGCCGGGGAGTTTCTCCACCTTGGCCGGGCTCGCCGGCTTGGCCGCCGTGGTCGCCGGCTTGGTCGAGCAGCCGGCCAGGCCCGAGGCGAGCAGGGCCGCCGCCGTCGTCGCGATCCAACCTCTTCGGGACGGTTCCACGATCTTCACCTCAAGGGCCCAGGTCCCTGGCCGAGCGTCCACGATCGATCGACCCAGGCTACCCGATCGAGGGTGGGGATGGCAGGGTTGTTCGGGCGGATGAGCCCGATTTTATGCTCCCGGGACCAAGATGCGGGCCGGGCTTCTCGATAAACCCAGGTAACGGAGTACCCGTCGACTCACCTTCGGACGGGTGGTCGGATTGGCCGGTCGCATTGGCCGGATTGGGGGGATCGCCCCTCGCCTCTGAACGCAGGATGCGTACCCCATGCGAACCATTCCCTCCCTGCTCGCGCTGGCCCTGGCGGCGTCCCTCGGGCCCAAGGCCTTGGCCGACGACACGCCCCGGCCCGCGTCCGAGGTCCCGGCCAGGGGACTCATCTCGCGGTTCCGCAAGCCCGCGAGGGTCGAGGTCCCCCCAACCCCGCCCGCCCAGACGCTCAGCCATACCCCGGCCGCCGCCCCGGCGATGTCGCCGACGCCCGAGCCGGGTCCCGCCCCGGCCGCCTCCCCGAAGCCCTCCAAACCTCCGACGCTCTCCGCCTGGCAGGGGGCGCTCCGGCCGATCCCGACGACCCCCAAGGCCGGGGCCACCCCCAGGCTCGAGGCCGCCGACGCCCCGGTCCGCCGGACCCAGGCCACTCCCGCCGACCTCGGAGCGCCGATCGGCCCGGGGGCCGACTCCACCTCGCCCGCACCGGGGCTCGGCGGGCAGTCGCTCTCGCTGGAGCAGGCCCTCACCGGGGCCCTGACCAGCAATCCCGACCTCATCGCCCTCCGCACCGGCAACTCCGCGCTCGCCTCGGCCGAGGCCGTCGAGGTCGCCCGACACTTCCCCGTCGCCCTCAACCCGACCGTCTTCATCGACTACCGGCCGATCACCTTGATCCCCAACGGCACCTTCGGCAATGGCAACGCCGCCGGCACCGGGGCCACCAAGGGCACCGGGGCGACGACTCCCAACCCCCACGGCTTCTACCACAACGGCCAGGGCTACCTCCTGGTCGCCCTCCGCCAGCCGATCGAGTTCGGCCACCAGACGACCCACCGGCACTCGATCGCCAAGGCCGCCTACAAGCAGGTGCAGTGGCAAGTGGTGCAGGCCGAGCTTTCGGCCCTGGTGCAGACCTATCGCTTCTTCCAGACCGCCGCCTATCGCCGCGAGAAGCTCCGCGTGGCCGAGCAGCTCGCCGACTTCAACGAGAACCTCCTGAAGACCCTGGAGCGTCGGCTTCAGGCCGGCCAGGCCCAGGCCGCCGACGTGGCCCTGGCCAAGGTCGAGAGCCGGGCCACCCGGCAGCAGGCCCGGGCCGCCCGCCAGGACTACCTCACCGCCCTGACCGACCTCCGCAACCAGATCGGCATCCCCGACGCCGCCGCCGAGACCGAACCCCTGGGCGAGTTCACCCTCCCCCCGAACATCCCGCCGGTCGACGAGCAGGCTTTCATCCAGTCGGCCCTGGCCAGTCGCCCCGACCTCCACGCCTCGCAGGCCGCCATCGAGGGGGCCGGCGCCGCGGTCCGGCTCGCCCAGGGCGATCGGATCCCCACGGCGATCCTCGGCCCGCAGTACGTCCAGGACGAGGCGGGCATCCAGTATGTCGGCTTCAACTACGTCCCGATCCTGCCGATCCTCAACAGCGGCAAGCCCCTGGTCCGCCAGCGAGAGGCCGAGCAGCGCCGGTCCGTGGTCGCCTTTCAGCAGGCCCAGCAGCGGGCCGTCGCCCAGGTCCGGGCCGCCGTCGCCAAGTGGAACGGCGCCACGGGGCTGGTCAACGACTCCTCCGGCCTGACCGCCGAGCTGAACGGCGAGGTCGCCAGCCTGGAGCGCCTCTTCGAGCAGAACCAGACCGGTCTGGCCCAGGTCCAGCAGGCCCGCCAGCGCTTGATCCAGCTGGAGAATGCCCAGCTCGACGCCCTCTGGTCCGCGACCCAGGCCCAGGCCGACCTGATGCTCGCCGTCGGCGTCCCCAGCATGATCCAGGGCCTCCTGCAAACCGCCGAGGCGGGCGCCGGCATGGCCACCCCCACCCCGACTCCCGCCCCCGGCGCGACCCCCGCCTTCGCCCCGACCCCGCCGACCCCGACCGTCAACCCCTCCCCCTTCGCCACCCCTCCGGCCCGCTGAGCCTCGGAAGACGCCGGCGGTGCCGCAGGAGTGATTCAGGGCTTAGCGGCACCGCCGTCCTTCTTCGGATCCTTCGAATTCTCGGCCGAGAACTTGCAGTTCGTGCGCATGATCTTCAACGTCTCCAGGGGATAATAAGGGAAGTCCGACCACGACGTGAGCCGATCGCCGAGGAACTCGAACTGGGCATGCCCCTCGACAAGTAGCCGTTCACAGGGTGGGATAGGTGAGATCAAGCGGCTTTCGATTTCGGCTGACTTGTGGGCATTAGAGAGGGAATCGGTTGACCATGATGCTCGG